>JAEEGG010002969.1_pt1 | contig 42953 bp, 31 predicted proteins | sample 9134161 | NCBI WGS metagenome assembly JAEEGG01 (sample SAMN16246543, study PRJNA631951) | gut metagenome | biome: gut microbiome; feature: rumen; material: CR-attached | host: Bos | place: Iran: Karaj | collected 2018-10 | reverse complement strand
GGGTGAAGGCGGTGTAGAGCCAGTGCAGATAGTCGGGGCCGAGCATGTCGTCGGTCATGTAGCCCTGGTCGATGTAGACGTGGCTCCACTGGCCGCCCTGTGCCTTGTGGCAGGTGACGGCGTAGGCGAACTTCACCTGCAGGGCGTTGTAGTAGCGGTCCTCTTTCAGCTTTTTCAGGCGGTCGGTCTTGAATGGCACGTCGGCATAATCCTCCATCACGCGGTTGTAGAACTGCTGTTGCTGCTCGCGGGTGAGCGACGGCGATTCGGAGGTGAGCGTATCAAGCAGGACCATCGCCGTGAGCTCGTAGTCATCGTAGTCGGGGAACGACAGCGTCACCTCGGCAAAACGAAAACCGTGCTGCTCGTGAACATTTCGGATGCGCTGGACGACAGCGATGTCGCCGTTGGCAATGAAAGCCCCCTCCAAACCTCCCCCCGAAGGGGAGGCTTTCTTTCCACCCCATCCCTCCAAACCTCCCCCCGAAGGGGAGGCTTTCTTTCCACCCCATCCCTCCAAACCTCCCCCCGAAGGGGAGGCTTCATTTCCCCCTCTACGGGAGGGGGCCAGGGGGAGGCTTTCACCTCTACGGGAGGGGGCCAGGGGGAGGCTATAGTTATTCTTCACAATCATCAGGCGGTCGCCCCGGCAGAGTTCCTCATCGCGGTCGAGGACGGTCGAGCGGATGCCCTGATTGTAGATGTTGGCACGCTTGTTCGAGCGGGTGATGACGATGGTGTCGTCGATGCCCGTCCGGCTATAGCTGGTGGCAAGCGACTCTATCAGCTCGTCGCCGGGCACCACCTTGACGTCGGAGAAGCCGGCAAGGCTGATTCGAGGAACTCCCACCCAGCCTCCCCCCGCTGGGGACGCTTCCTCACGATGGAAAAGGGTTCTGATTCGCGTCGCATTAAAAAGAATGCCCGACTCCTGCGACTGGCGGAGCACCTCGCTGAGATTAGCCTCGCTAACCGTCATGCCATAGCCCCTAAGCACCGACGCCGACAGTGCCGGGCTCTCTGTCTCGCCCACCGGCGGCAGCTGGGCGGGATCGCCAATGAGCAGCATGCGGCAATTATTGTCTAAGCCATAGACGAACTCCACGAGATCGTCAAGCAAGCATCCTGAGCCAAAAACCGACTCGCCCAGTCCCTGGTTGGCAATCATCGACGCCTCGTCGACGATGAAGAGCGTATCGCGCGCGGTATTGAAGTTCAAGCTGAAACCGCCCTCCAACGACTTCTGGCGGTAGATGCGGCGGTGGATGGTGTAGGCGGCACTGCCGGCATAGAGCGAAAATACCTTTGCAGCGCGGCCTGTCGGTGCCAGCAGCACCAGTTTCTGGCCGAGAGCCGTCAAGGCCCGCACGATGGCAGCTGCCAGTGTCGTCTTTCCCGTTCCCGCCGACCCACGGAGAATCATTACCGCCCGGCTGTCAGCATCGACCAGGAAGTCGGCAAAAACGCCGATAGCCCGTTCTTGCTCCGCGGTAGGGGGGAATCCAAGCGACTGCCTGATGCGATATTTTATTTCATCATTGACCATTATTCAGATTTTTTTCGTACCTTTGCGGCGCAAAGTTACGAAAAATAATTGAATGGAAGAAACAAACCGTATGATAAATAGCAGCCGGCGCATGTATATCCGCATCGGGGAGTACCATCTGTCGTTCTCGACCATCGACACGGAAGACACTGAAAACCCCATCAGCTACGAGCCTTACGTGGTGAAGAGCAACATGTCGATAGCAGCCAACCTGCGCGAGGCGCTGAAGGGTGCCGGACTGAAACAGATGGGCATCGTCAAGGCTGTAGTACTGATTGACGCGCCGATACTGCTGATTCCCGTGGAAGCATTCGAGGAGCAGAATATGGACGAGATGTTCAGGCACTCCTTCCCGAACAGGAAACAGGAACAGGTGCTATACAACGTGCTGCCCGACCTGAACACCGTTGCCGTTTTCTCCGTGAACAAAGACTTGAAGCTGGTGCTCGACGACAACTTCGCCGACGTGAAGATAACGGTCGCCATGCAACCCGTGTGGCGGCACCTGCACCGCCGCTCGTTCTTCGGGGCAAGAAACAAGCTCTACGGCTACTTCCACGAACAGGAACTCGACATATTCTCGTTCCACCAGAACAGATTCAAGTTCTATAACCGCTTTGAGACCCACCATGAGCGCGATGCCCTCTACTTCCTGCTCTACGTGTGGAAGCAGCTGGCACTGAACAACGAGCACGACGAGCTGCACTTGTTAGGCAGCTTCTTCGGCTATGACACACAGGCCGACCGCGACAAGCAGAAATGGCTGACCGACGAGCTGCACCGCTATCTGCAGAATGTCTACACCATCAACCCCTCGGCAGAGTTCAACCGCGCCCCAGTCACGAAAATCAAAGGCATGCCCTTCGACCTGATGGCGCTATTCACAAAAGGACAATGAGAATTATCACAGGCAAATACAAGGGGCGCCACTTCGACATACCGCGTTCGTTCAAGGCCCGTCCGACGACGGACTTTGCCAAGGAGAACATCTTCAACGTGCTGAATGCCTATTTGGACTTCGACGGCGCCACGGCCCTCGACCTCTTCTCGGGTACGGGCAGCATCACGCTCGAACTGCTGTCGCGCGGCTGCAGCCGCGTAGTCAGCGTCGAGCAGGACCGCGACCACCACCGCTTTATCAAGCAATGCGTTGAAAGCCTCAACCCCAGCCAGGCCACAGTTCTTCCTATCCGTGGCGATGTGTTCCGTTTTGTCAGGAGCTGCAAACAGCAGTTCGACTTTATCTTTGCCGACCCGCCCTATGCGTTGAAGGAACTGCCGACCATCCCCGACCTCATCCTTGAGAAAGGACTGCTGAAGGAGGGCGGCGTCTTCGTCTTCGAACACGGCAAAGACCACGACTTCTCCAGTCACCGCTGCTTCCGCGAGCACCGTGCCTATGGCAGCGTAAACTTCAGTATCTTTACATCAGAATGTGACGAAAGCCGTTAGTCCGGCCCAGCGCTCCCGATGGGTGTCGGACTGGGCCGACGGCATCGGCGCGGTAGACGGGAAGCCGATGGTGCCCTTGTAGACGACGTCGTCAGAGCGGTGGCCGTCGGCAAGATAGGCTTTGGCATTCAGCCCTACGGCCATCCGGCTGAACTGGTGCTGCCAGGTGACATCGACCGACAGCCGGTCGAGGTCGGCACAGCGGAAGGCGTAAGGCGCAAAGGCGTGCTGGAAGTCGAGGTGGGCTATCTGCTGGTTCTGCATCTCAACATCATACTGGTGGGTGCCGACGGTCTGACGGCCATAGAGCAGGCTGAGACTGACGGCATCGCGACGGCCCTGCCAGTCGAAGGCTGCCGCGACGTAGGGCGTCAGCGTCTGCAACTTGATGCGGTAGCCCGCCGAGGCATAGCACTCCTCATACGTGTCGGCGGTGACGCCGCCCTGCAGGCTCACTTGCACACGACCCTGCCGTCGGGTGGCACGCAGGGAACCCGTCAGCCGGCTGACGTCGCGGCTGTAGTTCTGGCGGGTGTCGATGGTGCGGAAGTCGTAGATGTTGTTCTCCTTGTCGATGAGGTATTCCTCGATGATGTTCTCGTAGCCCTTGCGGAACTGGAAACGCCCCGTCCCCATCAGTTCGAAGCGCCATGCCTGCAGTGGTTCGTAGGTCAGGCGCAGCAGCGGACTGACCGTGTGCGACCGCGACTCGTAGAGGTTGTAGATGTCGCTCTCCTCTGTCTCCATGTGGTCGTAGTCGTAGTCGGCTGAGAGGTGCAGCCGCAGCTTGCCCTGCCGTGGCGAGAGGTATTGCAGGCAGCCGTTGAACTCGTCGATATAGTACATGCGCGACTTGCCGAAGGATACGCCGCTCTGGCGCGTGTCGTAGAGTCCGAAGCCGTAGCAGACGAAGAAGCGATCCTGCTGACCGGGACGCCAGTAGCGCAGCTGCATGTGCTGCTTGTTGCGCCCGTAGCCCAGGTCGAGCATCAGCAGGTGGCTGCCCACCTGCCGGGTGGCACCGGTGCCGAAGCGCAGCCACGTGGTGTTGTTCAGCGCCCGGGGGTCGGTCAGACGGTAGGCCTGTTCGCCGTAGAACGAGCCTTTCACACCGAGCGTCCACTCACCGAGCGTCAGCCCGTAGTTACCCTCGGCATAGTAGCTGTCGAACTTAAAGTCGCCGCCGCAGGAGTCGGTGGAGACGTAGGGAAAGTAAAGCTCCGGCAGCCGCGTGGTACTCCAGCCGATGCCGCGGTGCTTGCCCTGGGCATACTGGATGCAGCCCGAGAGCGTGCCACTGCGGGGCGTGCTGTACTCGCCGTAGGCACCTACGCGGTAGTCGGTGGAGCCACGGCCCTCGTAGGGTATGAAGTCGCCCTCGCTGTCGGCACCGCTCAGTCCGGCATAGACGATGGCCGTGTGGCGGCGCAGCAGCGTGTCGTGGCGGGCCACCCACTCCGTGAAGGCGGGGTTGGCATACAGCGTTTTGTCGCTCTCCGCCGCGATGTCGGCACGGAGCGCCTGGTGGCGGCCTTCCGACGGCGACAGCGTGCAGCCGGCGCGGCCGGGCAGCGACTGCGCCGACAGCGGGCAGTAGCAGGCCAGGAGCAGGATTGTGGGAAACAGATATGTCTTGTGCATTTACAGGTCGAAGTTAAAATAGAGTTCCAGTCCGAAGTAGGGGTCGTGCCATTCGCGCTGCGTCACCTTGCTGCCCGAAAGGTACTTGGGGCTGATGTCGAGCAGACCGTTGACGAAGAACGAGAGCTTGGTGCCCTTCTTGAATTCCTTGGTGGCCTTCAGGTTCCACAGCAGCGAGACGGGTTTCTCGTTGCGTGCGTAGCTGACGGGCAGGATGGTGCGGCGGAAGTAACGGAAGGTGCCGTCGTCGGCAGCTATCTGGCTGCGGATGTCGTCGCCGACGGCGAGGCGGTTGCCCTGCATGTCGATGTACTCCGTGGGCAGGTAGTCGTGATTGTCCTTATACTGCGACGTGTTGAGCCACACCACCTGGAAGAAGTTCGTCAGGAAGAGTCTGAACCGGGGGATGTGCGTGTTGAGCCAGATGTTGGAGTTGAGCCGCCTGTACTGGTTGCGGGCACCGTTGTCGTAGATGCAGACGTAGGGGTACTCGCGGCCGCCAATCTTCACGGCGGGATAGTAGTAGAGCGGCAGCGACGAGGCGTAGTCGGTCTGGTAGTAGGCGCCGTTCACCTCGACCGTGGTCAGCAGGGGCTTGATTTTGGGCAGTATGAGGCGGTACTCAATGCCCCGCTTGGTCACCTTGCTGGAGTTGCGTACCTGCTGCGATGTGGTGAAGATGCTGTACGACTCCTTCATGTAGTCGCTCTTCTGTGGTGTGCGCCCGTCGATGCTGACGCCTGGGCGTAGTGTGGTGTAGAGGTCGTAGGTCAGCGGATAGTACTCGGTGAAGTACTCGAAGCCATGGTCCGACTGCTCGTAGAAGGCGGTCAGCGAGAGACTCAGCCCGTGGAAGTCGAGGTCCCAGCCCGCCTCCATCTTGCGGTTCTTGTTGGCCCGCAGGTCGCGGTTGGCAACGTCGTAGATGCTGGTGTAGGTGATGAGGTGGCGGTACTGCGGGTCGTTGGTATAGGCATTGAGCATATAGAAGTCCTTGTAGAGCTTCTCGGGGTAGAGGTAGTCGAGCGTGGGCGTCTTGCTCTCGGTGCCGAAGCCGATGCGGAAGGTGTTTCTGAGCGTCTTGCCTACGGTATAGGAGAGGTTGATGCGCGGGTCGGCCAGCACGTGGTTGTGCAGGTAGTAGTCCGAGGGCAGGTTCAGTAGCATAGAGGCACGCCCGCCGACGGAGAGCTGTACGATGTGCTGCCGGCTGTCGTCGTAGATGAAGTCGGCCTGGGCGTAGAAGGCGCCGTTGCCTAAGGCCGGTATGGCCCAGTTGGGGCGTGGGCGCATATAGCTGTTGTCGTAGGGGAAGGGAGGGCGCGTCTCGTCATCGATGACGGCGCCGTCGCCGTGGTTCTTCACGTTGGTGTATTCGGCGCCATACTGTAGGTTGAGCATCGTGTTCTTGAACAGGGGCAGGCGCGAGGTGGCATTCAGCTGGGCGTAGATGTTAAGAGGCTGGTTGTCTATGTAGAAGTCGCTGTAGTACTTGCGCGGCAGGTAGATGCCCTCGTGCTCGCCCTCCTCGTAGGCCAGCGGCATGTTCATCGGGCCGGAGCCTGAGAGCACCAGCCGGTGACGGGTGATGCGGTCGCGGGTGTAGTCGGCCTGCAGGGTCAGCTCCAGCTGGTCGAGCCAGGTCTTGCCGAGTGTCAGCCCGCCCTTCATCATCAGGGCCGTGCGGCTGTAGTCGGCTTTGTAGGTCTCGTCGTATTCGTAGGTCAGCTCGTCCTTCTTCATCTTGCTGACGGTGACAGTCTGGCTCAGCCGGCCGTCGAGGCTAAGGCTGTACGTGCCCAGCTTTACCTTATTATTATAATAGAGCTGACCGGTGAGCCGCGAGAATTTGTCCATCTCCTCACGGATGTCGTCGATGGCGTGCAGGAAGTCGGCGCCGACGTGCAGCGTACCGGTCTTCTCGCCCAGACGGAAGCCCTTGCCGGCATAGACGAGCTTGTTCTTCAGGTCGCTCTTCAGCCGGACGCGCAGCGGGGTGACGCCGTGCTTCGACGAGATGCTTATCATGCCGCTCGACAGGTTGCCGTAGCGGGCCGACGAGATGCCACGGGTGAACTCCACGCTTTGGATGTGGTCGGTCGATATCATGCGCATGTCGGCACCCTGGTTGATGCCCGTCCGGCTGCGCACCTCGCCGTCGTAGCTGCCGCTGCCCTCGGTGATGCCCACCAGCTGCGAGCGGATGCCGTCGTTGGTGAGGGGGGCGCCGTCGGTGACGATGCCCACGCCGAGCGACGTGTTGGCATCGCTACCCACCTAGCGGCTGCTGATTTGCGAGAACTGCGTCAGGTTGTTCTCCTTGTAGACGCTGCCCGGCAGTAGCAGCATGACATCGGCCAGCGACGTCGGCTGGATATACTCCAGAGCGGCCTCGTCGACGACGACCTTGCCCTTGCGGCTCTTCTTGGCCATCACCTCAAACTCAGGCAGGGCAAAGCTGCTGCTCACGAGGCGCAGCGAGAGGTTTACGTCGGCGGTCAGCGTCAGCGGGCGCTTCAGCTTGGCATAGCCTAAGCACTCCACCTCGAGCGTATGACGGCCGGCGGGGACGCCGCGCAGCTCGAAGCGCCCGTTGATGTCGCACAGCGTGCGCAGTTCCTGGTTCTGGATACTGACGATGGCGAAGCTTGCGGCCTCGCCATCGTGGTCGGTTGTGACCTTGCCCCTCACTGTGCAGGTCTGTCCGAAGGTCGCGGCAGCCATGCACAGCAGGAGAAGAGTCAGAGTGTGTGTTTTCTTTCTAAGTACAATGAACATTAGCGTTTACTTGTTGCGCCAGCCCTTGGGGAATGCGGTCTGGATGAGTCCGGCAGCCTTGCGCTCGTTGACGTCCTGCATGTCCTCGGCACTGTTGTTGGTGTCCTTATAGAAGGTCTTGTTGCCTACCTTGATTTCCTTGCGGATGCAGAGTTCCTGGCGGTGGCAGCCGTTGACGAGGAACTTGCCGCGGTCCACGGTCTCGGGCACCACGCGGGTCTTCACGTCCTGAGGCACATCACTGGTCTGGATACCGTCGATGATGTTGTCGGTCTCAACGGCCAGGATGTGGATGTCGATGTCACCCTCGGGAGTGGTCTCGGTGGCCTCCACGTGGGTCTTCGACAGCGTGGTGTGGCTGTTGACGAAGGCATCGATGGTCGACTGCTGGCCATTCTCCAGGCGGAACATCACGGGCGACACATAGCCACGGGGCTGGAAGAAGAAGCCGTAGGAGTCGCCATTCTCGCTGATGAGCACGTTGGGCACGTCGGGGTTGTCGACATCGTTGGCATCGGGACCGTAGTACACCTCGAAGTCGGCACCGCTCAGGTCGACGGCGTGGTCGTAGGCTATCTCGCCATTCACCACCTCAGAGTGGTTGATGGCGGTGAAGGCTATCACCAGCTTCTCGCCGGGTTTCACGGCGTGCTCCTTGCCCGAACCGGGAATGGTGATGAAGCCGCCGATGGGCACCTGCGTGGGATAGTAGCTGTCGTACCACAGCTGCTTGTTCTGCCAGGAGAGGTGCATCGTCACGCCGATGCTCACGCCGTCGGCATAGAGCACGTCCTCGGTGGGGTTGAACAGCACGATGTACTGGTCGGGGTGCATCATGCGGCCCGAGTTGGTCTCGCCGTTGAAGAATACCTCGCTGAAGATAAAGTCGCGACCTAAGGCACTTGCTGGCAGTGAGTTGACGCAGCCCTCAATGAGCTGGCCATCGGTATTCACGTTCACATTCTCCATACGGAGCGAGATGACGACGTCCTCGTTCTGGGCGTTCTTCAAGCTCTTCTCGATAGCCACATTGTAGACGCCCATCGGCAGTGAGGCCGTCACCGAACCATTGGCATCGAGGACAAACGAACGAGTGTCCTGGTTACGTACTTCGGTGAACAGTACGGGCGTTCCGGCCAGCGTGGCCACATCGAGCGCACCAGCCACCTTCGGGATGGCATTGAACGTCACGTTGATGTTCTTCTCGGCCTCGTCGTCGGAGCACGAAGCCAGCAGCACTGGGCAGACAAGCGCTGCCAGTGCAATTCTAAGGAATTGCTTCATTCTATGTGTTAATTAAGTGTTACTCCTGGGTCTTCTTCTCTTTCTTGCCGCCGCACTTGCCGCCGCATTCATGTTTCTCTTCCTGGCCTTCCTGCTTCTTCTCGCAGCACGACTTGGCCACCTCGGCCTCGAACTTGGCATCGGCCAGAGCCTTCTGCAGAGCCTCAACGCTGGTCTTCTCGGCATCGAAGCTCACGCTGACGGCGTGGCTCTCTAAGTCCACCTTCACCTCGCTGACAGCCTCGTTGGCCTTCAGGGTCTTCTCCACGCGGTTGGCGCAGTTCTGGCAGTGCATGTTGGCTACCTTGAAATTCACATTCTCTGCCAGCACGTTCATGGCGAACAGTGCGGCAAACATCATCATTACAATCTTTTTCATTTTCCTTTGTTGTTTTGTTACGTTGTTTTGACGGTGCAAAGGTACAATGATTTTGACGGTCGTGCAATACCTAAAACTAAGGTTTTTTCAACAGTGGGCAACAAAGGCAGGCTAACGAAACGCGTTAATCATTAGTAGGTAAGCATTACATCAGCGGGGCCAGCAGCCGCACCACGCCTTCGAACAGGCGGACCACGAACTTGGGATTCATGCGGTCGGGGTGCGACGACAGCAGCACCGACTGCCGTTCGTCGTTGAGGAACACCTGCTTCAGCTGGCGGCAGGTGGTCTCGCCGTAGAAGAAGGCGTTGGCTTCGAAGTTGTTCTCGAACGAGCGGAAGTCGACGTTCGTCGAGCCGCAGGTGCAGATGCTGTCGTCGCAAACCATCAGCTTCGAGTGCAGGAACCCGCCCTTATAGAGGCTTACCTTCACGCCAGCCTCCACGGCCTCGCGCAGATAGCTGCGGCAGGCCCAGTCGACAAACCGCGAATCGTTCTTCTCGGGCACCAGGACACGCACGTCGGTACCTGCCACGGCCACCGTCTTCAGGGCAAACAGCACCGGGTCGGTGGGCAGGAAATAGGGGGTTTCGATAAACACATACTTCCTGGCACCCATAATAATGCGCACGAAGCCCTGCATAATCTCCGGGTAGGGCACTACGGGACTGCTGGTGACGACTTGAAGCAGGGGTCTTGGTGAAGGGTGAAGGGTGAAGGGTGAAGGGTGAAGGGTGAAGGGTGAAGGGTTTACGTTAGGATAATACTTGCGGTCATTGAGCAGGCTTCGGTCGACGAAGTACCAGTCGATGAGGAAGGCGCGCTGCAGGGCGTAGACACCGGGACCCGTCACACGAACCATCGTGTCGCGCCAGCTGTCGGAGACATAGCGCAGGGCGATATTCATGCCGCCAATGAAGCCCGTCTGCCCGTCGACGACTATCATTTTGCGGTGGTTGCGGTAGTTCACCTTGCTCGTGAACGAGGGGAAGCGCACGGGCAGGAACGGCACAGCCTCGATGCCCTCCTCGCGCATACGTTCGAAGAAACGATGAGGCACCTTCCAGCAGCCCACGTCGTCGTAGATGAGCCGCACCTCAACACCCTCGCGCGACTTGGCTATCAGGGCATCGGCCACGAGACGGCCCAACGGGTCTTCCTCGATGATGTAGACGTCGATGTGGATGTGACTGCGGGCGGAGGCAATGGCCTTGAGCATGGCCGGGAAGAACTGGTAACCATCGGTGTAGACCTCGACCTCGTCGGTCTGGAAGGGCAGCGACAGGCTCTGACCCGTGAACAGGTCGATGACAGGCTTATGCTCCTCGGGCAGCTGCAGGTTCTGCTGTTCGACAAACCCCAGCATCGACCGTTTCGACAGTTCGTCGAGCTGGCGCTGGTTGACGAGCCGCTCCTTGCGGGTGTTCAGCCCGAAGAAAAGGTAGAGGATGATACCGACGACGGGCACGAACCATATCACCAGCGCCCACGCCATCGTCTTGGCAGGCTGGCGGTTGTCCATCACGACATGAATCACCGTCAGCACGACGATGATGTAGTAGATGATGGCCAGTATGAGGTTCAGTGCATGCATCGCTTTATTTGAAATTGGCGAGTTTGTGGGTCTGGAGGGAGAGCCGCCACTGTGGATGCTCCTTGATATAGTCTATACATTGTTGTATGATACGCGTGCTATGCTCCGCGTCGCCCGTGTCGCAGGGCTGGAGGTAGAGCCTCCCCCCTTCCCCCTCCCGAAGGAGGGGGAGCCAAACGGACTGCTGCTCCACGTCTTCAGGTGAAGTGAAAATCACTTTTAGTTCATCGGGAGTTCTCCCCCTCCTCCGGGAGGGGGTTGGGGGGAGGCTTTTTGGCGACACCGTCAGCCAGTCGAGGTTCTGGGGGGCGGGGCGCGTGCCGTTGCTCTCCATCGCCACCTCGAAGCCGTGTCGATGGAGTAGGTCGATGAAAGCCTCATCGACCTGAAGCGTTGGCTCGCCGCCGGTAAGCACGGCGAAGCGGGCTGGGTATTGCGTCATTTCGGCCACGATGTCCTCGCCGGTCATCTCGCGGAACGTGTCGAACTCCGTGTCGCAGAACCCGCAGCGCAGGTTGCAGCCCGCAAAGCGGACGAACACCGCCGCCCGTCCCGTATTGTACCCCTCGCCCTGCAGAGAGTAGAAGATGTCGTTGACTCTGTACATAGGCCCTTAGTCCTTCTCGTAGATGGCGATGTTGCCCTCGCTCTCCTGGACGGAGGCCTTGTAGCAGTAGGGCACGCGCTCCACCACCCAGCGGGCAAGATTCTCGGCCGTGGGGTTGAAGTCGAGCACATCGTTAAGAATCTGGTGGTCGAGCGGCTTCTTGACGAGCCGCTTAATCTCACTGAAGTCGATGACCATGCCGTTGCGGTCGAGCTGCTCGGAGCGGCAGTAGACGATGATGATCCAGTTGTGGCCGTGTACGCGCGTACACTTGCTCTCGTAGTCGAGGTCGAGCCTGTGGCAGGCCGAAATCTCTATTTTCTTCTGAATATAGTACATTCTTTTTTCCCTTTATTTCGATATTTCGAGGTTTCGATGTTTCGAGGTTTCGATGTTTCGATGTTTTGTTAAAAGCTACCTCACGACGTCGCTTCCGAGACGGCGGGCAAGGAGGTCGCGTAGCTGCTGGGTGTCCTTGTATTCCTCCATCAGCTGCATGATGCGCTCCATGTCGCCCGTGGCCTGGCGCATGGCCATCTGGATTTCCTTCAGCCGCTGGCCGACGATGTCCATGCGCAAGTCCATCACCAGATGGATCACGCGCTGGCGGAGTGAGCCCTCGCGTGGCTGCAGCACAAAGCGTCCGCTGAGCTGGTGGCGGTCGACGGCCAGCCGGGCCGCCGTCTGACTCACCTCGATGTCGGGGTGGTTCATGAAGTAGCTCTCGGCCTTGAAGTCCTCGTCGCCGCTGTGGGCCACGGCCTCAGCCAGCATCTGGTTGTAGAGCGGATTCGAGAAGGTAAGCCCATCTTGTCCCAGGTCGTAGGCGATGTACTGCGCCACGTTGAAGTTGGTGGTGCTGCCATCGTCCATTTCCACGTCGGCGTAGATAATCTCCTCGCCGTGGCGGACGACCTCGCGCATGAGGAGGTGTTCTAAGGCCTCACCCCCGCCCCCTCTCGCAGTGGAGAGGGGAGCAGACACCTTTTCCACCGTATTTCCGCCACCAGTGTTATCACTCCCCTCTCCCTCGCGAGATGGGTTGGGGTTGAGGCTCTTCCTGATCAAATCATTCATCGACGAGATCAGCGTCTGCTCCTTCAGTCCGAGGCGCGAGGCCAGGTCGCTGAGGTAGGTGGAGCGGAGGATGGCATCAGGGATGACCGATATGCTCTTGACAATGCCGCTGATGGCCTCGGAGCGCTTCACGGGGTCGCTGACGCCCTCAACGGTGAGGTGCGTCTTGAAGCCGATGAAGTCCTGCTGGTTCTCTTCGATATAGCGCTTCAGCTCGTCGGTAGAGTGCTTGCGGGCAAAGGAGTCGGGGTCATCGCCGTCGGGCAGCAGCAGCACCTTCACGTTCATGCCCTCCTGCAGCAGCATGTCGGTGCCGCGCATGGCGGCGTGGATGCCCGCCTCGTCGCCGTCGTAGAGCAGCGTGATGTTGTTGGTAAACCGCCGCAGCATCTTGATCTGGTAGACGCTGAGGGCGGTGCCCGAGTTGGCCACCACGTTCTCGATACCTGCCTGGTGCATGGCGATGACGTCGGTATAGCCCTCGACCATGAAGACGCGGTCCTCCTTCACAATGGCCTTCTTGGCCTGGAAGATGCCGTAGAGCTCGCGCTCCTTGTGGTAGATGTCGGAGTCGGGTGAGTTGACGTACTTCTGCGCCACGCCCTTCGTCCGGGAGTCCAGGACACGGCCGCCAAAGGCCACCACCTTGCCGCTGACGTTCAGCCAGGGGAAGATGGCACGACCCGAGTAGCGGTCGTACCCACCCCGCTCATTCTCCAAGCAGAGCCCTGTCTTCACGAGGAACTCCTTCTTGTAGCCCTTGGCTATCGCTGCTGTGTAGAGGGCGTCGCGCTTCTGCGGTGAGTAGCCCAGCTGGAACTTCTCGATGATGTCGTCGCGGATGCCGCGGCTGCGGAAATACTGCTTGCCGATGGCTATGCCGTCGGGGTCGTTCTTGAGCACGCTGTGGAACCAGTCCTTCGCCCACTCGTTGACGATGAACATCGACTCGCGCTCGTTCTGTTGCTGCCGCTCCTCGTCGGTCAGCTCCTTCTCTACAATCTCGATGTTGTACTTCTTGGCCAGCCAGCGCAGCGCCTCGGGGTAGGTTATCTGCTCGTGCTCCATCAGGAAGCCCGCTGGCGTACCACCCTTGCCGCAGACGAAGCAGTGGCAGATGTTCTTGGCCGGACTGACCATGAACGACGGGTTGCGGTCGTCGTGGAACGGACACAGGCCCTTGTAGTTCACGCCGCTCTTGCGGAGCGTCACGAACTCACTGACGACGTCGACAATCTGCGCCGCGTCGATGATTTTGTCTACTGTCGCGCGGTCTATCATCCTCTTTTTTCGTGCAAAGATAAAAATTATTCTGGAGAACGCCAAAGAATTCCAGTTTTTTTCTTACCTTTGCACCCGAAAAGCGCTACTGACGATGAAGGCGAGGAAAATATGCACATCGATGACGGCCCTGCTGCTCGCGCTGTTGGTGATACAACTGACGGTGGGAGTGACCTTTGCGCATTGTATGCATTCGGGCCGCAACTTCATTGTCAGCACGACTGAGATGGCCGGCAGGGTCAAGGCTATGATGCCGATGGGCGACAACTGCACCGATACAGACTGTGCCGGGATTGGGCACCGTCAGTGTATGGAGTATAGCGTCAAGCACCTCTCGGCTTCGGTCGAGGCCCCTGTGTTCCATCAGGACTTTGTCGCCGTCCAGCCCCTGCTTTTCACCATCTGTAGTTTAGTTTTACCCACGGCCGACGGTGCCGTGCTTCCACAGGACGTATTCTGTCCTGACAAAGTGCCGATTCCCCCACGGGCTTATCTGGCACACATCCGCGTTCTTATCATTTGACTCCTTACGCCGATTCTTCTGAAAGAGTGGGTGGGACACGTATGTCCTGCCGCTAACAAGCGTAAGTCAACAAATGAATAAGAACAAACCATATCAATGAACAATAATTTTAGCAAGAAGCTGGTCGCAGTGCTTGCCGTTTGTTCCGCGTCGCACGTCAGCGTGCTGGCTCAGAACGACAGCGTGGCAACCCTCGACGACCAGACACTGAAAGAGGTGCAGGTGGTGAAACGCCGCTCGAGCACCATCAAACTGCGCAACGTCGACAACGCCACCCTCATAACAAGCAACGAACTGCTGAAGGCGGCCTGCTGCAACCTCGGCGAGAGCTTCACCACCAACCCGTCGGTCGACGTGAACTACAGCGACGCCGCCACGGGCGCCAAGCAAATCAAGCTGCTGGGACTGTCGGGCACCTACGTGCAAATGCTCACTGAGAACCTGCCCAACTTCCGCGGTGCCTCGGCTCCCTACTCATTGGGCTACACGCCCGGCCCCTGGATGAAGAGCATCATGGTATCGAAGGGCGCCTCCTCCGTGCGCAACGGCTACGAGTCAATCACCGGCCAGATCAATGTGGAATACCTGAAGCCCGAGGACGACGAGGGCGTCACCGTCAACCTCTACGGCAACACGAAGAGCAAATTGGAGGCCAATGCCGACGGCAACATCCACCTGGGACAGGTGAACACTGAGATACTGGGGCACTACGAGAACGACTGGGGACACCACGACGACAACGACGACGGATTCCTCGACCAGCCGAACGTGCGCCAGTTACACCTGCAGAACCGTTGGGACTACCTCGGTCCGGTCTACGTCTTCCACGGCGGCATCGGCGTGCTCGACGAGCAGCGCGACGGTGGCCAGAACCACCACACGGCGCCCAACGTACACAATCCTTTTAAAATAGGTATTGAGACCCGCCGCTACGAAGCCTACATGAAGCACGCCTTCATCCTCGACGCCGACCACGGCACGAACATCGCGCTGATGGCCAGCGGCTCGCTCCACGACCTCGACGCCGAGTACGGGCTGAAGGCCTACGACGTCGACGAGAAGAACGGCTACCTGCAGCTGATGTACGAGACGAACCTCACCAAGCTGCACAACCTCTCGGCCGGCCTTTCGCTGAACCACGACTATTTAAGTGAAAAGATAAAAGTGAAAAGTGAAGAGCAGGCGAAGTGGAGGGAGACTACGCCCGGCGCGTACCTGCAGTACACGCTGAACATCGAAGACAAACTGGTGGCGATGGCTGGTCTGCGGGCTGACCACAGCTCGCGCTACGGCACGTTCGTCACACCCCGCCTGCACGTAAAGTACGCTCCCTCGAACTACTTCACCGTCCGCATCTCGGCAGGCAAGGGCTACCGCACGCCCTTCGCGCTGGCCGAGAACAACTACCTGCTGGCCAGCGGGCGGCAGCTGGTGGTCGACGACCTGGAGCAGGAGCGCGCCTGGAACTATGGCATCTCGACGTCGGTGAGCATTCCCATCGCCGACAAGCTGCTGAAGGTCAACGGCGAGTACTACTACACGCACTTCAGCCGGCAGATGGTCATCGACTACGACAGCAATCCGCAGATGATCCGTCTGACCAATCTCGACGGCCGCTCTTACTCGCACACGTTCCAGATAGACGCCTCCTACCCCATTGTCAACGGACTGGAGCTGACGGCGGCCTACCGACTGAACGACGTGCGCACCACCTACGGCGGCGAGCTGCGCGAGAAACCGCTGCAGAGCAAGTACAAGGGGCTGCTGACGGCCAGCTACAAGACGCCGCTCGGCCTGTGGCAGTTCGACGCCACCTTCCAGCTGAACGGCGGCGGCCGTATGCCCGACCCCTACACGAAGGCCGATGGCACACTCAGCTGGGACAAGCGCTTCCCCGCTTACGGACAGCTGAACGCTCAGGTGACGCGCTGGTTCCGCCACTTCTCCGTCTACGTGGGCGGCGAGAACCTGACGGGCTACCGCCAGGACAACCCCATCATCAACGCCTCCGACCCCTGGAGCAGCGAGTTCGACCCGACGATGGTGTGGGGTCCCGTTCACGGCCGTATGTTCTATGCTGGCATCCGCCTGAACTTCGGGAAGAAACTATAAAAAAGTAAAAGGTAAAAAAGGACTCCGAGCTTGCTCGCCTGAGCACCTACGGAGCGCAAGAAAAAGGTAAAACTATAAGAATTATGAAAAAGTCATTCGTAACATTCGCCCTGATGCTGATGGCACTGGGCACACAGGCAAAAGTCGTCAAGACACTGGTAGTAACCACTCAGCCGCAGATGCACTGCGACGGCTGCGAGACCAAGATCAAGGGCAACCTCCGCTTCGAGAAAGGCGTGAAGACCATCGAGTGCAACATCGACGCTCAGCGTGTCACCATCACCTACGATGCCGACAAGACGAAGCCCGAGACGCTCATCAACGCCTTCGGCAAGTTCGGCTACAAGGCCACCGAGGTGAAGGAAGAGAAAAGCGGAGAAGCGAAAAGCGAAAAGGGAGAAAAGGAGAAGAAGTAATCTCCCTTCACCCTTCACTTCTTCACCCTTCACTCCTCACTCTTCACCCCTCACTTCTTCAGGTACTTCGCCAGTTCACTCTTGTTCTGGCGGAGTCCCTTGGCAAACGACTGGGCGTTCATCTGGGCGCCCAGTTTTGATGTGTGGGTGTGGTCCTGCTTGAAGTACTTGGCCCCGGCCTTCTCCTTCAGCTCGGCAATCTTGGCCTTGGCCTTCTCCTTGTCCTGCGGCAGCTGCTTCACGGCAAACTTCTTGTCGAGGAAGTCGGCGCTGATGTTGTGCAGGTCGACGAACTCCACGCCCGTCTCAGCCACTACTTCGCGGTACCACTTGCCATACGAGCCGTCGCGGCGCTCCACCTTGCCGCCGGGCCACTCGTTGCGCGGCGTCAGCGAGACGAGGATGGGCGTGGCGCCCTTCTCGCGCACGTCGTCGATGAACTTTTTCAGATACCACCCGAAGGAGTAGACCACCTCGTAGGTGCCGTTGTCCATCTTATAGACGTGGAGCGTGTCCTTAGTGCCGGGGATGACGCCGCGCGCCTTCTGGTCGGTGATGGGGCAGATGTCGTTATGGCCGAACTGTATGGTGACGAAGTCGCCGGGCTGCAGCGAGTTGTAGACCTCGTCCCACAGTCCTTCGCGCAGGAAGCTGCGCGTGGAGCGGCCTGCACGGGCTGCGTTGAAGAGCGTGATCTTCGACTCGTCGAAGACGGTCTGCGCCTGCGAGGCCCAGCCCCACATGCCGTCGTCCTCCTTGTCGGCATTCTTCACGGTGGAGTCGCCGGTGAAGAACACCACGGGCTTCCCCTTCTCTCGCTTCACAGGCTTCACGGCCAGCGGCACGTTCTGCATCATCTGCTGCAGTGGCCTGAGCTGCGGGGCATGGCTCTCCCAGAGTCCCTCGGCAGCCGAGCGGGCGTTCATCTCGGCGCCGAACTTCGAGGTGTGTATCTTGTCGCCCAGGAAGTGGTACTTCTCCTTCCACGGGCTGTACGAGTCGAGCTTCGCACCGCTGATGTCGTTCAGGTCGACGAAGGGCACGCCCTCCACGGCAGCGATGTAAGCCGCCCACTCCGTCTGCGGCTTGCGCACAATCTTGCCCGTCCGCTCGTCGTAGGCATCGCGGGGCGTCAGCGACATCAGGATGGGGTTGGCACCCTTGGCCCTGATTTCGCTGATGTAGCGGCGCAGGTAGTTGCCATAGCTGTAGACGGTGTCCTGCCGCTGTGTGCGCTGGTTGAAACCAATGTAGCAGGTGTCCATGTCGACGCCGGGGATGACGGCGCGCGCCCGCCGCTGGTCGAAGAACTCGCCATTATCGTTATGGCCTATCGAGACGATGACCCAGTCGCCGGGCTTCAGCGCCTGACGGATGGCTGGCCACAGGTCGGTGTAGAACGTGCGGGTGGACATGCCGCCGAGGGCCTGGTTCTCGACGCTGATCTTCTTGGCGTCGAAGTACTTGGGGAAGTAGTAGCCCCAGCCCCACTGTCCGTTGTTGCCGTTGCCCAGGGTGCCGTTGCGCATCGTCGAGTTGCCGACGAGGAACATCACGGGGTTGCTGCCCTGGCGGGTCGAGCCGGGCTTGGGCCGCGACATCAGGGCCTTGGCTATCGAGTCGGGCGTGTTGTCGACCACCTTGTTCACGTCCTCAATCGGGTCGGGCAGGTTGTCGAAGCCCTGAGCCTTTGCGGTGAAGGGTGAAAGGTAAAGGGTGAAGGGTGAAAGAGCGAGAAGCGCTGTCAGCAGTAGTTTCTTGTTCATTGTAGTTTGTTCTTTGGTTCTGTTAATGATACTGCAAAGGTAAGACTTTTCCTGCAATCCACCAAGAGAATCTTGGAAAATCGAAAAAAGGCGGTGGGTTTTGCCCAAAACCCGGCGCCTTTTGCTCGTAACCCGCCGCCTTTTTGGCGAAACCCGCCACGTTATGCCGAGGTGTCGGTTCAGGTGTCGGTTCCCGCTTCCAAAGGCTGGCCGATACTACGGTTTCGGCTCATTCCGGATGTCATTTTTCACTATATAATTGTCATTTGCACTTTATATCCTACACTCCCGACACTTCCTACACCTAAAAAAGTTCAACAGGTGCAGGAAGTGTCGGAAGTGTAGGATGTTTCCTGCGATTGACAATTATAGAACCTGCCCCAAGCGCCCCAAAATATTTTGATTTGAAACTTTTTTCGGGGAAAAGGGCGCAGGAATGAAAAAAAATGACTATCTTTGCGGCGTATTTGCATCAACCGGAACGTAAACATTATCAATAACAACAAAAAATTAGTATTATGGCTTACACAGAAACAACAACAACAGGTTACGGAACTCGGGTGGGAAACTCGTTCAGGAGTATCGGCTCGGGCTTCATCATGTTCTGTCTGGCCACAGCCCTGCTGTGGTGGAACGAAGGTCGCGCCGTGAAGACCGACAAGATGCTGAACGACGCCGAAAAGGTGTGCATCGACATGGAGACCCCCAACAAGCTCGACCCGGCCATGGAGGGAGAGCTGGTGTGCGCATCGGCACTGGCCACGACCGAGGACGTGCTGACCGACGACAAGTTCGGCCTCAGCGAGACGGCTATCGGCCTGCAGCGCCGCGTGGAGTACTACCAGTGGGTGGAGCACGCCCAGAGCCAGAGCGAGGACAAGCTGGGCGGCAAGGAAGTAACCACTACCACCTACACCTACACGCTGGAGTGGACGTGGGCACCGGTGAACAGCACGCAGTTCAAGGACCCTGCCTACCAGACGCGCAACTTCACGCTGGCCCAGGTGGAGGACGGCGAGCAGTGGGCCGAGAACGTGAAGTTCGGCGCCTACAAGTTGCCCGAGTCGCTGTTCCACTCGATGACGAGCCGCGAGGCCGTGGTGCTCGACCTGAACAAGGACCTGCTGGCACAGTATGACAAGGCTTGCCGCGACATCGACCTGCGCATCAACGGCAAGGCCGTGACGACAAACAACGCTAACGCCACCACCGCCGTGCCCGACTCGGTGAAGACGGTCATCAGCGACAGCATTCCCCAGGACAACAAGGTTGACCTCGACTACGTTCACCAGCAGGGCAACGTGCTCTACATCGGCCGCACGCCGGCTGCACCGCAGGTGGGCGACGTCCGCGTGACGTTCGAGAAGATCGTGCCCGCCAAGGTGACCATCATCGCCAAGGTGAAGGGCGACACGTTCACGAAGTTCAAGGCCAAGAACGGCAAGACGTTCCAGACGCTCGTCATGGGCGTTCAGGACTCGGCTGAGATCTTTGAGTCGGAGCACGCCGCCAACAACACGTGGCTCTGGATTCTCCGCATCATCGGCATCATGCTGGTCATCGCCGGTCTGAAGGGCATCTTCGGCTTCCTCGAGACCATCCTCAAGGTTGTGCCGTTCGTCGCCAACATCTTCGGCTGGGGCGTCGGCGTGGTCTGCACGGTGGTGGGCGTCGTCTGGTCGCTCATCGTCATCGCACTGGCCTGGCTGTTCTACCGTCCGCTGCTCGGCATCGGTCTGCTGGCACTGGCCGGATTCCTCATCTGGGTGTTCGCCTTCAAGGGCAAGGACAAGCTGAAGGAGATGGCCGCCAGGCGCCGCCAGCAGCCGCAAGTGGAACCTGCTCAATGAGGAGTGAAAAGTGAGGAGTGAAAAGTGAAAAGTGAGATGAAAAAACTCATGATAGTCCTGCTGGTGGCCATCGGCTGCCAGCAGGTTTTTGCCCAAGCGAGTACGTGGAAACACGGCAGCCACAGCTACACGCAGAAGGGAACGCTGACTGCCGACAAGTATGACCGTGCTGCTACGGGAACAGTGACGTTCACCAACGTGCCCTCGGACTACAAGGAGTTTGAGGCGCTCTACCAGCAGTTCTTAGGCAAGACGCCCCACGGCACCGCCGCCCTGATGGTGATGGCGATGGAGATGTACGGCCGCAACCCGCAGGAGGGTGAGCGCTGCATCCGCCTCATCAACTACCCGACGAACGTCAGTTCCGTGCTGCCACGCCTGAAGGACAAGCTGCAGGCCAAGGCCGACGACAGCTACGGCCAGCGCTACCTGCCCGCCGCCGTGCTGAAGGGAGCCACGCCGCAGAACGGCTATGCGCCCTCGCTGCCCTACACCGTCGAGATGAAGGCCAGCGTGAACAAGCACCAGGAGCTGCAGTTCTCGGGCGAGGGCACGGTGATGTACCTCTACGTGATGGGCAAGGGCTGGGACACGGAGCAGCGCTCGGTGGAGATTATCCTCGAACCCGAAAGCCGATTGTATAAGGTGTTCAACTGTCCGTCGCTCTATACCGGCTGCAAGCGCATCCGCGGCAAGTGGGCCGGACTAAAATAGGTGATTGCAGATGAAGACCATCAGGACTGTGCTCACCCTTGTCTGCGCGCTCGCCATGACAGCCGCCAGCGCCGCCGAGCCGCTCTCGAACTCTGAGGTCGACGCCCGCTGGCGCAAGACCGCCATCAAGGTGGCGGGCGGCGGCGCGGCGCCCAACGTCGTGACGCTGCTCAAGGCTTTCCACCAGGCACTGCCCACGTGGGTGGTGGGCGAGGTGCTCGACCAGAACGACCACCCCGCCAAGGGTACCAAGCGCAGCGGCTCGACCCTGATACTGGAGAGCGACGAGGAGGACGAGATGACCATCATCATCGACCCGGGCAACGGCTATGCCGAATACTCGGCGCTGACTGACGTCGACCAGATGTCGTGCTGCGTGTGGCGCCGCTCGAACGGCCACCGCATCTTCGCCGTCAGCCTCTACGAGCAGCACGACCCCGTGCAGCATCTGCTCTGCTGGTATGACTACGACCCGCAGACGCAAACGATGAAGGCCGAACAGAGCCCCATCGACAAGTACAAGAAGCCCTTCAAGAATCTGGAAATCGGCTGGAGCCTGCCCAGGAAGGGCACCGACTTCGTCATCCACGAATACTACCTCTTCCCCGACGAGGCCTACGTCGACCGGGTGTACAGCTGGGACGGCATGGAGCACCACTTCGGGAAAATGACGATTGGCGACTTCGAGTTCCAGTACTTCGACGAGGACGAGTGGAACAAGGCCAGCGAGAAGGGCTTTACGGAGATGGACATCGTCGACTTCGACAACAGCGGCTACCCCGTCCTCTGCATGAAGAAGGAGGACAACAACTGGATAGCCTTCGGCGAGTTCAAGGGCAAGATGCTGACGCTGGGCGTCAACGACGAGATGCACAGTCTGGAGGGAATCTTCCACGTGGCGCCTGAGCAGGATGCGCCCTGGACGGAGAAGGACGTGGTGGCCATGACGAGAGACTTCTTGCACAACACTTACTACGCCGTCTTCCAGAATGGCAGCATAGGCTACTTCGTCACCGATGCCCCCGAGGAAGACGATGAAGGCAACGTGATAGGCTACACGCCGAAGATCAAGGGCTACGGTGCCAAAGACGAGAGCATACACATCATTAACGCCAACAAGGCCGGCAGAGTGAAGCTGGAACCGCAGTGGCGGAAGTTTGAATTCAGGAAATCAAAATAACAGACGTATGAAAAAGACTGCTTTATACCTGTTGGCAGCACTGGCGCTGACAGGCTGCAAGAAGACGCAGGCAACGGCCGACGGAGACGCTGCGCAGCAGAGTACAGAACAAGCCGGCGCCACACAGGCCGAGGCCGACAAGCTGCTGACCCCTGAGCAGATAGCCCAGCAATGGGCCAAGGGAGGCGCCCTCAGCGTGAAGGGCGGCGGCGAAAAGCCCGACATCGTCACGCTGGTAAGCGCCTTCAACAAGGCGTGGCCGACAGACGTGACGACAACCCTGTTAGAGTCGGCCAAGGACCCGAAGTTCACCGAGTATGTCAACGAGGATACTGGCGGCGGTATGGCGTGCGACCGTGGCAACGGCTACGTGAGCGTCAGCGCCGGCGATACCGATGAGGACTGTATGGAGGCTGCCGTCTGGAAACGGAAGAACGGCCACCGGCTCTTCATCATCAATCTCGTGTCGACCAATCCCGACAACCGCTCCCTGCCCGAGAAGCAGGCTCTCTGCATCTACGACTACGACCCGAAGACCGAGACGATGACACCCGAGGAGAACGCCGTCAGCAAGTTCCGCGCCTCAGCTGACGACCTGAAGCTGATGTACCGCCTGCCCAGGAAAGGCACAGACCTGACCATCGGCGAGGCCAACGAAGAGAGAGAGGACGCGCTCTGGCACTTCTTCGAGTGGAACGGCTCACAGTTCTCGGAAGCCATCGCCTACACGGAGAAGGAGCTGATAAAGAAGATTGAGGGCTCGTGGATGTGTAAGGACAGCGATGAGCCCATGCTGACGTTCAACATCGTTGCTGACGATGCCAACGGTCCGCAGATAGAGGACTGCGCCATCTACGGCAGCACGGAGTACGACGCCTTTGTCTACACATGGGACGGCACACTCATCATCTCAGAGAACGGCGATTCGGGGGAAGACAGGAATCCCGCCATCTATTGCCAGTTCCGCCTGACCAAACAAGACGAGCTGACCGGCACCTACTACCTGCGCCAGAACGGCGGCAATGAAACCAAAGGCACCATCACCCTAAAACGCGGCAACCCCGCCTGGTAAACGACGATGCTGAAACTACTTCTGAAACTCTGGGCCGACCAGAAACGGCGCGACTTCAAGTGGGGCCGCTTTCTGGGCGAAGCGTACTTCTTTACGCTGTTTATGATTGTCAGCTGCACCGTCACCTACGTCATCTACGAGGAGACGGGGGCGGCTGAAGGCATGGAGGTGGCTATTCCCTTCATTGCCGCAGGACTCATCATACCCGACTTCGTCAACAAACTGCTGATGAAGCACGACGAGACGGTGATGGACCACTACCTGAAGAGCAAGCCCATACCCGAGCGGTCGTGGAACCGGTTCCTGCTCACGACCAACCTGTTCTCGTTCTGGAACTGGGCCTTGCCCGTACTGCTGCTGCCGTTCTGTGTGCTGTTCCTGCCCTGGCGACTCATGATTCCCGCGTTCCTGCTGCTGCTGGGCGTATCGTTCGTGGGCGGCGTGGCCATCACGGCCTTCTGCAGGGCCAAGGGCTGGACCAATAAGTGGCCGGTGCTGGTGGCGATGCTCGTCTGGCAGATTATTGCCTTCATGTACTCGCTGACCTCCATCTTCATGCCGTGGGGCATCCACGTGGCTGTTTTCCTGTTGCTCTGTGCCGGAGCCGTCGCCGTGTTCTACAACTACCTTTGCGAGTTGCGCCGCTACGACGAGTCGAAGGCGCGGGCCGACCGTCTGTTCCTCGGTGCCTCGTCGCTCTTCTCGATGGAGTACATCAGCGTGCTGCGTTCCAAGCGGCTGCGCGTGGCGACGCTCATCCTGCCGCTGGTGTTCGTGTTCAACAGCTATACCCAGCAGGTCAACGGGCTGAACGTCTTCTTCTACATGATGCTGATGTTCGCCATCTTCTCGCCGTCGATGATGCTGGGCCAGTGGGTGTTCGGCATCGAGGGCAACTACTTCGACGGTCTGTGGACGAAGCCCGTCAGCATCCGCGAAATCCTGGGCAACAAGTTCCGCTTCTACGCCCTGCTCAACATCATTCCCACGCTGATGGTGGCACCGCTCATCTGGATGGCCGGGCTGTCGCCGTGGCTGCTGTTGGCCACGTGGCTGTTCACGGCTGGCTTTGCCAACCTGTCGCTGATGCCCACGGCCCTCATCTCGTCGCGCATCGAACTGTTCCAGTCGGCCTTCTTCAACTATCAGGGGGCCTCGCTCTCGGTCAACCTCTACGGCTTTGTGGTCATCATCCCCATTGCCCTCTACTGCCTCTTCACGTGGCTGCTGTCGCCTGAGACCTGCGCCATCGTGCTTGCCTTGACGGGCATCGTCGGCTTCGCCCTCCATCCCGTCATCATCGGCTGGCTGTCACGCGCCTACGAGCGCCGCCGCTACACGTGTTTCGAACGTTACAGACAATAACAAGACTATGGAAATCAAGATACAAAACCTCGTCAAGCAGTACGGTAAGAACACCGTGCTTGACATCCCCGAGCTGACCATCGGCCCGGGCGAACTGGTGGGCCTCGTGGGCAACAACGGCGCCGGCAAGACCACGCTGATGCGACTGATGCTCGACCTCATCGAGGCCACCGACGGCTGGGTGGAAACCGACGGCCAGCGTGTCGACCAAGACGTGACATGGAAGTCGTTTACCGGCTCGTTCATCGACGGCCGCTTCCTCATCGACTTCTACACGCCCGAGGAGTACTTCGCCTTCATTGCCCGTGCCTACGGCATCGACAAGGACACGCTCAACAGCCGCCTGGAACAGTACCAGCCGCTGATGCACGACGAGATTCTCGGCACGAAGAAGTACCTGCGCCAGTTCTCGGAGGGCAACCGCCAGAAGACGGGCATCATCGGCGCGATGGTCATCAACCCCAAGGTGCTCATCCTCGACGAGCCGTTCAACTACCTCGACCCGTCGTCGCAGATTACCGTGGCCAAGCTCATCCGCCAGATGAACGAGCAGCTTGGCACGACGGTCATCATCTCGAGCCACAACCTGAGCTTCGTCTCCGAAATCTCCACCCGCATCCTGCTCCTGGAGAAAGGCCGCATCATCAAGGACCTGAGCAACCACGACGGCAGCGCCACCAAGGAACTGGAAGACTACTTCAACACAGCGGAGTAAATACACACCTCTTTTATTGCACAAAACGACTGAAACGTGCACGTTTTGGTCGTTTTTGTGCATTTTGTTTGGCTGTGTGCGCAAAAAGTCGTACCTTTGCACCCGCTTTTCAAGATACACATTATTTATTTTATAATATGGCTTTAAAAATTGTTGTGCTGGCCAAGCAAGTGCCAGACACCCGTAACGTGGGTAAGGACGCCATGACCGCCGAAGGAACGGTAAACCGTGCAGCCCTACCCGCCATCTTCAATCCCGAAGATTTGAACGCCCTGGAACAGGCCCTTCGCCTGAAGGAGCAGAACCCAGGCTCTACAGTAGGAATCCTCACGATGGGTCCTCCACGTGCAGGTGAAATCATCCGTCAGGGACTTTATCGTGGCGCTGATACCGGCTGGCTGCTGACAGACCGCCTCTTTGCCGGTGCCGATACCCTCGCTACTTCTTATGCTCTGGCTACCGCCATCAAGAAGATTGGCGATGTGGACATCGTTATCGGTGGTCGTCAGGCCATCGATGGTGATACCGCTCAGGTAGGTCCTCAGGTGGCTCAGAAGCTGGGGCTCAACCAGGTAACATACGCCGAAGAGGTTCTCTCTGTAAAAGACGGAAAGGCTACCATCAAGCGCGTCATCGACGGTGGTGTGGAGACTGTAGAGGCTCCGCTGCCCGTGGTGATTACCGTGAACGGAAGTGCTGCCCCCTGTCGCCCCCAGAACGCCAAACTGGTAATGAAGTACAAGCGCGCTACCTGCCCGATGGAGCGTCCTGCCGAAGGCACGCCCTACGACTATCTGTACGACGAGCGCCCTGAGCTGAACCTGAATCAGTGGAGCGTGGCTGATGTTAACGGCGACGTGAACCAGTGTGGTCTGGCCGGTTCGCCCACAAAGGTGAAGGCTATCAAGAACATCGTGTTCCAGGCTAAGGAGTCGAAGACTCTGACAGCTTCGGATGCTGATGTCGAGGGAATGATTAAGGAATTGTTGGACGAGAAAATCATTGGATAAAGAGATATGAACAACGTATTTGTATATTGCGAAATAGAAGGTACTCAAGTACAGGAAGTATCTCAGGAGCTGCTGACCAAGGGTCGCAAGCTCGCCAACACACTGGGTGTTGAGCTCCACGCCGTTGTCGCCGGTACAGGCATCAAGGGTAAAGTGGAGGATCAGATTCTGCCCTACGGTGTCGACAAGCTTTTTGTATTCGACGCTCCCGAGCTGTTCCCCTACACCTCGGCTCCCCACACCGACATTCTGGTTAACCTCTTCAAGGAGGAGCAGCCGCAGATCTGTTTGATGGGTGCTACCGTCATCGGCCGCGACCTCGGTCCCCGTGTGTCGTCATCGCTGACCTCTGGTCTGACCGCTGACTGCACCGAATTAGAGATTGGTCCGTACGACGACGCTAAGAGCGGCAAGCACTACGAGCAGCTGCTCTATCAGATTCGTCCCGCCTTCGGTGGTAACATCGTTGCTACCATCGTGAACCCCGACCACCGTCCCCAGATGGCTACCGTCCGCTCTGGCGTGATGCAGAAGGCTATCTACGAGGGTGAGTGCCGTAAGGAGGTGGTTTATCCCGAGGTCAGCAAGTATGTCAGCCCCGAGGCTTTCGTCGTGAAGGTGCTCGACCACCACGTGGAGGCTGCCAAGCACAACCTGAAGGGTGCACCCATCGTGGTTGCCGGTGGTTACGGTATGGGCTCGAAGGAGAACTTCGACATGCTGTTCCAGTTGGCCAAGGTGCTGCATGGTGAGGTTGGTGGAAGCCGTGCCGCTGTAGATGCTGGCTGGTTAGACCATGACCGTCAGATTGGTCAGACTGGTGTTACCGTTCACCCCAAAGTGTATATTGCCTGCGGTATCTCTGGACAAATCCAGCACATCGCCGGTATGCAGGACTCTGGTATTATCATCAGCATCAACAGCGACCCCGATGCTCCTATCAACAAGATTGCTGACTACGTGATTGTTGGTACTGTGGAAGAGGTAGTTCCCAAACTCATTAAGTATTATAAGCAGAACTCGAAGTAAAATGAAGAAACAAGTTCTATTCATGCTACTGTATGCCGCTCTTGTCGTTGCGTCCGTTTGGTTGTCGCTCGACCCGAATAAGGCAACATGGAGAAGAGTCCTCAATGAGGTGATTGCAATCTATTTCTCCATTGCTTTCTACAGGGTATGGATAAACTTGGATAAAGAAAAAGAATAATTATGGCAAACTATTATAGCGATCATCCTGAGATCGGGTTCTACTTGAACCACCCCCTGATGGCTCGTATCGTTGAGCTGAAAGAAAAGGGTTTCGCTGATGCGAAAGAATACGACTACGCTCCCGTTGACTTGGGCGATGCCATCGAGAACTACAAGCAGATTCTCGACATCACTGGCGACGTGGCTGCCAACATCATCGAGCCAAACTCTGAGAGCGTTGACCTGGAAGGTCCGCACCTCGAGAACGGCCGTATGATCTACGCATCTAAGACTTACGAGAACCTCGACGCCACCCGCAAGGCTGGTCTGTGGGGTGTCTCCATGCCTCGCCGTTATGGCGGTCTGAACCTGCCCAACGCTGTGTTCTCTATGCTCTCTGAGATGATTTCGGCTGCCGATGCCGGTTTCCAGAACATCTGGAGCCTGCAGTCGTGTATCGATACGCTCTATGAGTTCGGCAGCGAGGAGCAGCGCCAGAAGTATATACCCCGCGTCTGCGCCGGTGAGGGTATGTCGATGGACCTGACAGAGCCTGATGCCGGTTCCGACCTGCAGCGCGTCATGCTGAAGGCCACCTTCGACGAAAAGGAGAACTGCTGGCGCCTGAACGGTGTGAAGCGCTTCATCACCAACGGCGACAGCGACATCCACCTCGTGCTGGCCCGCTCTGAGGGGGGCACGAAGGACGGCCGCGGTCTGTCGATGTTCATCTACGACAAGCGTCAGGGCGGCGTGAACGTTCGTCACATCGAGCACAAGCTCGGTATCCACGGCTCACCCACCTGCGAGCTGACCTATAAGAACGCCAAGGCAGAGCTTTGCGGCTCGACCCGTCTCGGCCTCATCAAGTATGTGATGGCCCTGATGAACGGTGCCCGTCTCGGTATCGCTGCACAGTCGGTAGGTGTCGAGCAGGAGGCTTACAACGAAGGTCTGGCCTACGCCCGCGAGCGTCAGCAGTTTGGCGACAAGATCATCAACTTCCCCGCCGTCTATGATATGCTGAGCCGCATGAAGGCCAAGCTCGACGCCGGCCGCTCGCTGCTCTACGAGACAGCCTGCTACGTCGACATCTACAAGTGCCTGGAGGACATCGAGCGCGACCGCAAGCTCACGCCCGAGGAGAAGCAGGAAATGAAGAAGTACCAGCGCCTGGCTGATGCCTTCACGCCGCTGGCCAAGGGTATGAACTCTGAGTACGCCAACCAGAATGCCTACGATGCCATCTCTATCCACGGCGGTTCGGGCTTCATCATGGAGTACAAGAGCCAGCGCCTCTATCGCGACGCCCGCATCTTCTCTATCTACGAGGGTACCACGCAGCTGCAGGTCGTCGCCGCCATCCGCTACATCACCAACGGCACGATGCTCAACAACCTGAAGGAGATGTATGAGACCCTGGAGGTCAGCGAGAATCTGCAGAGACTGAAGAACCGCGTTGGTGTACTGATTGCTGCTTACGAGGAGGCTCTCAATTATGTGAAGGCTCTGGATAACCAGGATGCTCATGACTTCTTGGCTCGTCGGCTCTACGATATGACTGCCGAGCTCGTCATGTCACTCCTCATCCTCCGCGATGCCACGGCTGCTCCTGAACTCTTCGAGAAGAGCGCCCACGTCTATGTGCGCATGACCGAAGAGGACGTCGCAGGCAAGTCGACCTACATCAGAATGTTCAAGGCAGAAGACCTCGACAGTTTCCGCGCCCAGTAATGGAACAGATAGAACGCATCAAACAGATGGAACTGCGCCTCGACCGGGCGTCGAGCGCCGTGATGGAGTTGTCGGCTGCCCTCGAGAAGTACAACGAGGCACAGGACGACATCAGCCAGTTGGATGCTTACTATACCAGCGACGAATGGAAGCAGGACTTCGCTGCCGACGAGGCAGGCGAGCTGCCTCCCTCGTTGCGGCGCGGCGTGCTGTCAGAGGACGCTATCTGGAACGTTCTCTCTGACAACCGCGAACTGACCGTCCGACTGCTGGAAGCCGTTACGGCTATTCTGAAAAAGTAGCCAGCAGCACCCGCTCGACAACCTGCGGGAAATGAGCCATCTCAAGCTGATGCTCTTTCTCGGCAATGTCGTCGACGGTATCGTCAGGACTGAGCTCACAACGATACTGAGCAATTATCTCACCACCATCACAGACGGGTGTGACCCAATGAACGGTCATGCCCGTCTCTGTTTCTCCGGCAGCCTTCACGGCCTCGTGGACGTGGTGGCCCCACATGCCCTTGCCGCCATACTTCGGCAGCAGTGCAGGGTGAAGGTTGACGATGCGGCGCGGGAAAGCGTCGATAAGGAAGTCGGGAACCAATGGCAAGAAGCCCGCCAGCACGATGAAGTCAATGGCGTGCTCACGGAGCAACGGCAGCATGACCTGCGGGTCGTTCAACTGAGCCTTCGGCGTGACGGCAGTCGGCACCCCGAGGCGCGTAGCCCGTTCGAGGGCCAATGCGTCGGCTTTATTACTGACAACAAGGGCGCAGTCGACGCGGTCGCTGCCCTCGAAATAGCGGATGAGATTCTCGCAGTTCGTGCCGCTTCCCGACACGAAGATGGCTATATTAACTTTTTTCATATTCTATCTGTTCAATACATATTCTAACACTTTCTCCTCCTGGCGGAAGGGGCGCAGCTGCTCGAGCCCAAGATAGCTGACGGCATCGGGGAAGAGTGCCTCCTCGGGAACGAGACCGATAATCTCGGTGCCTGTGACGCGGGTGCCTTGGAGCAGGGCCACGCGGCTCACCTCGTCGAAGAGCTGTCGCAGCGAGGTGACGTGGAAGTTGGTCAGGTTGCAGCTGACCTGGGCGAAGCCGTACTCAGGGATGTACCAGCCGATGGCCTTGACGCACTTCAGCGTGCCGGGACGGCCTTGGTAGCCGCGCTCACGTACCTGCCGGGCGATGGCGGTGGCGGTATCTACGGATGTGGTGGCAAGGTTGAAGTTGACGGCGATGAGAAAGTCGCGAGCACCGACGACGGAACAACCGCTGCGTTTATGATTTGAAACGCCTGAGGGCAGCAGGTCAGGGCAACGGGCTGGGTCAGCCAATTTCTCAGCAATGCCTTCGTACTCGCCGGCACGGCAGACGGCAAGGTTGCGGAACTCAGGACGCAGGGCAGCAGCCTCGTAGAGGTAGATGGGAATGCCCAACTCGTCGGCCATGCGGCGGCCTAACTGTCGGGCCAGCCGAGCGCACTCGTCGAGGGTGATGCCACGGACGGGCACGAAGGGCAGCACGTCGGTGGCACCGATGCGGGGGTGGGTGCCGTGATGGCGGCTCATGTCGATGAGCTCGCTGGCGGTCTTCGCGCCACGGAAGGCGGCCTCGCTGACGGCTTCCGGCTCACCGGCAAAGGTGATGACGGTGCGGTTGGCATCGGCTCCGGGGTCGACGTTCAGCACCTTGACGGCACTGACACTCCCGATGGCGTCGGCTATCTGGTTGATGACGGTCTTGTCGCGGCCCTCACTGTAGTTGGGCACGCATTCCATGATTCTGTTCATTGCGGCAGTTGTTCTAAGAGTATTTCAATGAGTCGGGGCACGCCGTATTGGTCGATGTCCTGTTCTGCTATCCAGAAGTAGTCGGCGGGCAGCGGCGGGCGCCCGGCGGGAGTCCAGAGATAGAAGTCGGCGTAGATGACGCGGTGGGTGAGGACGTGCTTCTGGTTACGGCGCAATAATATTGCGCCAGACGGGACCTGACTGGTGAGTAGCGGTTCGTAGAGGCCCTGCCAGATGTCGCCGGCAGGGCGGCGGTGGATGGCGGTATAGCCGTTGCAGCGTATATAGACATAGGTGAGACGGCGCTCCTTGACCTTCGTGGTCTTGAGCTTCACGGGGAGCTGCCCTACCCTGCCCTCGCGCAGGGCGGCGCAGGTCTCCATAAGGGGGCACTGCTGACAGCGGGGCGACTGCGGGGTGCAGAGGGTGGCGCCGAAGTCCATGATGGCCTGGTTGTAGGCAGCGGCACCGCCACTGCACAGCGAACCTTCGGGGAGGAGGGACTGGGCGAGGGCGGCGAACTCCTTCTTGCCCTCGGGGGAGTTGATGGGGGTGGCGATGCCGAAGTGACGGGCAAGGACGCGGTAGACATTGCCGTCGACGACGGCGGCGGGGAGGCCGAAAGCGAAGGAGCCGATGGCGGCGGCGGTGTAGTCGCCGATGCCCTTCAGGGCGCGGAGGCCTTCGATGGTGGTGGGGAAACCGCCACACGCAATGATTTGGCGGGCGGCGGCGTGCAGGTTGCGGGCACGGCTATAGTAACCGAGGCCCTGCCACTCGCGCAGCACTTCATCCTCAGTAGCAGCGGCAAGGTCGGCGACCGTCGGCCAGCGGCGCATGAAGCGCTCCCAGTATTCCCAGCCCTGACGGACCTGCGTCTGCTGCAGGATAATCTCCGACAGCCAGATGGCGTAGGGGTCGCGGGTCTGCCGCCAGGGCAGGTCGCGGCCGTTCTCTCGGAACCATTCTATCAGCGTCAGGGCGAAGTCGTTCATCTTTCCTTATTGATTACCTGCACATAGCCTCGCAGAGGCTGTCCTGCATATTGCGCCCGTCTGACATCTGCCTGACACCCTGGTTGATAATGCAGAAAGCCAACTGGTGACCCTCAGCCGACGTGCAATAGCCCGCCAGACTGGAGATGCCCGACACCGACCCCGTCTTGGCGTGGACATTGTCGATGGCGCGCCCCTTCTGCATACGGCTCTTCAGCGTACCGTCAAGGCCGGCAATGGGCAGGGCGTCGTAGAGCGGAATATAAACCTGCTCGTGCTGCCAGGCATAGCGCAGGAAGGCCACCTCAAGCTCGGCCGACACGTAATTGTAGAGCGACAGCCCTGAGCCGTCGGCCACACGGTAGTCGCCTGGCTGCAGGCCCGCGCGCTGGATGGTCTGGCGCACCTGCGAGGCAGCCAGCTTGGCCGTGGCCGTCTTGTTATTGGTGAGGGTGGCCAACTGATAGAACATCGACTCGGCATAGAGGTTGTCGCTCTCCTTCATCATATCCACCAGCACCTGACCGACGCTGTGGCTGCGGGTGCCGACGAGTCGGCGGGTGGCCCGGGGCTGGTTTGCCGCCGCGCCCTGTGCGCTGACGGTGATGCCGCCACGCTTCAGCTCGGCGGTGAACTGTTCGACAAACGTATCCTTGCGGTCGCAGAGCAGCGGTGTCAGCACGGGGTTGTCGTCGTCCCAGCACCAGCCCTCGCCCAGGCGGTCGGCATCCTTGAACGATGTGTCGCCGACGATGCGCCCTTGGATGGTTGCGATGCCCATCTGGCGCAGCTGACTGACAAAGGCCTGCATATCGGTGCGGTCGAACATCGGGTCCATGCCGCCCACGCAGATGACGTTGCCAATGAGCGTGCTCCCGGCAATACGCCCAGTGATATAAAGCGACGTGCGCAGCTGATAGTCGGCACCGAGCCGGTCGAGGGCGGTGATGGCCGTCAGCAGCTTCATCGTCGATGCCGGGCGAAGCCGCTGCCGGTGGTTATAGGTATAGACCGTTGAGTCGGCGGTCAGGTCGTAGACCATCAGGCCCAGCTGCGTGGTCTCAAGCAGGGGCGACGTCAGTATCGAGTCCATCCGTGCCTTGAGGCGCACAGTCCAAGGCCTTGTGTCGGTTACGAGTGTATCGGGCGCAAAGACTTCCGTCTGAGCCACCACCTTTGTCGTGCAAAGGAAAAAAGAGAGTACTACTAACAAAAAATTCTTCATTTCGAGTGCAAAGATACAAAAATTTATTATCTTTGCAGCGTCTAACCTGTATTTTATGGTCTACAAATACGATTTTCTCATCATCGGTGCCGGCGTGGCCGGTATGAGCTATGCCCTGAAGGTTGCCCGGGCTAAGAAGGGCAGCGTGTGTATGATCTGCAAGACGTCGCTCGACGAGGCCAACACCTCGTTTGCACAGGGCGGCGTTGCCAGCGTGACGAACTTAGCCGTCGACAACTTCGACAAGCACATCGAGGACACGATGATTGCCGGCGACTACATCTCAGACCGCGCTGCTGTGGAGCAGGTTGTGAGGAAAGCCCCTGAGCAGATTCAGGAACTGGTGAACTGGGGCGTCAACTTCGACCGCAAGGACGACGGCACGTTCGACCTGCACCGCGAGGGCGGCCACTCGGAGTTCCGCATCCTGCACCACGCCGACGACACGGGTGCCGAGATACAGCGCGGACTGATGGAGGCCGTGCGCAGCACCCCCGGCATCACCGTCAAGGAGAACCACTTCGCCGTCGAGATCATCACGCAGCACCACCTCGGCGTGAGGGTGACGAGACGCTCGCCCCACATCCAGTGCTATGGTGCCTACGTGCTGAACCCCGACACCGGGAAGGTCGACACCTACCTCAGTAAAATGACCGTCATGTGTACCGGCGGCTGCGGTGCCGTCTACCTGACCACGTCGAACCCCGTCATCGCCACCGGCGACGGCATCGCCATGGTCTACCGCGCCAAGGGCACGGTGGCCGACATGGAGTTCGTGCAGTTCCACCCGACGGTGCTCCACAACCCCAAGGAGACTCACCCCGCCTACCTCATCACCGAGGCCATGCGCGGCTACGGCGGCATCCTGAAGCTGCCCAACGGCGAGACGTTCATGGAGAAGTACGACGAGCGCCTGTCGTTGGCACCGCGCGACATCGTGGCCCGTGCCATCGATAAGGAGATGAAGATTCACGGCATTGACCACGTCTGCTTGGACGTGACACACAAACCGGCCGAGGAGACGCGCCACCACTTCCCGAACATCTACCAGAAGTGCCTGTCGATGGGCATCGACATCACCCAGGACTACATCCCCGTGCGCCCGGCAGCCCACTACATGTGCGGCGGCATCAAGGTCGACCTCAACGGACAGTCGAGCATCGAGCGGCTCTACGCCCTCGGCGAGTGCTCATGTACGGGTCTGCACGGCGGCAACCGCCTGGCCTCCAACTCGCTCATCGAGGCCGTGGTCTACGCCGACGCCGCCGCCAAGGACTCGCTGCAGCACGTCGACCTCTACGACTTCAACGAGCGCGTGCCGGAGTGGAACGACGAGGGCACGATGACCAACGAGGAAAAAGTGCTCATCACGCAGTCGGTACGCGAGGTCAACCAGATTATGGCCAACTACGTGGGCATCGTGCGCAGCGACCTGCGCCTGCACCGCGCCTGGGACCGTCTCGACATGCTCTACGAGGAGACCGAGCGACTCTTCAAGCGCGTGAAGGCCTCGAAGGACATCTGCGAACTGCGTAACATGATCAACGTGGGCTACCTCATCACCCGCTGGGCCTTGGAGCGCAAGGAGTGCCGCGGACTGCACTATACCATCGACTACCCTGTCCACGCCTACGACAAATAAAAAAAAGAGCCATCTGGCCCGAACATAAATACCCTTTTCCATACTTGGCGCTACCCGGCGGGTAGAGAGCCTGAACCCGGCGGGTAGAGACGCTCTACCCGCCGGGTAAATTATTACCTCGTCAACGAGAACTTCACCGACAGGCCGAAGTCGCGGGTCGTCGTGGGATATGAGCTGGCTGAGAGCAGCGGCGTGTTGGTCTGGCGGTCGTAGTAGAACGTCAGGGTGAGCAGGCGGCTCAGCGTGTAGTCGGCAGCAAACGAAATCTTCAGGGCCGAGTTGCCGCTACTGGCCGACGAGACACCGGTGGCGATGTCGCGGGTGATGGCGGCCTGTGAGCGCAGCGAGAAGTCGGCACGCATATTCAGGTCGTGATTGACGCCCTTGGAGTTGGACTTCTGCTGTGACTGCTGCGACTTTTTGTCGTTCTCCTGCGACTGGCTGCCCTTGCGGTTCTGCGCCTTCTTGATCTTGCGGCTGCCCTTGGCGCCGAAGAGGTTCAGTTTGAAGTCGCTGATCTTATAGCCGAGACCGATAACCCAGTCGTTGGAGCGCTGCTCGTTCAGCTGGACGCTGGTCATCGAGAGGTTCAGCACGCGGGTGGTGCGGTACTCCAGCTTGACGGTCATGTTGTTCTGCAGCGTCACGTCCATGCCAAGCAGGGGCGAGAATTGCTCGTTGATGCTGACGGTCGAGATGTTATACATAGAAGAGGCCGAGAGCGAGCCGTCGGCACCGCTGACGAAGCCCAGGTCGCCCATATACTCGAGCCACGACGAGTAGCTGGCATACGAGCCGATGGCGAACACCGACTTATAGCCGTGGTTGATGTTGACGCTCTTGAAGCGGTCGGCCAGCCAGGGAATCTTCGACAGGCCGCTGTAGCGCACCGTCCAGTTGGGGAGCATCCGCGTCAGCGACGGGAAGAGGTCGAGCGAACCGCCTGAGCCACTGGTATAGGCAGCCAAGAAGGCAGGCACCAGCACGTCGGCAGAATACTGCCCGACAGGCCCCACCGACTCAGGCACGCCGGCATACTGCGCCTGCACGCGGGCCTGATACTCAGGAATGATGCGGCAGAACTTGTCGAACGTCTTCGACGAGTAGCCCGAGGTGGCATCGCCCGTCCGCTCGAAGGCCGAGCCTAAGGAGATGGTGGTCATGTTGAACGTACCACTGCGCGTAGTAGGCGACCCCTCGTACATATACTGCACGCTCTGGGCGCGGGTCATCGTGCGCGAGGCGTTGAGGTCGACTTTCAGGTCGCGGATCGGCTCGACGGTGGCGCGCAGCTGCAGGTCCTCGTTGGTCGACGAGGTGAAGGGTGTGGCCACGTTGTCGTTCATCAGCCAGCCGTTACGGGCGGCCTTGTCAAGGTATTCGTCGCCGGCAAAGCCAAAGGCGAAGTCGAGGCCCGGCGACAGCACGCTGCCCGTGCGCTGGCCGAAGGCGTCGCCCACATTGGGCAGGAATCCCGGCAGCGTCATCGAGCGCTGGTTGCGGTAGCTGATGTTCACCGTGCGCACCATCATCAGCAGTCGGCTCACCTGCTGGGCCGGCTCGTACCACCACTGCTTGTCGAGCGGCTCCTTGGGCAGCACGCTGAGCTTGACGGTAAGAGACCCATCTCCGGCCCCTCCCTTTGATGGAGTAGCGGGTTTTCCTTGACGGGCAGAGTCCACGGTGAGAGTATCTGCCCCCCGCCCTTTACGGGAGGGGCTGGGGGTGGGTCTGTAGTTCTTTGGCAGACTAACGAGGATTGTATTATCGTCCTTCACCTTCCACTTCAGCTTCACCTGCTTGCCGTCAGGGCCCTTGGCCGAGATGAGCAGTCGCTTCGACTTCTTGCCGTGCTGGACGGAGATCGTCGTGTCGGGCGTCAGGGTAATCTCCTTCTGGAAGGTGTTCTTGTTCTTGGGCAGGGCCTTTTCTTCCTTGGCGGCGTCCTTTTGGGCTTTCTGGGCTGACTGGGCATTCTGGGTGTCTTGGGCTGACTGGGCGTTTTGGGATTTTGTGGACTTCTTCTCAGACTTCTTCTCGGTCTTCTTGGCGGGGGCCTTCTTGAAGCGCTCGTTCACCTTCTTGAGGAAGGGCGAGTGGTTGTAGAGGGTCTCGAGATTGAGCGCACCGTTCAGGTTGATGTTACGGTTCGAGGTGATGATATTGCCAAGCGAGCGGCCGTCGTCCATCTCCGTGCCGCGCGTCCAGGTGTAGGTAGCGTTGTAGGAGGCATCGCTGTTCACCCAGTCGAAGATGGGCAGCTTGTTCAGCGGCAGCTGGTAGGAGGCGGTGAACGACTGGTTGTAGTCGAGCGGCTCGCCCCAGTGCAGGATGCTCTGCTTCACGGAGTCCTTCCAGGCCGTGTAGCGCTCGGGGTAGAGGTTCTTGTTGATGGGTGTGTAGGGCTCCTCAATCCGCGCGCGGGTGGCCGACTGGAAGTTCATGTGCAGGTTCTTCGTCAGGTCCCAGCGCAGCTGGAAGTCACGGTTCCAGAGGAACTGCTCGTTGAACGTCAGCGGCAGGTTGGGCGACTCGGTGTTCTCGAGGTCGCGCTCCTGCAGTTCACTGTAGTCGCGCGTCAGCTCGCTGTTGAAGGCGATGGTCTGCGGCAGGTAGTTCAGTCCGAGGGCCTTGGGGAAGCCGAGCCACTTCGACTTGCCCTTCAGCTTGCCGAACGGCTCCCACGTCTTGTAGACGGGCGAATAGTTGTACGACAGTCCGCCGCGCCAATGGTCGTCGTTCTCGAAGACGGTGGTCTCGCCGGTGGTGTGGTTGTGGCTGTGACTGTATGAGAACGAGAAGTTGGCGGGGTCGTAAGGCATGGGGTGACGCTTGTTCTTGATGCCCACGCGGACGTTTGAGAGCGAGAAGTTGCGCGACAGGCGCTTGCTGACGGCTATCGACTCCACGGAGTCGCGCTCGCGGGCACTCATAGCGTCGAGGGCATCCTCCAGGTCCATGTCGGTGTCGAGGGGGTTGTACTTCGGTCGCACCTCGTCCTTGGTCACGCTATAGTAGAAGGGTATGTTCACCTGGGCCTTGTCGGGGAAGAACTTGCCCAGCTCGAGGTTGGCCGTCATGGAGTACGACTTCTGGTTCTCGTTCGAGCGCTGCAGCACGCTTTCCTCGAGTCCGCCGAAGCCGTCGGTCATGTAGCGGCCCGTCAGGCTGACGCTGCCGAAGTCCGACAGCTGCACGTTGAGATTGCCCGATGCTGCCCAGCCGCCCTCGTTGTTATACTCCTTCAGGCGCAGCTCGTTGACCCACACCTCGCCCGACTTCGCCGTGCTCGACAGGTTGCGCACGCCGATGACCATCGTCTTCACCTGGCCCAGGCTGGGGTTACCCATGACGCTCACCTTGTTGTTGGGACGGTCGTCGTCGTACTGCGAGAACAGCTGGTTATAGCTCACGCCACCTTCGCTCCTGAGCTTGTTGCGTGCCTTCTTGATGCGGGTGAAGACGCTGATGTCGACGTCGAGCATGTTCTCGTTGGGCCACACCTTTGAGCGGTCGTTGGCCGACAGCCACGAATAGCGGCCCTCGGGGGTCAGCTTCAGCGGTATCTCGTACTCGTAGTAGTTGTTCTTGTAGTCGCTGCCCAGACGGATGAAGACGGCCAGCTGGTCGTCCTGCAGGTTGGTGGTGTTGGGCAGCAAGTGGTTGGCATGGACGAACATCTGCAGGCGCTTGTACTGGCGCAGGTCGTAGTTCAGGTTCTTATAGACGGCCTTCGACTCGCCCTGGCTCAGGTTGCGGACGGTCAGACAGAGGGCCTGCTCGTTGTTCTCGACGAGCTGCGGCTGGTTGGGGTCGGTGGCGCGGCTGATGCCCGGCGGCAGGGTGTAGGCCACGGGCTGGCGGTCGGTGTTCTCCTCAATGTTGACGGCGCTCATCTCCATCGTTCCCGTCTCGGCACCGGTGGCCGTCATCAGGCTCTGCTTGTACTGGCGCCACTCGCCGCGCACGAGGTCGAGGCTTCCGAAGCGCAGCACGATGGGCTTCTCGAAGCCGGTGAGGAACATACGCATGAAGCGGATTGAGGTGAAGTCGCTGATGCTGCCCACACGGTCCTTACACTCGGCCAGCGGTATGCGGAACTGATACCAGCGCACGGTGATGGAGTCGCCGTTGCGCAGCTTGACGTAGCTGTCGCGGCGGTCGGTGATGTAGCTGTCGGTAGCCGTACCGTTGTTGTAGGCCTGCAGCTCGTCGTCGCTGATGCGCACACGGTACTGGAAGTAGCGCTCATACTCGTTGAGCGTGAAGTCCTGGTTGATGTCCTCCACGTCGGGGCCGGTCTTGTAGCTCGTGTCGTAGGTCTCCGTGCGGTTGTCGGTGTCGGGCGAGTTGCCCTGCGGGTTGTTGATGCGCTTGTAGCGGTCCATGATGCTGGTCTCGGCCTGGTCGAAGTCTGAGCCGCGGAAGTAGTGGTAGTCGTCGCCGGCAGGGTCCTGTCGCCAGGCCTGGAGCAGCGAGTCGTTGGTGACGATGGTGCTCACCTGGTCGAGCCACTCCTTATAGGCGCCGTAGGTGCGCTCCTCCTCGTCGTTGAGTCCGTTCAGACCGACATCCTGCAGGGCGCGCGAGCCGGTGGTGGTGGCAAAGGCGTAGGTCTGCGAGGGCTGCTCGGGAATGCGGCCCCACTGCGTCGTGCTGAACGACGAGGTGCCGTCGACGGGCATGCCGCTCTCGTAGAACTTCTTACCGTCGCGCAGCACGTCCTCGCATACCTCACCGAGGTTGATGTAGAGGTCGCCCGAGTACTGCGAGGCGGTGCCCGCGCGGCGCTGGTAGATGAAGGGGTCCATCAGCCAGAACTCCACATATTCTATATTGGCCTGCTCGAAGTCGGTGGTCTCCAGACGGCGCATCATGCCGCCCCACTTCGCCGAGGGGTTCATCAGCGAGCCGTCGGGGTTCAGCTGGGTGGTCAGGTTGTAGGGACCGCGCTCCTGGGGATAGTAGGCCAGGTTGAGCACGTCGAGCTTCGACGTGGCACCGTTGTAGTTCGACTGGTCGCGGTTGGGGTAAAGCTCCTTGATGTAGACTTCGCGCACGCGATGGTCAGAGAGCTGTTCAAGGTCGCTCTTGATATGGCCGGGCGTGAGACTCGACGAGCGGTTGGTGAACAGCTGGTCGACGTAGTACCACGACAGCAGGGCGCGCCCGTAGCCAGAGCTCGTGCCGGTCTTGTCGCCGGCTTCGGGCATCATCGAGGGCACGCTCGACAGCGACCAGGCCTTCGGCTCCTTCACCGAGATGAGGTTCTTCGTGTTCTCGAAGTCATCCAGATATGAGGCATTGTCCTGCGTACCGCTGGCGCGCCCGGCAATGAGCTGGGCAAACTCGCCCGACAGCTGTATCTGCGAGGGCTGCGTCACGTGCAGGAACGGTATCTTGTCGAGCATATTGGTGAGCCACTGCGACTCCTTCTTCCAGCTCAGGTTCAGCCCCCAGATAGTGTTGTTCAGCGGCTCCTCGCCCATCGACACCTTCGTGGTCAGGGCCTGCTCGGAGAGGTGCATCAGCGTACCGCCGAGGATGAAGTTCTTCGAGAAGTCGTACTCCCAGTTGATGCCGTACATCGTCTTGCGCTGCATGCCGTAGTCAGTGTTCGACTCGAACGAGGCCTTCACGTCGGTCTGGGCGTCGAGGATGCTCTGGTTGATGATGGTCACCTCGCCGGCTGAGTAGTCGACGGTGTAGTCGGAGCCTTCCATCAGCTCGACGCCGCCGGCGGTCACCTTCACCGAGCCCTGCGGCACGTTGTAGGCACCGAGCGAGATGACGTTGGCACTCGAGCCCTTGAACTGACCCGTCATCAGGAACTTGTCCTTCTCGGCCGTCTGCTTGGCAATGGTCTTGGTCGAGTCATAAAGCTGGTCGAAGACGTACTTGTCGGCCAGGTCGCCCAGGCCGGCCTCCTTCATCTTCTGGCGCAGGTAGTCGCCGAAGGGCTCGGCGGCAGGCAGGAAGACGCGGCCGTTCTGTACGGTGTAGCCGCTGACAAAGTCGAACTGGCCGTTGGCGTGCGGCTTCATATTGTTGTCCAAGCGGTCGCAGCCCAACATCTTCAGCAGCGTCTGAGACTTCAGCTTCTCCTCGGGCAGGTAGCTCAGGTAGACGCCCGCCGTGTCGCTCTGGTACTTGATGTCCAGTCGGAACTTCTCCTTCTCGATGTTCGTAGCCAGATAGTAGACGTTCTTCATCATCAGGTCCCAGTTGCCCTGCGAGGGACTGTTCGACGTGTTCTTCAGCGACTTCACAAACAGGCACTTCTTCGTGTCGGTCAGGTCGCTGGCAAACTCACCCACCTGGAACGTGCGTCCGGCGTAGGTGTACTCGAAGGCCACGGCCAGCACCTGGTCGGTCTGCAGGCCGGTCTTCAGCGTGACGTAGCCCAAGGCATCGTTCACCGTGTATTCCGACGACGACAGCAGCCGCGCCGAGGCCAGCTTCTCGTAGTCGACGCCGCCACGGATGCCGTCGATGCCCTCCAGAGCCGTGCTGACGGCGTCGACGCTGCGGGCGGCAGAGTCTACCCGGCTCATCAGCGTCGTATAGACATCGTTAGCCAGGTTACTGGGCACGGTCTCGCTGCCACCCGTCCAGCGGGGGTTCGACAGATGCTCGTTCTCACCCAAGTCGGTGAAGGCCACGATATTACGCGTGTTGTTGGTGTTGGCTGTCTTGTTGGTCACCCACACCTCCACACGGTTAATCTTCACGCCGGTGGTCAGGTTGGGCAGGGTCGACATGGCCCGGTCGTAAATTTGGCGGAAGTAGTGGGCCAGGAAGAAGTGGCGGTTCTCCTCGTAGTCGGCAGCGTCAATCTCGAACGGCGTGGTCTGCGTGCCACCCCGCGACGAGACGCTCTTCGTGGTCGACTTCTTCTGCGACACGACGGCGTCCAGTTTCAACTTGCCGAACTGCATGGCGGTGTGTATGCCGAAGAGGCTCGACGCGCCCTTCACCAGCGAGTTGTTGGTGGGGAACGAGACGTTGCCGGCCTCCACCAGTTTGATGATCTCATCCTCCTTGCCGTCGAACTTCAGCTTCAGGTTCTGCGTGTCGAAGTCGAAGGTGGCGTCGGTGTTGTAGCCGAAGTTGAAGTTCATCTTGTCGCCCACCTTCGCGTTGGCCGTGATGTTAATCTTCTCGTCGAAGTCGAAGTTGGTGGTCTTGCGGTTGCGGATGGGCAGCGACGGGTTGTCGATGTTCTTCAGCGTGGCGCCAAGCTTCAGCTCAGCCGTTCCCTGCGTCTTCACGCGCACGCCGCCAGGACCGAAAATCTTCTCGGCGGGGCCCAGGTCGAAGTGCATATCGGTGAACGAGAACTTCTCCTTGCCCTGCGTCTTGACGGCCTCGGCGTTCTTGCTCTTGAAGAATGCCGTGCGGCTCTGACGCTCGCTCCACTTCAGATACTCGTCGGGCGTCATCAGGATGGGGGCATTCAGGTAGCCATCGCCCATCTTCGAGCCGACGAAGTAGAGGTTCAGCGAGTCGTTATACTCAGCCTGCTGCTTGATGTTGTCGGGCATCTTCAGGTCGATGACCGTCGAGTCCAAGTCCTCGGTCACCACCGGTGCCGTCCGCTGAATCTTCCAGCGGGCGTGCAGCAGCGAGTCAGGGATGGTCTCGTCTTCGACCTCCAGCTTGGGCTGGGCTTTTACGGACCCAGCGGACCCAGCAGCCCCAGCAGACCCAGCAGACCCACCCCCGGCCCCTCCCTGTGAGGGAGGGGAGGGGTTACCCTGCTGCGGCTGGTTACGCTGAGGTTGGTTGCGCTGTGGCTGATTGGTCTGCGGTTGGTTGCGCTGCGGCTGGCGCCTGCGGTTATCGTCCTGCGGGGGCGTGGCAAACAGCGAAACGGCGATGAACAGGAACAACACAAGATAGAGCACACCTCCCGAAGAAGCGTACTTCCTAATCACCTTATATATATCGTTCCTCTTCATCCTCTTCACTATCTACTCCCCTCCCTCACAGGGAGGGGCCGGG
>JAEEGG010002967.1_pt1 | contig 42968 bp, 30 predicted proteins | sample 9134161 | NCBI WGS metagenome assembly JAEEGG01 (sample SAMN16246543, study PRJNA631951) | gut metagenome | biome: gut microbiome; feature: rumen; material: CR-attached | host: Bos | place: Iran: Karaj | collected 2018-10 | reverse complement strand
GTGATGGCGGTACCCTCAAGTCCCTGTTCCTTGGCCTCAACGAACAGGCGTTCCACCTCGCGGTCCAGACGGTGACCCATCAGTTCCAGCGTGATGTACGAGTCGCCATAGATACGTGGCGACTGGCCCTGCTCCGTCAGGAAAGAAAAGACCTCGTCGATGTTCGTCATGTTGAAATTACCACAGAGACAGAGGTTCTTGGCCCTCCAGTTGTTACGGCGCAGGAAGGGGTGTACGAACGTCAGGCCGCTCTTGCCTGTGGTAGAGTAGCGCAAGTGACCCATCAGCAGCTCGCCCTTCATCTCCTCGGTCACACGACTGAATATCTCGGTGATGGCATCCTTTCCCTCGGCCTTCTCACGGAACATATACTCCGTGCCAGGCTCGTTCTTCAGACTAACCGAGGCGATACCGGCACCCTCTTGTCCGCGGTTATGCTGCTTCTCCATCATCAGATACAGCTTGTTGAAACCGTAGGCCCACGTACCATACTTTTTCTCGTAGTAGTCCAACGGCTTCAACAGGCGAATCATCGCCACGCCACACTCATGTTTCAGTATCTCCATTTACTTTTTATTTGACAAAATACCTATGTTCTTTATATTCTTCATAGACCATCTAAATTAAAGAATGGCGCTATTCTTTTGAAAGAATGGCCGTATTCTTCTGGAAGAATGGCGCTATTCTTCTGGAAGAATGCCCGTATTCTTTTGGAAGAACAATATCATTCTTCTAGAAAAAGAATATCATTCTTCTGGAAGAATCATATCAAAGTTTGAGACACACTCCCTGATGAAACTCATGAACAACGGGTGCGGATGCAGCACCGTCGAAGAGTACTCGGGGTGGAACTGTGCACCGATGTACCAGCGCTTTTCCGGTATCTCGACAATCTCCACGAGGTCGGCGGCAGGATTGATGCCTACACACTTCATGCCAGCCTGTTCGTACTCATCTCTATACTTATTGTTGAACTCGTAACGATGGCGGTGGCGCTCGCGAATCAGGAGACTCTCCCCCGGCCCCTCTCTGTGAGCGAGGGGAGTAGATAGTTTTGACTGTGAATATGCCTCAAAAGCCTTACTACCTTTCAACACTCTACAATCATAAGCGCCAAGTCGCATAGTACCACCCATCTCCGTGATGTTTTTTTGTTCTTCCATCAAATCAATCACATTAACAGGTTCTGCATGCTGACCACTCCCCTCCCTCGCAGGATTGCGTGCCACACTCCTACCTTTAGGTGGGAGAAGGGGCTGGGGGAGAGCCTGCTTCTTTTTATTGAGTCTCCTGCTCTTCGCCGCCTGCTCGAGCGACAATGACGAGCAAGTACAGCAGCCGGAGAAATCCTACCCGCTAACCATCGAGGTAACGGAGAACCCCATGACCGGTGATGGGGAGAACAGTAGTAACAGAGCTGCGATAACAACGACGTCGACGTTCAATAAGTTCTATTTGAACTATAAGTATGGTTCGTATTACCCAGATGAAGAAGATGAAGTTGCAAGTGACAAACAGACTATAACGAAACCGTCTGAAACATGGACTGGTGGCAGCTGGCCCAGTGATGCTGTATCATCTAATGATGAGGTCAATTGGTACGCCTATACTGACGGTGTTTTCCATTTCACGGGAGGAACTCCCAATAGGGCCTATGTCACTTGCGCAAGTGATGAATTTTCCGGTGGGCAGAAAGATTTTTTAGTGTCTACTGCAAGTGGTACCTATACCGGCACTAGTAACGGTAAGCTCTCTTTCACCTTCAATCATGCATGTGCTGCAGTACGCTTCCTAGTGAAAAAGTCGGCAAACCTCGGTGACCACACGCTGACCGTTAGTAGCATTGTACTTAAGAATGTTGTCAAACATGGTAAATATTATTACGCTACAAATGAAGATGTAGATACGTGGACACTGATAGACGAGAAAGCCTCGGATATCACAAACTACACTCTTTTTAGTGGCTCAATGACTCCTGGCCCTTCATATACATACTTGAATGGTAGTGAAAATGATTCTTACCTCTTCCTGATTCCGCAGACACTGACAGGATGGGATGGTTCTACAGGTACTTATGTTGAGATTGTATGGGAGAGCAACTATGGCAGTCATTCAAGTGGTACTGCTAAAATCCCTCTCGCTAAGACGCTGAAGAAAGGTCATCGACACGACATTACAATCGGCATCGGCACGTCTGCTCTAACAACTTATTCTGGATATTCTAACTAAAACGATGCAAGAAATATGAAAAAGACATATATTAAGCCCCAGATAGAAACCGTTGTTGTCATTGGTCCAACGCTGATGTTACCTGGTTCGAACAATAATGTGAACGATTATTTGCATGATGATAGCGATGACACCCACATCGGTGACGATTAACTCATCGCAGTCATCAACGCTCTATAAACAATGAAGAGGATGTGCAAGCATCCTCTTCATTGTTTGGCCGCGGATTGAAGTCGTGGTAATGTCGTAATAACGTAATGTCGTAATAACGTAATAACGTGATAACGTAATAACGAAAAATTAAAAAACTAAGCAAATTATTTGGTGTTGTAAGAAAAATTTATTACCTTCGCAAATGTTTTTGTACAAGCATCATGGTTGAAATCAATAAATTCGGATATTTCTGGCTAGACACGTGGGTGATGGCGAATGCCATTCAGTTGGCGACACAGGACTTCTGTGCCCGCTTTCTGAATCAGAAGAATGACCCTTGTGGCCGACAATACGACCAAATGACACAGGCTGCACGGTCGGCTCCTGCAAACATTGCTGAGGGTAACTCAAGGCACTCCACTTCCAAGGAGACGGAGATGAAACTGACGGACGTGGCTCGAGCCACATTGTCAGAACTGGCTAACGACTACTTGAACTGGCTTTTGCGTCACGAGAGTCTGCCTTGGTCAGTGAACTCACAGGAATATCTGACCGTCAGCCGCATTACGTTAGACCGCCCCACCTACAAGGACGATGTGCTGTACCAGAGCAGCATGCACATTCTTGCTCAGAAACACAAGTTCGACCAGTGGCTGAAGAGAGACGATTCGCTGGTGGTGGCTAACTGCCTGCTGGTACTTTGCAATCGACTCATCCTCATGATTAGCCGTCAGATCGAGAGCCAGCTGGAAACATTCAGGGTTGAGGGTGGCTTCACAGAAGGCCTTACCGCCGAGCGTCTGGCCTATCGTAAGGAACAGAGCGTGCAGGCCGATGCACCCACCTGTCCCCTTTGTGGCAAGCCCATGATTAAGCGCATGGCAAAGAAAGGCGTCAACTCCGGCAAGGAATTCTGGAGCTGTAGTGGATACCCGGAGTGCAATGGGACAAGGAAAATCCAATAATGTCCTGATGTCGAAAAAGAAGTCGTCGTAATAACGTAATAACGTTATAACGTGATAACGAAAAAAAAATTGTGAAGTATGAGAAGTATTCTCGCAGGTCATGAGGAGTATTCTCGTCGGCCTTGAGAAGTAAGCGCGTGAGGCACGAGTGATAAGCAAGCGGGCAACGAGCGATATTGATTGCTGACGACAGAAATCGTGAAAAGGTTCCACATTCCACCTAAAGGGCCTGAAATGCCGATAAACAAAGGGATTCAGGGAGGTGGAACCTTCTCAGAGATTCCACCCAGGTTCCACCAGGGTTCCACTCAATTTGTCTCGTAGTACTCTGCAGGTTCTGACGTATTGAACTGCGATTCTATAACCGCACGGTAAACGGGAGGTAATCGGGAGGTAACTGGGAGGTACTACGGCAGAAGGGGTCAGGTGGGACCTAGGTGGAATGTAGGTGGAACCTTCCTGGAGGTTCCACCTATCGCAAACGGCCTGTAGATAGGCTTTTCAGGGCACAAGGGTGGAATGTGGGATCTTTTGCAAATTTCGCCTCTTTTAGCAACAAGGCTTATCGCTAACAGTAACTAGGCTTATCTCTGTCAGCGAGAAGCCTAGTTGCTATCAGAGAAACGACGAGTTACGCATAGAGATACGACGTATCAGTTCTGCAAAGTGTGGCGTTGCATTCGTTTCTAAAAAAAATCATTTGTTTCTTTGAACATTAATTACCGTTAATTATCCGTTAATTTCCCATTAATTATTGTTGGGTGGAATTATTTCTTATTCTTTCTTATTTCTTTCTTAAAATATATTCGTGGATAAAATTAAGGTCAATTAGGATAATTCGTTTCTAAGAAAAAAATGAATGTGTAATTTAAGAAACGAATTACCATAATAACTCATAATATTTAAAGAAACGAATGTGTAATTTAAGAAACGAATGTGAATAATTAAAACGAATTTTATCCACGAATTTGAATAATAATTATTCGTTAAAATTAGCTTGTATTCGTGCGTATTCGTTTCAAGAAAAAAGAGGCAATCGTTTCAAGAAAAAAAGGAAATGGAGGCCTCACGGTCTCCATTTCTCACTTATACAACTAACTAACAACTTATTATCGAACGATGTACTTGTGTCCGTTCTTAATATAGAGTCCTTTCTTCAAAGTGTGGCACGCATTTACGGGCTGCACTACTTTGCGGCCCTGAAGGTCAAAAAAATCACTTCTTCCATCAGACTTCTGACCTCTAACATTCTTAATCCCCGTGGTGTCCTTCATGTACTTTTTGAAGAATGTCATGTAGGTCTCGTTCCAATCGCTGTTGGTCTGATGCTGCAACTCGGGGTTATAGATGATGTCCTTGTCGTCGACAGCCGTCTGTGCATTGTTATACGGCGCGATGTTGGTATGTGGCGGACAGACATTGTCCTGCAAACCAATAGAGGTGATGTAGGGGCTGGTGATACTGGTAGCCAGATTCTTCGTGTCGTAGTACGACATAAAGGCATACATGTCTGCATCAGTCATCGCACCGCCCTTCTTGTTAATCTCAGCCTGACAGTTCATGGCTACATAGCCTGGCCAGCTGACAATCTGGAAATAGTCGGGGAAGTCACCCATGAAGGTAATGGCGGGAGCAATGGCATTGAACTTATAGTCGCTCAGTGCGGCAGCAGCAACGGTGAAGGCACCACCCTGGCTCTGTCCCTCGGCAAAGAGATTCTGCATGTCGCTCGTCTCGCGACTTGCCATGAAGTCGATGGCGCGCAGGCAGTCCATATAGGCACCACGATAGTAGTACTTGTCCTTGTTACCGAACTCGTATGCAAACCAGTCGCCATAGGTATTGGTGAAGTCCTTCTGGATACCATCGTCGCGACCACTGGCAGGACGGTTGTTGACACTCTGTCCGCGATTAGACAGTATGAATTCTGCAAAGTTAGCCCCCTCTTCGGTATCCCAGTTGGCATTGATGCACCACGGCGTAGCACTGTCGCCACCAGGACGATATTCTGAGTCGTAGCCCTGATAATGAATCAGCACAGGGTGTTTCTTTCCGTCAGTTGGCTCAGCATAGTAGCCACGAATGGTAACAGGGTCGCCACTGAGTCCGTCGGCTATGGACTGCATCTCCACGAGATAGACCTTGCGCTTGGCACTCGACTTGGCAGGAATCTCTGTCAGCGTTGCATTGATGGGCACAGCAGCCAACTGCTCCTTGGCAGCAGCCCAGTAGCTATCGAAGTCACTCTGCTTGTCAGGGGCAGAGACTATCTCCGTAGGACGTACGGCGAAATAGAAGCCTCGAGCCAGGTCGTTGTTGACGGTGATGGTAGCATGATAGATGCCTGGCTCCAGGCCTTCAACCTTCATATCCTCTATGCGCTGGGCGTTGTTGCCCTGCACGCTTACCGTCTTGCTGCTTGACGTGACGAACGCCATCTTATCGGTAGCGACCTCCATTACTATTCTAGCCTCTACAGCCGTGCTGTATGGATTGGTGATACCTACATAGAATGTCGGCACATCTGTACCTTCGAACACCCAGTTGTAAGATACTGGAACCTGCAGCTTCAGTGTCTTGATTTCGTCAGCATTCCACAGCTCCACAGCCGTTGCCGTGAAGTTCACACCACTGATAATCATACCGTTTGCCTTCAACTCGCTGAGCATAGCACTGGTGATGGTGAAGTCTTGCTTCGAACCAGCAATATACGTACCCTCCGTACCGCTCAGGTCGGGCCAATTGTCAACGGCATTACGCAACGACAGATAGGCACCTGCCCCCAGATTCTTGAACTTCAAGCGCAGTGTCTGACCTACAGCAGCTTTAGCAAAAGCAGAAGCGCCCACCTGCTGCCAGCCGTCCCAGTTGCCAATCTTGCACTCGCCAATCCACACTGCGTGGCTGTAGTCACCACCATCGCCCTCTACGATTTCCACCTTGGTAATAGTAACGCCACCACCCCAGATAATGGCTCCTGACGACAAAGCGGTAACCATGTCTTGTGTCAGTATGGTCCCATTCTCCGTCGTTCCATTCTTAACATTGTTCGAAGACAGGTCATTCTTTGCTGCATCCAGAATATGATACTGAGGCCAATTGCTGTCGTCTGTTGTTACCTCGTAGGTTACCTTGAACTCGTCACCAGCCTTTAGCGTTCCCAGGTCCGATGCAGACAATGTGAAGTCATAGCTCCAATTCAGAGCCTTGCTGCCTTGCCACACCGTGCGTGTAGCAGCATTTGCCGTCAGTGCTGTCAGCACCACGAGCGTCATCAGTAGTAATGTTTTCTTCATACCTTATTATATATTAATAGTTTGTTTTGTAGTACATTATTTCTTTCGAGGGCAAAGATACAATAAAATCGGAAATAACCATAATACAATTTTGCTCATTCCTTTGCATTTTTCATAACGTATTGATAAAGTATCAGTATTTGTCAACAAAGTATGCTAATATTTCAAAAATTATCTGTACTTTTGCAGCAGAAACCAAACAAACAAGTACATATAATCTACATTACTAACATAATTAAAGCAAAAGACGAAATAACACAAGCATACAATGAAACCATACAAATTTCAACCGTATCTGAAGACGACCATCTGGGGCGGCTATCAGATTGCACCTTTCAAAGGTATCTTCAATGCTCAGCCTAATGTGGGCGAGAGCTGGGAAATAAGCGGCGTGCCAGGTCACGAAAGCGTGGCCATCAACCGCGGACTTATCGATGACGTGGACGAGGGACTTACCCTCGTCCAGCTCATCGACAAGTATAAAGGACTGCTGGTAGGACAGAAAATCTACAAGAAGTTCGGCAACAAATTCCCCTTGCTGGTGAAACTCATTGACTCAAGACAGGACCTCTCCGTACAAGTACACCCCAACGACAAGTTGGCGATGGAGCGTCACGGATGTGCCGGAAAGACGGAGATGTGGTACATCATCAAGAGTGATGTGGGCTCGAAGATTTATGCTGGTCTAAAGAAGAGCATCACCCCAGAGGAGTATGAGCAGCTGGCGACGGCAGAACCTGTAAACGGGCGCTCACCCATGCAGGACGTCATTGCCACCCACGAGGCTCACGAGGGCGACCTCTACTTCCTGCCTGCAGGTCGTCTGCATGCTATCGGTGCGGGCAACTTCCTGGCAGAGATTCAGCAGACCAGCGACATCACATACCGCGTCTATGACTTTGGACGAAAAGATGCACACGGAAATCCTCGCGAACTGCATATCGAAGAGGCAAAGGACGCCATCGACTATCAGGTATGGCCTGCCTACCGCACGTCGTACGACAGCACCAAGCCGACCTCACAGCTCATCAACTGCCCCTACTTTGTGGTTCACCGCGTAGTGGTGCAGGTTGCGCAGCAGATAGACTTCCACTGCGACTCCTTCGTCATCGTGGTCTGCCTGTGGGGCAACGCCAACATCAACGGCATAGACATTCATCAGGGTGAGACCATCCTGGTGCCTGCCTCTGAGAACATCCTCTACATTTTCGGCAATGCAACATTCCTGACTGCTACCATGCCGTAAGAAGAAACCGCAGAATCTTTACTACATTATCATAACTACAACGATGACACGAACGATGAACACGCTGGCTGCATTGGCACTGATGCTATGCATAACCAGTTGCGGCACCAAACAAGAGGTGAAGCAAGAACCAGAGACCGCCGCAGAGGCCGTAAAGAAGATGATTGCCGGATGGAACGTGGGCAACGACATGGACTGCTTTGGCAGCGACATCAAGCCTGGCGCTCCACTGGAGGAGTATGAGAAGAGCTGGGGACAGCAGCCTGCCAATGAACTGATGTTCAAGAAACTGGCTGAGAAGGGCTTTACCGCCATCCGCGTACCCGTGACCTGGTGGCAGCACATGGATGCCGAGGGTAAGGTGGACGCAGCATGGATGGGTCGCGTAGAGCAGATAGTGAACTGGGTACTGGACAACGGCATGTACTGCATCGTGAACGTACACCACGACACGGGAGCAGCCGTAGAGGCGTGGCTGAAGGCAGACAGCACCAGCTATGCTACGCAACACGAGCGCTACAAGGGACTATGGACACAGATAGCCAACCACTTCAAAGACTTCGACGAGAAACTGCTCTTTGAGGGCTATAACGAGATGCTGACAGGCAGCAATCCCAATGCGGAGTGGTCGGAGCCCAAGGACCTGAACAATCTGCAGTATATCAACAAGTTTGCGCAGGACTTCGTGGATGCCGTACGCGCTACGGGTGGCAAGAATCAGTATCGTAACCTCATTGTGAACACCTACAGCGGTTCGCACACGCCTAACACGCTGCCAGCCCTCGTGGTACCCACCGACCCCTGTGGCAACCAGCAGCACCTGGCTGTCGAGGTACACAGCTACGACCCATGGGACTGGGTGAACAACTACGACATGCACTGGACGAAGGAGTGCAGCGAGGAGGTGACACGCCTGTTTGCCGACCTGGACAAGCACATCATCTCGAAGGGCTATCCCGTCATCATCGGCGAATACGGCTCGAACGGACAGGCCGAGAAGACCATCAACAAGACGTGTACCGACGAGCAGAAACAGGAGGCAGGCCGCCAGGCTGCCGACATCATACGTCTGTGCAAGAAGTACAATGCCGCCGCCTTCTACTGGATGGGCATCATAGACGGCAGCGACCGCTCCGCCGCCACCTTCCAGTGGAGTATGGAACAAGTCGCTGACTCAATAATTGCCAATAAATAACGGTTAACGGTTATTAGTTAACGGTTATTGGTTATCAATAACTTTCTGCATGCGCGCTGCCTGCTCGCGGACAACGGAGAGGGTGGTAGAATCGCTAGAGAAGACACTGTTCAGACCCTGCGCCTCCTGCGCGGGGTCTCCTGTATAGTCGTCGCCCACCTGCCACTGTTCGTGACGAGGTTGAGCCACGCCTCCCCAGCCCCAGAAGTTGCAACCGGCAAAGAGACCACCCGTCTCGGCATTCTCAGCCACGAAGGAGAAGACAAAGCGGTAGTAGCCGTCACGACCCTCAGTGGTGCTGCTGGGTGAGAACGAGAAGCCATCGCGAGGATAGCCGAACTCCTCCATTACAAGCGGCTTGCGCAGGCGCTGACAAATCTCCAGATGGCGACTCAGATACTCCTTGGTATTGTCGCAGGCACGCGGCAGATTCTCCACCAGCGAGTCGGGCTTTGACCAGCCCCAGTTGTAGGGCCACAGGTGGACGTTGCAGTAGTCCACATTCTTGTCAGCACAGATGCGCTCGTAGCAGTCGTAGTCGTTCTCGCAGCCCCACGAGCCCTCGCTACCAATGGAAATGAGGTGGTTATTGTCGAGAGAACGAATCAGCGCCGAGGCCTCTGCGAGCCACTTCTCGAAGTCGGGCAAGGCCTCCTTGGAGAAGGCACGCGGTTCGTTGCCTATCTGCCACGACATGATGGTGGGATCGTCGGCATACTTCACACCCGTATAGCGATTGGTACGCGACACGATGTTGCGGACATGGTCGTAGAACAGGGCGTGAGCCTTCTCGTTAGACGCAAACTTGCTCATAGCCTCCATAAAGGCAGGATAGCCCACATCGTCGGGACGCGGCTGCTTGCCCTCGCCGGCATGCTCCAGATAGAAGCCGTAGCCCCCACTCCACTCCCATGAGTTGTTCAGGTAGAGCACAGCCACCATGTGGCGCTTGCCCATCTCCATGAGCAGGTAGTCGAGACCCGCCAGGATGGTGTCGTTATAGACACCTGGTTCCACCTGCAGCGTAGGCTCCACCTTGGTCTTCACGCCACGCTCACCATCGGCACCCACGAGGATGCGCAGATTGTCGATGCCCATCTTCTTCATGGCGTCGAGTTCGACAGTCAGGCGCTCGCGATTGCCGCCCTGACCCTCGGAGGCGAGAATGGCACCATACCAGAAATTAGTGCCTACATAATAATAAGGTTTACCATCGCGGATGAAATGACCATCAACGACATGGATGAACGGATTATCGTCGGTCTGCTGCTTGTTGCAGGCTATCATCGACAGGGCCGCAAAGGCCAGGAATAACAATTTCTTCATAATGTCTGTGCTGGTGTTCCGTGATAAGTGACAAGACCCTCAATGGGGTTCTGCAGGATGTTGCCAACGGTGAAGCCCTCAGCCTGAGCGGCCTCCTTCAGCTGCTCGAGATAGTGGTGAGCCATAGAACCCACGAAGTGGACGGGCAGATCGGGACGATTGTAGGGCACGATATTCTTACGGAAGAAGTCGCGGAAGTTATCAATCACCAACTGCTTGATATAAGGATTGGCGATATGCTCCAGGATGAATGGCGACAGCGAGGCCAGCCAGCGATTGACCATCGGCTCGCGATAGACCTTCTGGATGATGTCCTTCTGCTCCCACTTGTTGACCTTCAGGAACTCGTCGCGGACATCGGCCAGCGCAGGATTCTTGAAGATGGCGTTCAGGAACAGACGGCCCAAGACGGAGCCACTGCCCTCGTCGCCAAGGATATAGCCCAGGGCGGGAGTATTCTGAACAATGTTCTCACCATCATACAGACAACTGTTGGCACCAGTACCAAGGATGCACGCCATACCGGCCTCGTGACCACACAGTGCACGGGCAGCAGCCATCAGGTCGCTATGCACCTCGACGGTCTTGGGCGACAACTCCTCGTTCATCAACTGAACCATCATCGGAACATGAGCCGGGGTGCAGCCACTGCCATAGAAAAAGAGGTGCAGATTCTGCAGCAACGGGTTCTCCAGCACACCCGACGCAATGAGTTTGGCACGGGGAAAACTGGACAACTGGGGCAACAACTCGCGCTCGATGATGTCGCGGATGTCACCTGCCGTCTGGTGGATGGGGGTAATGCCCTGGGTTCGGAACGTAGCGATTTCCTCGCTCTTCAACAAAGGATTAGTAGAGTGCAGGAGCGTCCAGTCTGTCTTGGTGCTTCCGCTGTCAGCAATTAGTATCATATTGGTTCTCATTTTTGATTTTGCCACAAAATTACAAAATAAATCATAATTCATAACGCATTATTGGGAATTATTTTTTAAATTTGCACAAAAATTTATAGAAAAGGCTAGCATGAAGAGAATATTGACCATCTTGCTGGTGCTGCTCACCACACTGAGCGCACAAGCGGTGCTGAAAGAGAAAGACCTGCAGCAGACACTGCAGATACTGCGTACGGAGCTGACGACGGCCCATCGTGAACTGTCGCAGCAGATAGAGATGAACCGCAAGCAGAGTGATCAGGTGCGCCAGCGACTGATGGAGACCATGCAGCGCTCTAACCAGAACTCGCTGATGCTGTATTCCCAGAAGTTGGACTACGTCTTCGACCTAACCTACGCCTGTCATGAGGCCACCGAGCAGTATCATGATTTCCGTCGCCAGCAGCTGCCCTTTAAGCTGTTCATGGAGAAGACGGACTCTGAGATAGCGCGCTACGACTCGCTCATCACGTCGCTGAAGCTGATGCCTGTTAACCTGCTGGACGACAAGGGCAAGACCGACCGCAACGTCTGCATGACGCTGGCTACCAACATCCGCAACTCGCTGGAGGAGAACCGCGCCACGCTGAAAGACTATATCCGCTACTACGACTTGACGGAGAAGCGCCTGAGCAATCTGAACGACTATGCCAACAAGCGCTATAGCGACATACAGACCAACATCTTCAAGAACGGTGGCGACAGCTATTTCGCCATCATCAAGAGCTGGGCACGCTACTGGCGCGCTATGGAGCGTACGGTACAGAAGAAATACCAGCCCAATGCCCATTCGCAATGGGACAGCCGCTGGATTTTCGGTCTGCTCATCTCTACCATCTTCTATGCCATCATTGCCACGCTGGTCAACTTCCTGGTTATCCGCTTTGTGGTGCCCAAGCGGTTCCGCACACCAGAATTCATAAAAAAGCGTACCTGCATCACGCTGGCAACGACGACGATTACCTTCGCACTCATCCTGGGTATCACGCTGGCACTGACCGACCAGAACTTCTTCATCATGGCAGCCAATCTGCTGGTAGAGTATGCATGGCTGCTAGGCGTCATCCTCATCTCGCTATTGCTACGCGTAACGGGCGACCAAATTAAGAGCGCCTTCCGCATCTATACACCCCTACTCTTCGTAGGTTTCCTGGTCATCGCCATCCGTATCATCTTGATACCTAACGAGCTGGTCAACATCATCTTCCCACCCATCCTGCTCATCTGTGCACTGTGGCAGTGGAACGTGATAGGACGCCACAACAAGAACGTGCCCCGCTGGGATATGTTCTACACCTATATCTCGCTGACGGTATTCCTCATCAGCGTGGGATGCTCGTGGTCGGGCTACACACTGCTGGCCGTACAGATTCTCATCTGGTGGATTATGCAGTTGACGTGTATCCTTACCATCACCTGCGTCAGCCAGTATCTGAAACTCTATGGACTGCGCCACCGCTTCAAAGACCGTCCCATCACTCAGACGTGGGCCTACGATCTGGCCTACGAGGTGCTGCTGCCAACGATGGGTGTCTGCTCAGTGATGATCAGCGTCTATTGGGCAGCTAACGTCTTCAACCTCAGCGACCTCTGCTGGAGAGCTTTCAAATACTACTTTGTTGACCTGAAGAACCTGAAGCTGAGCATCCTGACGCTGGCCATGGTGGTGACGATGTGGTTCTTCTTCAGTTACCTGAACCGCACCATCCTGCAACTGATGCGTATGCACTTCGAAAACAAAGACCCAGAGACGGCTGCCAGCCGAGAGGTCATGGGCAAGAACGTGCTGCAAGTAATGGTCTGGGGCTCGTGGTTCCTCATCTCTATGGGTATCCTCAACGTCTCCATGCAGTGGTTGCTGGTCATCACCGGAGGTTTGTCAACAGGTATCGGTTTCGCGTCGAAAGACATCATCGAGAATATCTACTACGGCATCTCGCTGATGACAGGACGTATCAAGGTAGGTGACCTGATACAGATTGACGACACAACGGGTCACGTCACCAGCATCAACTATACTTCTACGGTGATAGAAGCACTAACGGGTGAGGTTATCACCTTCCAGAACGCCCAGCTGTTCTCAAAGAACTATAAGAACCTGACGCGCAACCACGAATACGTACTGCAGATTATCCCCTTCGGCGTGGCCTACGGCTCGAATATAGCACAGGTGAAGCGACTGATAGAAGACACCATCAACGACCTGCATCTGGATGGCACAGACCCAGCGAAAGACGTCTTTGCACGCGTCTCTGAGTTGGGCGACAGCAGTGTCAACTTCAAGCTCTATGTTTGGACGGAGGCTCTGATGCGTGGTGTCGTCACCAGTCAGGTGCTTACCGCCATCTACGACACCCTGAACGAGAACAACATTGAGATTCCGTTCCCACAGCAGGATGTGCATATTCGCAATTAGCTATTAGCAGTTAGCTATTAGCAATGGGCTATATGAGTCGTTATGCTTGCGCATAGCGACTCTTTTTTTTCATAAAACAACTGAAAATTGGGCAAAATGACATTTTTTTAATAAAAATGCATTGCAGAACCAAAATTATTCTTTATATTTGCAATGTCAAACTATTTTATTCATTTCTAAAACTAAAAACTATGAAGAAATTTATGATGATTGCAGCAATGATGCTGATGAGTATTGGCGCTTTTGCACAGGAAGGTTCAATGGCAGTAGGTGCACACCTCGGTTATGCAGGCTATGGTGACGGCTACAGCCCAATGGGTCTTGGCGCTCGTTTCCAGTATGAATTCGTTGAGAACATCCGTGGTGAGATTGATGGAAACTACTGGTTCAAAAAGAACGAAGTAGGTATCTGGGATGCCAACCTGAACTTCCAGTATCTGTTCCCTGTTGCTGAAGGCATCAAGATCTATCCTTTAGCAGGTCTGACTTTTGTAGGCACTCATGGTCTTGACGAAAACGAGACAGCATTAGGTTTCAACATCGGTGCTGGTGCTGAATACTATCTTCAGAGCAATCTGAAGCTGAGCCTTTACATTAAATATCAGTCAGCTAAGAAGAGTAAGGACTATACTTTCAGCGGATATGGACAAACAATCACCCAAAGCGTAGATGTTATCAAGCTCAACGGTCCTGTATTCCAGCTTGGTATTGCATACGTTTTCTAAAACGCAATATCATAACAAAATAAATAAGGTGAGCCTTGCGACTCACCTTATTTTTATTGTTACTTAAACTAAACTCTCTGAATTAGAAGTTGTAGTAAACACCGAAGGTCAGTGAACCGAGGTTGAAACCACCGGTAGAAAGACCTGCGCTGATGCTAGAGGGAGCATCGGGAGCGCCAGCTACGTCAGGAATAGCCTTCTTGCTGTAACCGAAGGTGAACATATCGTTCAGGTGAGCAACGATGCTCCACTTCTCGCTAACATTGTAAGCGATACCAGGAGATACGAACAAACCGAAGTCCATAGCAGCCTTCATATCCTTCTGAGACTGTGATGCAAAGTTAAGACCACCATCAACGAATACGTTGAAATTACCAGCAGTCAGGCACTGATAACGGAGGTAAGGCTTAATGCTGAAAGTAGTAACCTTAGACTCTACAGAAGTAGTAGGATTGGTAGTGGTGTTCTCAATCTTGTTATTGGTATAACCAAAACCAAGAGCGATACCTACAGCCATCTTGTCGTCCAGCTTGTAACCAAACTCAGGAGCAATAGCGAAACCAGTGCTTGTTACCTCAGCAGCGGCAGAAGTCTTGTCTGTGCTGTTAGAGAAACCGATGTTACCACCAACGTAACCCTGAGCGTTCATTGTAGCTGCTACTGCGACTGCAGCCAAAGTCATCATAATCTTCTTCATAATTTTAATTTTTAATAGATTAATGAATAAATGCGTTTCTTTCTTTTTTTTTAGTTGTCTTAACGATTTTTTCGTTTTGACGGTGCAAAGTTAATACAAAAAACTATACGGCGTATCAAATTTTCCTAAAAAAACGCATTTTTAACTAAAAAAATTGATTAAAATCAGTAAAAAGGGGGAAAAGTGCTAAAAAATTTGCATTTTTGGTAACTTCTTTGTACCTTTGCGAGGTATTATGTAAACACAAGAGGCATGAGAAAGACGTTTATTGCAGGCCCATGCGTGATAGAATCCGCCGAGTTGCTGGACACAGTGGCTACAAAACTGGTGGAAATCAACAAGAAATTGGGTACTGACATCATATTCAAGGCATCGTTTGACAAAGCGAACCGCACCTCGGTGCATTCGTTTCGAGGCCCTGGCATTGATAAAGGACTGCAAATGTTAAACGATGTGAAGTCTAAATATGGTCTGCGCATACTGACTGACATCCACGAAGCCTGGCAGGCAGAACCTGCTGGACAGGTATGTGATGTGCTGCAGATTCCCGCCTTTCTCTGTCGCCAGACCGATCTGCTGCTGGCTGCTGCCAAGACCGGCAAGACGGTAAACATCAAGAAAGCCCAGTTCCTGAGTGGACACGACATGAAGTACCCTGTGGAGAAAGCCCGCGATGGTGGTGCCAAGGAAGTATGGCTCACGGAGCGTGGCAACATGATGGGCTACAACAATCTGGTGGTTGACTTCCGCAACATCCCCGATATGCTGGAGATTACCGATACCGTCATCATGGACTGCACACATAGCGTTCAGCGTCCAGGTGGTGCAGACGGAAAGACTGGCGGAGACCGCCGCTTCGTGCCCCAGATGGCAATGGCAGCTAAAGCCTTTGGTGCAACAGGATGGTTCTTTGAGGTGCACCCCACCCCAGACCAAGGTCTCAGCGATGCCGCCAACATGCTAGAGCTGGATAAGCTTGAGGCGCTGATTAAAGAATTATTGTTATAACGTAATAACGTGATAACGTAATAACGAAAAATAGAAATGACAACAAGAGAGATTGCTATACAATGTCTGAAAGATGAGGCACAGGCCATACTCGACCTGATACCAAAGATGGACGAAGACTTTGAGCGTGCAGTAGATATGATTATGGACTGCAAGGGCAAGGTTATCGTAACTGGTGTGGGCAAGAGTGGACACATTGGTGCCAAGATTGCAGCAACGCTGGCCTCGACAGGAACGCCATCGTTCTTCATCAATCCACTGGACGTCTATCATGGCGACCTGGGTGTGATGTCACATGGAGACGTGGTGGTAGCTATCTCTAATTCAGGACAGACGGACGAGTTGTTGCGTTTCATCCCCATGGTGCTGCACATGCAGATACCCATTATCGGCATGAGCGGCAACCCACAGTCGCTGTTGGCGAAATACTCCACCTGCCATCTGAATGTCAGCGTAGAGAAAGAAGCCTGTCCACTGAACCTGGCACCCACCAGTAGCACCACCGCCACCCTGGCAATGGGTGACGCACTGGCCATCGCACTGATGGAGAAGCGCCACTTCCGTCCACAAGACTTCGCACAGTTCCACCCAGGCGGTGAACTGGGAAAGCGTCTGTTGACGACCGCTCAGGATGTGATGATTACAGAGAACCTGCCCGTACTGTCTGCCGACATGCATCTGGGCAAGGCTATCATCAACGTCAGCAAGGGTAAGCTGGGACTGGGTGTAGCCATCGAAGATGGCAAGATAGCAGGACTCATTACAGACGGAGACATCCGTCGCGCTATGGAGAAGTGGCAGGCTGAGTTCTTCAACCACAAGGTAGAAGACATCATGACCCGCACACCCAAAACGGTTGGTCCGCAGGCAAAGATATCAGATATCCAGAAGATAATGAACAAACATAAAATACATAACGTGCTGGTAGTGGACAGCGACAACCACCTCATGGGTATTGTCGATCGCTACGCGTGCGTATTATAATATAAGGTATATGAAGATACTGAAAAGATTACTCATAGTTCTCATGCTGGCGTTGCCAATGGCAGCAGCCGGAGTCTACCTTTTCAAGACTCTTGACGCCCACAATGGCTTGACTATCAGTCAGATTAACTGCATATTAAAGGACTCACGAGGTTACGTCTGGTTGGGAACTCCTGCCGGCCTATACCGCTATGACGGCTATACGTTCCATAATTTCCAGTGTAACTCACAGGATGGCTCGTCGCTGCCCGACAGCTATATCATTAGCATCCAAGAGACCTTGGAGGGTACCCTATGGATAGAAACAGCAGCAGGATTCTGCGTCTATCACCCACAGGGCGAGAACTTCGAACGCGACATGAAGCAGGTCTATGGTCGCATGGGTATAGAGGGAACGCCCAACGTTGTGTATATTGACAGACACAAGAACTTCTGGGCATCTATTCCCAACAAGGGTGTCGTGGCCTATAACATGCAACAGCAGTTGCTCTTTGAATTTCCCAATACCGATGATGCCCATGGCGTGCCCCAGGGTGTCATCACCTCTATCAGCGAGTGTCGCGATGGTGCACTGATTGTCTATGAGGATGGTCGCATCGTATGCTGCGATGTCATGCGTCAGCAACATACTGTATGGAAGAACGACTACATTGCGCAGCAACACTTACGCAAATCAGCAACGCTGAATGCCTTTGCCGACCAGATGGATAACATCTGGCTGTATGGACAGGGCACCCTCATGCTCTACAACAAGAACACCAATACTTGGAACACCACTATTGGCGACCAGTTGGGTATGACAGGCAATAATACCGACCATAGCGTCAACGGTATGGCTGGCGACCGCAAGGGTAACATCTGGATAGGTACTGACCGTAGCGGACTGATTCGTGCCAATGTGAATACGCTGGAGATGGAGTCTGTTTCACCACGAAGTGTGAATAACATAGCCCAGATGCCATCACAAGAAGTCATTGGTATCCAGAGTGTGTATATCGACGATACCGACCTGTTATGGATTGGTACGGAGAAATCTGGTCTGGCATATTACGGCGACAACATCTATAAGTTCCAGTCACTGATGAATGGTGACATCACCGCTATCGCTGAGGACAAGGACGGTAAGATTTGGTATGGTACAGGTGACAAGGGCATCATCGACTATGAGGGTCCATTGGCCAGCCATAAGGTAACCTGCATGACGACCACTCCTGACGGTAGTCTCTGGGTGGGTTCCAAGCAGAATGGTCTGACACGTATCAAGGATGGTAACAGCACCTTCTATTCTGCTGCCCGCGACAGTATGAAGACAGTTATTGACGACCACATCAATGCCCTCAGTTGTGATAAGAGCGGCAACTTGTGGATAGCAACCAATGGCGGTCTGCAGGTGTATAACCCCAAAATGAACACCTTCTCTTCATATACCAAGGAGAATGGTATGCTCAACACCAACAACATCACGTCGCTGTTCTACGGAACTAACAATAGCCTGCTGATAGGTACTGCCGAAGGTCTGGTGATTCTTAACCTGTCGAACCGCGAGAAGACCGTGCTAACAGGTAATTCCTCTAATGTAGAGTCGTTTACCAACAACTATATCACACAAGTTTACGAAGACTCCAGAGGACTACTATGGATTGGCACACGTGAGGGTATCAACATCCTGAATCCTGTCAATGACGAACTGAGCCTGTTGACAGAAAAGGATGGTCTCTGCAACAACTCTGTTTGCGGTATTGCAGAAGACAAGAACCATAGCATCTGGATTACCACCAGCAATGGTATAAGCCGTATTGTTGTACAGCGTAACCATGAGGACGGCACCTTCAACTATGGTCTTTACAACTACAGCATCAGTGATGGTCTGCAGAGTAATGAGTTCAACATGGGTTCTATCCTGACCAAGAAGAATGGAGAGGTGTTGTTTGGCGGACTGTACGGTGTCAACTGGGTACGCCATACCAACAAAGACGAACAGGCCTCACTGCCTCGTGTCATGCTTACCCAGTTGTTTGTGGGCGAACAGGAAATACTGACTGGTGTCAACTACGATGGCAACATTATCCTGCCACAGGCCCTCAACGAGAGTAACAAGATAGAACTGAAAAACAGCCAAAGCACCATCACCATCAAGTTTGCTGCTGGTAACTACAATCAGGGCGAGCGCCTACAGTTCATGTACTGGATGGAAGGATTGGACAATGACTGGCGCAACGGTGATGCCCTACTCCACGGTGTCAGATTCCGTCATCTGGGCAGTGGCGAATACAAGCTCCACGTCAAGGCCGTCAGTGCCGAAGGTGCTGTCAGCAATCAGGAGCGTGTCTTGGAAATACACGTTGACCGTCCTTGGTGGTTGTCGTGGTGGATGCTGACCTTCTATGTTATCGTCCTGATAGTTATCGTCATCATCTGGCGTTTTGGCATCAAGAAATACAAGAAGGCTTGGAAGAAGCGCCGTACCGTCATTGAGGAACTGAAGCGCCAGCGCGAGGAAATCAAACTTGCCAGTGACGAACTTCGTCAACCCATGGCCCGCATGACGACTATCATTGGCGATATGTCTATGAAGGAGCAGTCACTGGAAGGTCGTGAGCAGCTGAACTCGCTACACTTCCAACTGTTGCAGGTTATCACGCGAATCTCTGAGATGCAAAGCACCTTGGAGAATCCTGAGAAAAAGGCTGAGTCTACTGCCAAGGATCGTCTGGAACTGAATGAAGAGGGTGAAATCGAATTGGCCGTTACCACTGGACAGCAGCTGGCACTTGATATTACGCCATTGCGCGTCGAGGGACAGACTCAGAAGTTCTGCGTGGTATTCATCGACAACAACCGTGAATTCCTGCAGTTCATGAAGGCCCATTTGTGTGAGATCTATGACTTCCACGTCTATGACAATATCAAGGATGCACTCCCCGATATTGACACATTGAAGGCTGACCTCGTTGTCTGCAAGCAAAATATGGGCGACAGCATTACAGGTAGTGAACTCTGCAACCAGTTCAAGTCAAGCCAAAGCAGAAACAAGACGAAGTTTGTGCTGATGACCGACACGGTATTGAACCAGGATACGATGAATGACCAGAACATCACGCTGGCTGCTGATGACTATCTGGCTAAGCCATTCAACGTACAGGAGGCTGTCATGCGCTTCAACAAGGTAATGGGATTGGCACCCATTGAGATTAACCAGAACGTCATCGAGGGTAAGGAGACACGTATGCTGGAAGGACAGAACGCCAGTATGACTACTGCCACCATGAGTTTCGAGAACTATACCAAGGGAAGTATCTCCGATAGTGTCGAACCTTCAGAGACTCCAGAAATCCAGGAAGAACAGGAAGCACCTGAGACGATAGTTACTCCTGAGCAGCCCAACATGCTGGCTAAGTACTACGATGGCAACACCATTGGCGACTACTCTATGAATAACATCATGGATCAGCAGCTGATGCGCAACGTTGAGCAGTTCGTACTGCAGAATATGAGTCGTGGACAAATCAGTCTGGAGGATATGGCAGCAGCAATGGGTATGGGACGTGTACCTTTCTTCCACAAGATACGTGCCATCACTACCAAGACACCTGCCGAGGTGGTTCGTGAGATACGTCTGAAGCATGCTTGCACGCTACTTGTCACCACCAATATCAACCTGAGTGAGTTGGCCATCAATGTTGGTCTCAAGACTGCTGAGAACTTCAGCAATATCTTCAAGGACAAGTATGGTATGACTCCATTGGAGTACCGACTAAAGAATACACGCTCATGACACTTCGACACATTCTGGCAACATTTGCCATTGCAATGAGCCTGACCTGCTCTGCACAGATTAGCGACTCTGTCATAGTCTATACCCTACGCCAAAACGGCATCCGCTTTACGGATAACAACAGCGTTACCCTGCTATTGTCGGGTCAGGAGAAGTTTGACGATATGTTCCAAGCTATTCGCCAAGCCAAGAGCAGTATTCATCTGGAGTATTTCAACTTCCGCAACGACTCGATAGCATTCCTGCTTTTCGACATACTTCGCGAGAAGTGCAAGGAGGGTGTCGAGGTACGTGCCATGTTTGACGGATTCGGCAACGACTCCAACAACCAACCCCTGAAGAAACGTCATCTGAAACCCCTGCGCGAGGCTGGCATAGAGATTGTGGAGTACAGTCCCATCCGTTTCCCGTGGGTGAACCATATCTATGGTCGTGACCACCGCAAGATTGTTGTCATCGATGGCAAGATTGCCTATACGGGAGGTATGAATGTTGCCGACTATTATATAAAAGGTACGGAACAGGTAGGCGAATGGCGCGATATGCATTGTCGTCTGGAAGGTGATGTCGTCAACGAGTTGCAAAGCATCTTCCTCAGAATATGGAATCGTACGACAGGACAGAACATCGGAGGCATGAAGTACTATAACGGTGGTACGCTGACACACTTTGAAGGACTGAAGCCAGACACCACCAGCACACGTGGCAACAAGATGGTGGGTATCATCAATCGCGAACCAGGTGTGACACCTAAGATTATGCGTACCTTCTATATCAACGCCATCGATCAGGCTGAGGACTCCATACACATCATCAATCCTTACTTCACGCTGATACCCTCTGTTACCAAAGCCCTGACACGAGCTATCCGACGTGGTGTAAAGGTAGAGATTATGCTGTCTGCAAAGAGCGATATTCCTTTGACACCCGACTGCGCTCTCTATCAGGCCCACAAACTGATGAAGCGTGGTGCTATTGTCTGGCTCTATATGCCTGGCTTCCACCACTCCAAGATTATGATGGTTGACGGACAGTATTGCACCGTTGGCAGCACCAATCTGGATGCGCGCAGTTTGAAATGCGACTTTGAGGAGAATGCCGTCATCGTTGACAAGCGCACCACCCGTGAACTTGATGATATGTTCTGGCGCGACAAACAGCAAAGCTTCCAACTGACGGAAGAGTCATGGAACGAGATCCGAACCGGTTGGGAGAAGTTCCGTGGATGGTTTGCCCACCTGCTACAGCCGTTCCTCTAAAGCAACGATAACATCATATTGATTTCCACCGTGGTAATGCCACGCTTCTTCAACCATTCAGTATCAAAGAAATCGCTCTGAAGGGTTGTATTCTGTTGGTATCGTTGGCAGTATTGATGGAAAAGTTCTGACGCACGACTCACTTGTCCTTGCAGCCACAGACAGTAGCCATAATTCTTTAGGTCATCATCTTTCTGTTGCTCACGACCTATCAACTGTTCATAGATGTTAGTCGCCTGTTCCAGTTTGCCTTGACAAGTCAGCGTCCACGCCAATACACGGTTCACAGCATCGTTTTCCGGCTGTTCGTAATTCAGTCGATACAGTGGTTTCAGGGCTTCCTCATAGCGTTCCAACTGCACCAGACAGATGGCGACATACAACTGATTGCCTACTTTCTCAGGATAACACGTTGACAGTTGTTCGAACCAAGTCAGCGCCTCCTCATAAAGTCCTTGTTCATAGAGTTGACGTCCCTTACCCAACAGCGCCCGTTCATGTTTCGGATTAAGTTGCAAGGCGTGGTCGTAGTCTCGTGTCCACAGGTAATACTGCATGTCACGACAAGACTCCGCAAAAGTCTGCAGCAAACGCTGGGCTGCATGGTTCATCTTGTGTTTCTTCAACTGTCGCACTATCTGCACCTTGTATTGCTCTATAGGAGTATCGCCCAACAATGTCCGTGAGAAGAAATCACAGCCTCCCATCTCGTCATTATCGGTATTGAAAGGATTCGCCAGTTCTGCACGATGAGGATACAAGCGGAAGAAGCGGTAGATATCCATCAGGTATAAACGACGCTCATAGGCTGCCGAGTGTTCGACAGTCTCTCCCAATTCCTCTGCAGAATACTCACCACGCTGCATCATCTCACGCATCTGTTGAGGCAGACGACCTATCACCTCTTGGAAGGCAATGACAAACGAGTACTTGTCGCTATTGCAGAACGCATTGGTGGCAAACACCTTTTTCAGGAAACGGATATCATTGTTATTCTCAACAAACTGCGCAATGTCAGGATGCTGAATAAAGAAAGGTACCAGCCAGTTGCTGATGTCATAGAAGAAAGGATAGCGCTTAATCTGAGAGAAACCATGATAGAACACATCGACACCTTCCTTCTGCATGTCTTGCACACGTCGCATCGAGGCCTCCAAGTGCTCCATACGCTCCTCAGAGACTTCCGGGTGGAGCACTTCTTCCAAGCGTTCCTCTTCCGTTTCAATGTCGTTAGTCATCATCTTCGACGAGCTTTTCAACAGATCGGGCATAATCTCCTTCCGGATGGTGCGACTGTCTTTCTCCTCGTTCAGACAATAGATAAGTTGTATCTGTAACTCTGTAAGTTCCTGACAAATCTGTTCAGACTCGAGCAGTGCCGTCAGCAGTTCCCGCTGCTCAGGATACACCTTCTGATAGGTATCTGAAACGGACAATGCCCACCCTACCAATGCACGCTGGCGAACAGCCTCATCCTGCGACAGTCGGTAAACTTCTGTCAGCATGCGGAACTTAGCCATATCAAACTGGTTGAGCAACGACAAGGAGACAGCAGCTATCAGCAATTGCTGGTCAACAGTGTCTATCGTCGGTGATGTCAGCATGTCAACAAACTGACTTCCCACACCCTCAGACCACTGACGGGATGTCAGCACATATTCAAACAACTGGTTCATCTGCTGCTGATGGTCACGATAGAGTTCCTGACTCTTGGCCCCACGTTTGTTGTCGGGTTCCAACTGAAGCATAGCAACATTACTGACAAAACCCTCCATCTCCTGACGGATGGCTGTCAGTGACCAGTCACGCTGTGCTTGGCGCACACGGGTATAAAGGCTGTTCTGATAGGGAGAAGCCTTCATGCGGTGGTAGTGCATGACGTTGGCATAGAGCACATACATCCGCTGCAACAGTCGTTGATAGAGTGTTTCGCGCTGCTGGTCTTCACCACCCTGCTGCCAGTAGTTTTCCATGCGATCATAGTCCTCACGAATCTCTGCCAGTTTCTGGGAAGTATGCTGTTCTGGCCATGCTGCCAGATAGTTCTCCATATAACGGATAGCCCAGCCACAGTTACCTGTCTGCAAGGCGTCATCGACCAACTTCAGACTCTCATTTGTTGCCATAGTTCACTTTGGTCTTTACCGTATCAATCTTTTGGAACCACTGTTCTACATAGGTAATATCCTGCTGACGCGGACCACGGGCATGCACATAACGGATGTCTTGTGGTATCGAGTCAACCAATTGCGTCTTCAGTTTATAGCGGTCAACGAGTATCTCACGATAATAGGCAATGCCGTGCTTACTAATAGAGTCACATGCCTGATTATAGGCTTGCATCAACAGCTCTAACTGCTTGCTACGAGCCTGACGACGCATCTCCAACTCACGGAATGCAAGCACACCCAACTGGAGTTTCACGTCACGAGAATCCAATATCACCGGATTCTTCATCGTACGAGCCTGCGTAGCCTGAGGTTCAGGCAACCACAGGGCATCAATCTCATTGTTCTGCAACATCTGCACGCGAACGTTCAGGTCGTTGATTTGCACCTTGAACACCTGATTGGGGGCCAGTTTCACGGAGTCACGAGCACAATCGGACAACAAGTCTGTTGCTGAGTAGCGTGTCATTGCCACCATCTTATCGTCTAACTGCTTCACCTGATGAATACGGGCATTGCGGTTGGTCACCAGTTGCCAATAGGCATTGGTAGCAGCCACATAACGCATCTTCAGGCCTTGCTTTTCCATACGTTTGGCACGCACCAGGTCAGTGAACGCACCCTCTACCCTGCCACGCAGAATGGCAGTATCACAATCCATCTGTGCATTGTAGAACTTCAGGCGTACACCACCATTCAAGGTATCAAAGAGTTCATAATACTGTGCCACATACAAGGGCAGACAATCCAACGTAGGCATCACGGCAATCTTCAGTGCTGCCGAGTCCTTACGCCAAGCCTCACGACGCTGTTCTCGCGTGATGCGCTTTGTCTCCTCATACGACTGTCCGCAGGCTGCCAACAGCAGCAAAACGGCTATAACGGGGATGATTTTCTTCATATTGCTTGCAAAGGTACGAAATAATTCGTAATTCGTAATTCTTTTTTTGATAAAAAAGTGTGGCGTTGCAATCATAATTCATAATTATTTTGTAATTTTGCAATCGTTATGGCAAAGGATAAAATTATGTATGTCTGCGACAACTGCGGACAGGAGTCAGCAAAATGGATAGGCAAGTGTCCTGCCTGCGGCCAGTGGAATACGTTCAAGGAAATCAAGGTCGCCAGTGCCTCCCCTAAGTTAGGAGAGACCAGGAAGGGACTGAGCAAGGGTACTTCTGCACAGTCATCAGCCTTGGCAACTGGTAAGGTGTTGCGCCTGAAAGACATCTCGTCGCACGATGACCCACGCATCGACATGCACGATGCTGAGCTGAACCGCGTATTGGGTGGTGGACTGGTGCCTGGCAGCATTGTGCTGTTGGGTGGCGAACCTGGTATCGGTAAGTCAACGCTATCCCTGCAGACGATGCTCGCCCTGACAGACAAGAAAGTGCTCTACGTCAGCGGTGAGGAGAGTGCCCACCAGTTGAAGATGCGCGCTGAGCGATTAGCAGTCAGCGGTTCTGCCACCGACGATAATTTCCTCATCCTTTGCGAAAACTCCCTCGAGGCCATCTTCGACCACATCAAGGAAGTACAGCCAGAAGTGGTGGTCATCGACTCCATCCAGACCATTTCCACAGAAGATGTAGAGTCAAGTGCTGGCTCTATTGCCCAGGTTCGTGAGTGTGCCTCAGCCCTACTCCGCTTTGCCAAAACCAGTGGTGTACCCGTCATCCTGATTGGTCATATCACCAAAGAAGGCACGCTGGCAGGTCCCAAGATTCTGGAGCATATCGTCGATACCGTCATCCAGTTTGAGGGCGACCAACACTATATGTACCGCATCTTGCGCAGCATCAAGAACCGCTTTGGTTCCACCTCGGAATTGGGCATCTACGAGATGCAGCAGACGGGCTTGCGTCAGGTTAGCAACCCCTCAGAACTGTTGCTCACTGACAACCACGACGGACTCTCTGGCGTGGCTATCAGTAGCGCCATCGAGGGTGTGCGCCCCTTCCTGGTAGAGACCCAGGCACTGGTATCGTCTGCTGCCTATGGCACACCACAGCGCTCAGCAACGGGTTTCGACCAGCGTCGTCTGAACATGCTGCTGGCAGTCTTGGAGAAGCGTGTGGGTTTCAAACTGATGCAGAAGGATGTCTTCCTGAATATTGCTGGTGGCCTGCGTGTCACGGATATGGCGATGGACCTCAGCGTCATTGCTGCCGTACTCAGCAGCAATGTCGATACCCCCATTGAAGAGGGCTGGTGCATGGCTGGCGAGGTGGGACTCTCTGGCGAGGTACGTCCCGTAGCCCGCATCGAACAGCGCATCAGCGAAGCAGAGAAGTTGGGCTTCCAGCATATCATCATACCGAAATACAACCTCAGCGGACTCAACCGCAAGAAGTTTAACATCGAACTCGTTCCCGTCCGCAAGGTTGAGGAAGCACTTAGAGCATTATTTGGATAATATGAAGGACTCAGTATTGATATTAAGCGGTGGCGTAGATAGTGTCACCTTATTATATGATGAACAGGAGCGCATCGCCCTGGCCATCTCTTTCGACTACGGTTCGAAGCACAACAAACGGGAAATTCCCTTTGCCCAGTGGCATTGTAAACAGTTAGGTATCAAGCATATCACCATTCCCCTCGACTTCATGACCAAGTATTTCGTCAGTTCGTTGTTGGAGGGTGGCGAAGAGATTCCTGAGGGTCATTATGCTGATGACAATATGAAGTCAACCGTGGTGCCTTTCCGCAATGGCATCATGCTGAGCATTGCTGTGGGGATCGCAGAGAGCAATGGCCTGAAATACGTCATGATGGCCAATCACGGAGGCGACCACACCATCTATCCTGACTGCCGACCAGAATTCGTCAACGCCTTCGACCAGGCTGCCAGTGCTGGCACCTTCGTCAATGTTCATCTGCGTTCGCCTTACACCAACATTACCAAGGCCGACATTGCCCGTCGTGGAAAAGCCTTGGGCATCGACTATTCTAAGACGTGGTCGTGCTACAAGGGAGGCGAGAAGCATTGTGGCAAGTGTGGCACGTGTGTAGAGCGTCGCGAGGCTTTTTTGCTGGCAGGCATCGACGACCAGACACCCTATGAGGAATGATAAATTCAAAGATTATGAAACGACTCTGCAAACTCATTTCCGACTATATGGCCCTACTGGTGCTGTTGGCAGCAGTAGTGGCAATGGTCTTTCCTGATACCTTCAATCACGTAAAGCCCACCATCATCAATCCGCTGTTGGGAATCATCATGTTTGGTATGGGTATGACACTCCATTTCGATGACTTCCGCGTGGTGTTCAGTCGCCCGCGAGATGTCCTCATTGGTTGTCTGGCACAGTTTACTGTGATGCCCCTGCTGGCCTGGTCGTTGGCACGTCTTTTTGCCCTCGACGAGGCACTGACTGTTGGTGTGGTGCTGGTAGGCTGCTGTCCTGGTGGTACTGCATCGAACGTCATCACCTATCTGGCCAAGGGCGACCTGGCACTAAGCGTAGGCATGACAGGTGTCTCTACCCTTTTGGCACCCATCCTGACACCCCTATTGGTATGGCTGTTGGCAGGCAAGACGGTCGATGTCGATGTAGTGGCTATGTTCCTCAGCATCTTGTGGGTAGTCATCATGCCCATCGTTGCAGGACTCATCGTCAAACACCTATGGCCCAAACAGACGGAGAAAGCGGTGGTCTTCATGCCTGCCCTCTCGTCGCTGACCATTGCCACCATCGTACTCATCATCATCGCAGCCACAGCCCATCGTCTGATGGTTGGCGGACTCATCATTGTTGTCGTTGTCATGCTCCACAACATGGGAGGTCTCGCCATTGGCTATCTCATTGGCCGTCTGCTGCGCATCAGTTCTCCCAAGCGCAGGGCGCTGAGTATCGAGGTGGGTATGCAGAACTCTGGCCTTGCCTCATCGCTGGCCACGCTCCACTTTGCCACCTACCCTATGGCAGCCATCCCTGGTGCCATCTTCAGCGTCTGGCACAACATCAGTGGTGCCCTCGTCGCCCGTCTCTACCTTTTGTCTTTTAGCAATAACAAAAAATAAATCCACTATGATGAAGAAACATACTACGATTATTAGCCTATTGCTTTTGTTGGTGTGCATCCTATCATGTACCCCCAAACACGAATATCCTTCTCCTTTTGAGGGAGTCAGTATCAAGGACCAGACGTTTGAGTCTGACGAGTTGAAAAGAACCATTGATGTCAGTTCCTACATGACGGATGTCCTCGTCGCCTGTACAGAAGTGACGACAGGCGACACCTGCCGCTGGTTGACAGTCAGACCCGAGAAGGACCATTTATACCTGACGCTAACAGAGAACATAACCATCAATGATCGCAAGGCCAAGGTAAAACTCTATATTGACCCTTCCAATGAGAATGTGGACCAGACCATCAGTTCGCTGGTCTTCTACGTCACCCAGAAGAAGAGCAGTAAGTTTGAGGGTATCGATATTTCAGAGTTGTTGTTCACCCACGAGCGCCATGACTCCATCATTGAGTTGCCACGCACGCTGAGTAATGTAAAGACAGAGGTGCTGCCTATGGACAGTGGCGAGGTAAAGTGGTGTACGGCTCGTTTGGCAGGCGACGCCCTGACGGTAAAGGTTGAGGAAAACAAGTCCAAGGGTCTTCGTCAGGCTATCGTGAAGATTACGCCCAAGACCAGTGACGATACTTCCGACGATCTCACCGCTAAAATCATGTTCCTGGTCACCCAGCACCAGAACCCCGTACTCGACAGTCTGGTTATTGACCCTGTGACGCTGACCTACGAAGGAAAGGCGCAGGTGGTGAAGACTGATCGCCAACTGAAGGGCATCAAGGCGCAGGTCATTGATAACGATACTCATAATCGCGCCTCTTGGTGTACGGCAACAGTGGCTGGTGACTCTATCACGGTGAAAGCCACCGAACTCAGTTCCTTGAGCGAGCGTTCAGCACAGGTCATTCTGTATCTGCCTAACAATGGTGAAGTCATCGACTCCACAACGATTTCCTATAGCTTCAAGGTCACCCAGCAACACAATACGGTGTTTGATGGTGTTAACATCCCTGATGCCACCATCCATCACGACCAGACGCGTACCGCCTTCAAGGTTGTACTGCCTGGAAAGGCCACGATGAAGAACATCAGATCCATTGTGAAAGACGCCAAGACCCAAGAGGATATTTCCTGGCTGAAGGTCAGTGCTGCTGGCGACTCCATCGTGCTCACCGCTTCTGTCCATAAGGACAAGTCCGACCGCAGTGCCCATGTGACACTCTACTACCCCTCTGGGCAGACCATTGATGCCAACACCATCAAGACCAACTTCACTGTGACGCAGTTGCACAACACGGTGTTCGACAACATCAAGATTGATGCCGTGTATTTGAAGCATGACGAGACGCGTCATGTATTCAAGTTGAAAACACAGATGAAGGACATCTCTGCCAAGACCTTCGACCATGTTACTGGCAAAGAAGTGAATTGGGTGACGGCAAAGGCTGCTGGCGACTCAGTGGTACTCACCTCCTCTGTTTATCGCGAAGCGGGTTCCCGCAAGGCCAAGATTATGCTCTATTATTCGAATGGCAAGGCCATTAGCGACCCATCGGTTGTCAAGGATTCGTTCCTGGTGGTCCAGAATCATAACACCGTGTTCGAAGATGACAAGATTTTACAAAACCCTTGGAATTTGAACTGGGACCAGACGGAGAGAGTCTTCCGCATGACGAATCTGCTGACTGACATCAAGTGTCGTCTGATAGACGAGGAGACTGGTGCGGCTCCCAAATGGTTGTCTGCCACCATACAAGGGCGTGAGGTTACCTTCAAGAGTAGCGTTAATAAGGGTCTCAAGCCTCGTAGGGCCTATGTCACGCTCTACTACCCCAATGGCAATAATTTCGAAGACTCTCAGATAAGGTATAGCTTCATTGTCAAGCAACACGAGATGCAGCAGTTGTCCGTCGAAAATCGGAAGGTGGAGGCTGGCTATCAATCTCAGGGCATCGATGTGAACGTGACCAGCAACGTTGATTTCGAATATAAGAATGGTAAATCGTGGGTGGAGGTTTCTATTAAACGTTCGTCTTACGAAGAGAATAAATATACCGTAGAGCTGTATCTGAAGGAGAACTATACCGAAGAGGTACGCAAGGACGTGGTGTACCTGATAGGAGGTACCGACAAGCAACTCAAGGACTCTATCGTCGTCACACAGAAGACGAATCCTACCATCCAGTTGTTCGATGGCCATACCACCAAACAGACTTTCGGCAAGGATGGTGGAGAGTTCATGCTTCCCGTCCATACGCTGACGCCTAACTACAAGATTGTGAAGACGGCCTCATGGATTAGCGTGGGCAAGCAGGAGCGCAAGGAGGCTGGTCTCTACTATCACAAGATTACCGTTCAGCGTTTTACTGGCGAAGGTCCCCTGCGCAAGGAAACCCTCGTCGTGAAGAATGACGAGAAAGAGCAGTCTATCGTGATTGATCAGCACAGATACCTCGCCCTCGACGTCAACGAGACAGAGGTTGAGGTGGGTACCCAGTTCCAGTTGCATGCCACCAACTACACCTCAAAGGCTATGGAATGGAAGAGTTCCAACGAGAAGGTGGCTACCGTCGACCAGAGTGGTAATGTGACGGCTGTGGGCAAGGGTTCTGCCAACATCTATGTGTCTATCGGCTCCTACTACGACTTGGAAGACTATAATGACTACTGTAAGTTAAAGGTCTATGATGCCTACGACAAGGTCCTCATCAGCAGAGGATTGGGCGACTATCAGAAGAGCGATGGCTTCGTCACTGCCAACTGTCCCGTCGTCATCACCAACAACTACCATAGTAGCATCACCCTGAGCTCCGTAGAAATCGTTGGCAACAATGGTTCTTGGGGCACCAGCGGTTATTTCAGTAATGACCATATACCCAGTGGTGGTAGCATCTCCATCGATTGTGGCAGTCTTTCGCATGTCTATCAGCCTAAGGTTGTCATCAAGTTCTTTGCCAACAACAAAGAATACGAGAAGAAAGCTGACTATTAGTCATCAGTCAGACTATATCTTTATTTAATTCACATTATGTACAAAACACTTTTCAATCAGCGCAAGGTCATTGGAGAAGCCTTCAAGCTGTAAAGTGATCAAAAATAAGTGATCAAAAATAATAAAAGGCGCAAAAGGAAACGGTTCTTTTGCGCCTTTTATTATATGAAAACTAGCGGAACTTCTGAAATCAGATAATCTTTTCGTTCATCGCTATTCTGACGAGGCTAACGGTATTGTTGACACCAAATTTAGCAAGAAGCCGTTTCCGATACCAGTTTATCGTTTCTGTACTAAGTCTCAGCTCGGTAGCTATCTGTGGATTGGTCATACCGCTGCATATCATTTTTAATATGTTCTGTTCGACCTCCGTGAGTATGACGCTTGACAATTTACCTTTATCCAGTATTTCGGCAACAGCAGACGAAACGTATTCATGACCCTGCCATACATGACAGATGGCATCCAACAATTCGCCGGACGATGAATTCTTGAGCACGTAGGCATGTGCGCCACAAGTCATCATACGCTGTATCATGGAGTATTCGTCATGAATGGTAAGTGCTATAACCTTAACTTTAGGATAGTGCTTAAGGATTTTCTGACAGAAAGATATGCCGTCGCCATCTGGCATCGATATATCGAGCAGCAGAATGTCAGGTCTCCGCTTCTCGAGCATCTGCCAACAAGTTTCCAACGTGTTGAAGCTATAGCTGACGTGACCGATTTCGCTCTGGTTAATGATATTGGCAATGCCTTCACACACCATACGATGATCGTCAACAATATAAATGTCTATAATATATTTTTTCATAGAGGTAGTATGACGTTAATGTCTGTCCCCTTCCCCACGACCGATGCTATATCAACACGACCATGACAGGAGCTGATACGTTCCCGGATATTACGCAATCCCATTCCGGAATCAGCAGCAACTGACGAAGCATCAGGCGTAAGAGGAATTCCCTGCCCGTTGTCGCTAACTGTCAGCATCACCTCTGAAGCATCCTGCATCAACTGAATGTCTATACGATTGGCATTCGTATGTTTGAGGACATTGTTCACCAGTTCATAGGCGCAACGGTATAACACGAGTTCCTTGTCTTTTGGCAGCTGAATATTGCCAATGGCTTGAAACTGAGCACCAGGAACAGAAACGGCAAAGTCACGCAAAGCAGATTCCAATCCGTTCTTCAGGAGTTCTTCCGGCATGAGGTGGTGAGCAGTACGGCGCAGCTCCGTGTGAATATTGTCAATCATTGGCAGCACTTCCTCTTGCTGTCCCTGCTGTCCGATTTGCCGTTTATAGTCTTCCATTTTCAGTCGCAATAATGACAGCATGCCACCAATACCGTCGTGCAGGTCTTGAGCCAAGATACGACGCTCCCTAGTCTCAGTCTCCAAAGCGACATTGGCTGCCAACAGTGCTTTTTTGCGACGTTGAACAATAACCATCAAAATACCACCTGCAACGAAGGCGGCAATGGCAATTGAAGCTGCCAACAGCAACCATCGGTATAAAGTGCGCTCTTTGCCCAAAGATGCAATCTGTGCCTCCTTCTTTTCCGTTTCGTAGAGCACTTCCATCTGTGACAGTCCGCTTTGATAGTGGTCTGTAGAATAACGCGACATCAACTCATACATCTTATTAATATACAGTCTGGCTTTGTCTTTCTGTCCCAATTGCATGTATATTTCAGCAAGAAGACGATAGCAGCTTGCATCGGCACTTGTTGCCAGTGAATCAGGATGGATGGTTCGTTGTGCATAGAAAAGAGCCTTTTCCCACTGATGCTCAGCCATAGCCAGTTCGCTACATGCTGCAAAGATATCGCTCTGGTGCTCGAAAACCAAGCTGTCCACCAACAAGAGAGCTTCTTCTGCATATTTCTTGGCAGCGGCAATGTCTTGATACCCTTTCATCAAATGGAGGCGTGTCAGCGAAGCCAGAACCACGGGATAATCTTCTACCTCCTCCGCTTTGTGAGCCCGATAGTAGGCAAAGCAAGGCTCAGCCACCCGTAATGCCTTTGAATAGTCGTCCTGTCCTACATAGAGACGAAGAAGTTCCTTGCGTCCCATTGCAATCATCAGCGAATCACGAGCAGCAGTCCCTTTCTCAATCGCTTTCAGGTAGTTCTGCTCAGCTTCTTGCTCATTACCCATCGTGTAATACAGTTCTCCGATATTGTGAAACAGGACAGCCTGGCTCTCAAGCCAGTTATATTTCTCGAAAATTGGAAGTGCCATCTGATAGTAATGAATAGCCAAGTGGTGTTTGTCCTGCAGGTTGTAAACATTACCGATAGCACCATAGATACATGAGCGGGCGTCATCGATGTCTTTCTGTGTGTATCGGCTGTCATGCTTCATTGTATCTACAACTGCCAAAGCCTGACTGAACAGTCGAATGGCTTCGTCAAAATCCTCGCGGGCATAGTACATCTGAGCAAACAGACGAAGCACATTCTGTCTGATTCTCAGTCCGTTTCGCTCGTAGCTCAGGGCTAAAGCCTTCTTTCCATAATAACTCGCTTTCTGTCCGTCAATAGGCAACCACCCTCGCATCAGCTCGTCATAGGCTCGCAATAAGTCATCTCCCGTAGGCGGATGCTTACTCTTCAGCAATGCTTCGAGCGAATCAACCTTGGCATTACGATGATCATTATAGGCCATCGCTGTAAAGCTGACCATCAAAAAGAGAATCAGGAGTTTTGTCTTCATATCGACTACAAAGATAAACATTTCTTTTCAAACACACCACCTGTTTGGGTGGAAGAATGATTTTATACGCCAACTCGCCACCCAAAAGGGTGGAAAAACAGGTATATTCCAATTATTTTGGTGGATTTTAGAATACAAATTGACCTAAAATGCCTAATTTTGGGAAAGCTTTTAAAATAAACTATTAACAAAAACTATTAAGGAACTATGAACATGAAAAAATGGACTATTGCTCTTGCTCTGCTCCTTACCATGAGTATGGACGCTAACGCTCAAGGCTTTTTAAAGAAGCTAAAGGACAAAGCCGTAGAAAAAGTGAAGGACAAAATCGAAAACAAAGTAGAGCGCGAAACCGATGAAGTAATGGATGACGTGCTTGACGGCAAGAAGAAAGAGAAAAGTTCCAAGAAGAATCGCAACGATGCTGACGACAGTTCAGCGAGTGCTTCTGACGAACAGCCACAGGCCACCACCTCCTCCGATTTCAAGCGTGGCTCCGTTATCATGTACCAAGACGATGTGACGGCTGAACAGGTGGGTGAGTTTCCATCCAAATGGGATTTGTTTCAAGGTACGGTAGAGACCAAGACCCTGGGTGGCGTGAAGGCTATCAATCCGACGGACAATGCACAAATACAGCCGCTCATCAAGGAGCAGGGTGCCTATCTGCCGGAGGAATTTACCATCGAGTATGACTTCTACTATTGGCCCAGCAATGATGATGTCGGTCTTAACGACATCAAACTGATTCTTGCTGTTACCAAAGACCGTTCCGAGTTCCCAGGCGAGGGACACGATGTGGGCGACCTGACAGCCTTCGTACTGAAGCATGGTGTTTGCAATACCTATGAGCATGACTATATGTTCAATGGAAACAAGGATGGTGCTTTTGAATACTCGTTCAAGAAAGGCTGGAACCATGTAGCACTGTCGTTCAACAAACGCGCCCTGAAGGTGTATTTCAATGACAAGCGTGTGGTGAACCTGCCACGTGTCAACCAGCCTACATGGATGTGTTTCCAGGTTCCTTTCGAATACAAGAATCTCACCTTCATCCGCAACGTGGTGATTGCCAAGGGTGCCGTTGCGCTCTACGACCGTAATGCTCAGGATGTGTCTGCTGTAGAGAAAGCCATTCAGGAGACGGGTAAGTTTGTCACCAACAACATCCTCTTCGACACTGGAAAGGCGACCCTGAAACAGCAGTCGATGATTGAAATCATGAAAGTTGCCGACTATATGAAGAAGAACCCCAATGTCCGTTTCGAGGTTCAAGGGCATACGGATAATCAAGGATCAGACAAGATTAACGACCCTCTTTCCCAGCAGCGTGCAGAAGCAATCGTAAAAGCATTAGAAGGACTTGGTGTCGATGGTTTCAATCTTCGTGCTGTAGGTAAGGGCTCTCACGAACCCGTTGCCGACAACAAGACGGAGGCAGGACGAGCCAAGAACCGCCGTGTGGAATTTATCAAGAAATAGTATATGCTTATGAAAAAGATTGTCATGATGATGACGGCACTGCTGATGCTCAGCACGGCAGACGCCAATGCTCAGGGCTTCCTGAAGAAATTGAAGCAGAAAGCTCAGCAGGCTGTTTTGGGGAATCAGGAAAATCGTAAAGATTCTCAAGATGAACAGCAGACTGACAATGACGAACCCGCTGATGCTTCGAAACTTTCCGTTGCGCAAGGCAGTGATATTGTCCCCAAGCGTAAAACTGTAACGATCACATGGGATGGGGTCATAACACCCAGTAAATCGTCATCGGCTACGGCCTTGATGAACGAACTGCCCCCATTGCCCTCTGCAGAAAAGATGGCGAGCAGCACCATGGAAGAGCGCGATGCCTACACCCAGAAAATTGCTGCCGTGCTGGCTCGTGCCGAGCAGTTGCAGGCTGGTGCCAACGGCTGTTCTGATGCTGAGATGGAAGCACTTCGTCAGAAATGGGAGCGCAAGATTCAGGATTTGTTCGGTCTGACCAAAGAGGAATTGGCTATGCTGAATGACGAGAATGTGCCCGACTCGAAGAAAGAGCCTCTCCGTCAGAAGATATTGATGAAGATTACCGGCGGCAACGTTGATCAGGCAGAGATGCAACGTTTCGAGAAAATGAGCGAGAAGGAGCAGGAAGCCTATATCCGCCAACATCCTGAGTTTATGCAGAAAATGCAGAAAATGGCTATGAACGCCAGCAACTTCAGCAAGCAGACAACACAGATGACTGCTGCTCTTAACGGCTATGAGGCTAAGATTGGCAAACTGATGCAGGACTACATAAAATTCATGGAACGCGAGGAGCAGCATAGCTATACTGGTATTTCCAAGAAATATGAAGGAAAACTGCAGAAATTGTACGATGATGTATGTGCTATTGACGATGCCAGTCAAATTGACGCTCTCTACGACGATGCCGATAAGCTGCTCTACAACTATCGTCTGGAAGCTGCCAAGGAATACCGTGCTTCGCTGGAGCGCCAGATATCTGAAGTGAAAAAGATGGCTGCTAAATTCTCCAGTTTGTCGCGTGAGGTCGTGGCAAGCGGTGATCTGCCTGAGTGCGCTTTAGTACGTATGGATCTTAATGCCGTTATCATGGTGGGCAACCTTCTTGACAAGGCATATAAGGAGTTGCCTAAGCTGAAGGCATCGCCTGTCTGCACAGCGTCGCTTTACGAGCTGCCAAAAGGCTGGGAGTTCTGTGCATGGGAGTGCGGTGGACACATCGGTGGCGTCAGCGACTTCAAGACACCAGGAGGCAAATGGCCGTTGTTAGCCCATAACGAAGACACAGAGGAATATGCCGTCGTTGAGAATGGCAAGTTCCGCAAGATTGGCGAAGACGAGCTTCAAACCATCAATAAGGAGGCTGATGCACGACTGAAGAAGGGAGGCAATCAAGAAAATATTCCTTATGGAACCTATAAGAGCCGCAGTGGCAAGCGTACCGTAGAGTACAGCAAGTCGGGCGAACTCATCGTCCACGGCATGACAACTTACGTTCCTGCTGCTTTTACGTCTAACGCTGACCGTCTGGAGTGGATTGTCTTCGACGGCAACAAGATACAGAAATGCACATACAAGAAGTGAAACATGCTATCATGCTGTGGTTATTGCTCGTGATGAGCAGTGCCACAGCCTTTTCTGTCAATTACCCCAAGGTGTTCGGCAGCAATTGGGCCATTGCAGCCAATTACGTTATTGAACACCACAGCGAATGGAAGAAGGAATTCGACCTCTTTGATGTCGATAGTCAAATAGCCGAGGCTATCATTTTCCCGGAACTCATCCGCTACAGCAAGTGGAAAGACCAGATAGAACAGGCTGCCGTCAATGGGTTATACGTCAGCCGGGGCATTGCGGGTGCCAATTTCTCCATTGGTCGTTTCCAGATGAAGCCTTCGTTTGCAGAAGAAGTGGAAACAGCTTGGAACGTGTCTGCACTATCGAAAGAATACGGATTCGTATTCAACCTGCAAGACAACAATGAGGTACGTAGAAGTCGCATTAGGCGACTCAGTACTGAACAAGGACAATGTCGCTATCTTGCCCTCTTCATCAGACTTTTACAACAACGCCATCCGCAACTTCTGAAACTACCGAAAGAAGCACAGGTTCGTTTTCTCGCCACTGCCTATAACCGTTCGTTTACAGATTCTTGGAACGCAATCCTGAACATGCAGTCACAACGCCATTTCCACACAGATATTATCAAGACACATAGCACCCCACTCTACTGCTATGCCGATATCGCCTTGGTTTTCTACAAAACCATTATTGAAAAATAAACGATTTTTGTTTTGCATTGTGCTCACTTATTCGTACCTTTGTCAGCGTTTTTTAGTTAACATAATATGTATAAACCACTTTTCAATCAGCGCAAGGCCCTCCGCTTCCGCCATTTCTCGCGGAAGGGGTATGCCCTGTTTGCCTGTTTGGGACGTGTCGTCACCATCGGCGTGCTGAGCGTAGCAACCCTACGCGCAGCAGCCGTTACCACTACTGACACCCTCAGTGTGGGCGGCACGACGGTGATTGGCGATGCCGACACCAACACCCCAGACAAGGAGGCCACCCTCGACGATGTCGAGGTGACGGGCTCACGCGCACCGCTTGCACTTGGGCAAGCAGCGAGAATGGTCACTGTACTGTCGCGCGACGAGATTCAGGCGGCGCCAGTACAAAGTATTAACGATTTGCTGAAGATGGCCGTTGGCGTGGATGTGCGCCAGCGCGGACCCATTGGAGCCCAGACAGACGTCAGCATCCGAGGGGGAACGCAGGAGCAGATAACGATTCTGCTGAACGGCATCAACATCTGCGATCCACAGACAGGGCATAACGCCTTCGACTTGCCTTGTGACATCAGCGACATAGAGCGCATAGAGGTGTTGGAAGGGCCTGCAGCCAGAGTGTTTGGTACTTCGTCATTAGTCGGAGCGATTAACGTCGTGACACGACGAAATGAGAAAGGAGAAAGGAGAAATGAGAAATGGGAAGGTGCGGCACGAATGGAAGGCGGGTCGTTTGGCTATCTGTCGACAGCGGGGCGCGTGGGTATTGCAAACCATAGCCTTTCTGCGAACTATACCCGTAGCGATGGATATAGCCGTTCGAAGGTTGGACATCTGAACAGCGACTACCAGGGTGGCAAGGTTTTCTATCAAGGAGGCTACAATGGTGAGCAAGTTCAGTTGAACTGGCATGCAGGACTGAGCATAAAAGGCTTTGGCTCGAACACCTTCTACAGTGCCAAATATGACGAGCAATATGAGAAGACGACCAAGTTTTATACAGCCTTGCAGGGTGAGACTAAGGGCTGGCTAAGGTTTCGTCCTTCTATTTATTGGAATCGCTCGTACGACCGTTTCGAACTGATTCGCGGTTTGGAGGACAAGGTGCCCTTCAACCATCATCGCACAGATGTGTTTGGCGTAAACCTGAACAGCTATTTCGATTGGCAATTAGGACGTACGGCCTTTGGTGCCGAGTTTCGCAACGAGGACATTGTGAGCAGCAACCTGGGCGAGCCTCTGCACGAAGACAAAGGGAAGTATCGGTATGGACTGAACCGTTCGAACCTATCGTTCCACCTGGAGCATAACATCCTGCTTCAGAACTTCACACTTTCCGCAGGATTCATTGCCATTAAAAACACGTGGAACGAGATGCCCTTCACGCTCTATCCTGGCATTGACGCAAGCTATAGGATAGGCAATCATTGGAAAGTATATGCCTCGTACAACGAGTCGTTGCGCATGCCTTCGTTTACAGAACTCTACTACAGCGTGGGTGGACATAAAGCTGATAAGTACCTGAAACCTGAGGAGTTAAGAGCTGTGGAAGGAGGCGTGAAATACAGTGCGAGAGGACTGAACGTGAAGGCCAGCATCTTCCACCATCATGCCCGTAACATGATTGACTGGGTGATGGACACACGTGATGCAGACCCCATTTGGCAGAGTGTGAACCATACGAAGGTGAACACGTTGGGAGAAGAGATTTCGGTTCAGGGTTCATGGTTAAGGGTTAAGGGTTTTCTGGCTTATTGTCATCTGCATCAGTCGAAACAGGAAGCTGACTACCTGCAGTCGCAATATTCACTGGAATACCTGCGCCACAAGGTGACAGCACAACTGACCGCTCTGCTGACGGAGAAACTGGAAGTGACGATGGGCTATAGATACCAGGACCGTATGGGCAGCTATACTACCACAGAAGGTGAGGTGAAGAGTTATCACCCCTACTCCGTGATAGACGCAAAGGCAACCTGGAAAGAGGACACCTATTCTATATATATAGAGGGAAACAACCTGACCAATCACCGCTACGTCGACTACGGCAACGTACCCCAGCCAGGCTGCTGGCTCATGGTCGGAGCGAAATACCACATCTGACGCTGACACAAGTTGTCAAAACCTATCGGACAGATAGTACACCTTTTATAAACCAACACTTAAAAAATCATAAAATTTTGTGTATTTAGGGTTTGTTTATATTTAGTTAATCGTTTTTTCACTACATTTGCGAAATAAAACTAGAAAATACTTAACTGAATGATAAAAAACACGGTATACGAAACAATCTGGCAACAGATGGTTCTTACACTGCTTCTCGTTTTTTCTGCCCCCCCCCAGCGGGTGGGCTAACGAGCCTGTGATAAGACCTGATACCATCTATGTTCGTGATACCGTCTATCTGCAACCTACCACTGTTTATATTGGCGGAAAGGCACCTAAAAAGGAAAAGCAGAAACCTGTTCCTGTGCCTGCCGATCAGACTCGTGCCTGGGCATTAAAGACCAATTTTGTCTTTTGGGCTCTCGCTGCACCCAATATAGAGTTTGAAATTCCCTTAGGCACCAAAAACCAGTGGAGCATTGAGGGCGAATGCTTTATGCCCTGGTTCCGCTGGAGCGATAACACCAAAGCCCGACAGTGTCTGAACATTGGATGCGAAGTACGTTATTGGCTGGGCAAACGTCAATACCACCGTTGTCTTGATGGTTGGCATATAGGTGCAGCCTTTGCTGCTGGCTATTACAACATAGAATGGAAACATAGCGACGGTTATCAGGGAGAATACATTAATCCATATATCAATATAGGTTATCAGCACCGTTTCAGCGCTCACTGGGCTGTAGATGTCGGGATAGGAGTGGGCTGTATGCTTACCAAATACCGTCACTATCTGGGCAGTTCCGTCTATCCGGAAGGCCGCACGGAGTCCCGCGACAATCACCTGATATGGCACGACAACGGCCACTATGTATGGCCTGGGCCTAATCACTTGAATATCTCTATCGTTTATCTATTTAACTACAAAAAACGATGAACAGACTATCAGCTATCCTACGCCTTGCGCTCTGTGCGCTGATGCTTGCAATCTTCTGGAGTTGTGAGCGCCCTGAGTTGTGGGTTAGCAGCGACCAGTTCAAGCAGGTCGAGCTGGCTCCTGACTGGTCACAAGCCTCTGGCGAGCCAGGAGGTATGACGGCATTCTTTTTCCGTAGCGACGGCAACTATTATCGCCATACCACAGCTGATGTCCGTCTAACCACGCTCGGACTGCCACGCGGCGACTACCAGGGAGTGGTGTTCAGCTATTCTCCAGAGGAATATGGCCACATGGTGTTTACTGGTCTGGAAAAGGCTCACACAGCAGCCATTCGCCTGAAACCTCTTGAAGTACAGCCACCATCAGATGGCCAACTCTATAAACCCGATGCCGTTGTGTGCTATCAGCCCGAATCCATTGATATCGATACACTCGGCAGCATGACCATCGTCACCGGTACCGATGGCGACTACATCCCCTATGATGATCGTGACAGCTATAACGACCATCTTGTCATCCAGCGTTTCACCTGCACCCCCAAGTCGCCACTCACGGAGCTTCGTATTTTGATCTATGTCACAGGCATCAACAATCTGTACGATATCAAAGGTACTGTTGAGGGACTGGCTGACGGCTACCGGCTTATTGACGCTGTCCCCACTTCCGAGACCTGCGTACTACAGACAGGCCGATGGGAGATAAGAACATTAAACGACAATGCTGGCTACATCATGACTACACTCCCCATTTTCGGTACGCCTGACAGTCATCTCATGCGTTTGAATCTCCAGTTCCTGTTGCGCGACGAAGAGACCACATTAAGATATAGTTTTGACCTTGGTTCCTATGTCACCGTCATTGAGAGTAATCATGAACTGCGTGTCACCCTGGGTACAGATTTTCCCGATCATCCTGATCTCCCCTATGTCGAGCCCAAGGGCTCTGCAGGCTTTGGTGTCAACGTGGTCCCATGGGGTGAGGGCAGTGATGCAGATATCGATATGTAACTAAAATTAAAATTATTATTAACACTTAAACAGAAACGATTATGAAAAAGTTCAGATTTCACTTCCTTGCAGCCGCAGCGCTACTCGCGTTTGCAGCCTGCTCCAGCACCGATGAGTCTGCCAACAACCAGACTGTTGCTGAACCCAAGCCTGTAAGCTTTGGCACTTATGTGAACCAAAGTGTCACTCGCGCTGGTGCTACTGGTGACATCACAACTCCTGCAGCTCTGGGTACTGCTAACGGCTTCGGCGTCTTTGCCTATTACACAGACAATGTAGAGTATAGTGGCACTACCATTCCTAACTTTATGTATAACCAGCAGGTAACCAGTACCGACGGAACCACATGGACATACACTCCAATCAAATACTGGCCCAACGAGTATGGCAGTACTGCAACCAGCGAGGGTACTGATATGCTGTCCTTCTTCGCTTATGCACCTTATGTAGACGTGAGTACAACTACAGGACAAGTAACAGGAGACAAGACTTCAGGCATAACACAAACAGGCCGCAACTCTACTTCGGGCGATCCCACTGTTAAATATATTGTTACCGGTGAGACTGACGGTGTTGACCTGCTATGGGGCGTTAATAATACATCCGGTCTGCCTTGGTTGAATCAGACAAGAACAGCAGGTGCGACTGGTGACGACAAGATTACCTTTACTTTCAATCATGCATTGGCAAAACTTACTCCTACCATCAAAACCAGCATCGATATTGATGCTAACACCAAGGTTTACGTCCGTTCTATTACCATCACAGGTTTTGCTTCAAAGGGTACTTTGAACCTCAACAATATTGAGGCTAATAAGCCGTTATGGTATAACTACGATGGTGCTGACCTTACCTTCGACGGACTGACGATTAACGATGGACGTAAAGATGGTCGTGAAGGCTCTACAGCACAGGCAAACGAAAAGAACCAGTGGTTGAACCCCAATCTGGTTCAGTCCACGGCATGGGGTGCAGGAGCAATGCCTGGTGTAACAAGCACA
>JAEEGG010002964.1_pt1 | contig 43008 bp, 36 predicted proteins | sample 9134161 | NCBI WGS metagenome assembly JAEEGG01 (sample SAMN16246543, study PRJNA631951) | gut metagenome | biome: gut microbiome; feature: rumen; material: CR-attached | host: Bos | place: Iran: Karaj | collected 2018-10 | reverse complement strand
CATGGCGGTCTTGCCGTCGTCAATTGGAAAGGAACGCTCGACGACATGAAGCGCAGCCAGCAATTGCGGCTTATCATCAAGAATCTGCAACTAAAAGACCTCTCCCCCTATTCGGTGGCTTATCTGGCACAGCCCTTCACCAATGGTGTGTTTTCGTTCACCAGCCATAACACCATCAAGCACTCAGAGCTAAAAGGCGACAACCATATCGACATCTACAAACCTGAAGTTGGCGACCGGCAACGCGATGTGGATTCGGCACTCAATATCCCGCTTCGCGCAGCTCTGTATGTGCTTAAAGACAAGAACGACAAAATCCAGCTCGACATTCCCGTGAAAGGCAACATCGACAACCCTGAGTTCAACTATATGAAGTTGGTATGGAAAACATTTGGCAATCTCTTGGTCAAAGTGGCCACAAGTCCCGCACGCGGCATAGCCAATGCCCTCGGCATCTCAGGAAGTGAACTTGAGTTTCTGCCATTCGACGCCACCCAGCGTGGTTTCACCTCCGAACAATACTATGTCATGGACCAATTGGCCCAAATTGCCGAGTACGACAGTAACGTTGTTATCATGATGGAGCAACAAATAAGCGCATCGGCCAACGACAGCACCCTGCAAATGTCCGAAGGGCGCAATATGGCTGTGCGGCGGCACATGGAGGAACTCGGCGTGCCGTCAAACCAACTTGAAGTCACCACCGCACTAACCCGCAGTAAGAAAACCGGCTACGCTATCTCTTCAAGATACAAGGAATAGCTAACGGTTTTGTGATATTTCTGAATCTCAAATGCAGTCATAATGGCTGCATTTGATGTTTATAATATTCTTTTGCGATATCTGCCGTAATGGTAGACAAATTACCCGATACGTTGACGCATCGAGCATCTGGCTATAGCCGGACGTAAAGGCCTCGTAGAGAAGAAATCGACAAGGTTTAACAATCAAAAATCTTCCAATTCCAGTTCTTCCAATTAAAAAAATGAATGCCCCCAAAAACCAATATAATTATATAACTAATTAATAATTAATAATATATATAATACATAGGGGAGTTGGAATGCCTCAAAAAAATAAACTGGAAGATTTGGAATTGGAAGATTTTACAGAATAAGCAACTCTAATTGTTTTCATAAGAGACAAAAATACAATATAATACAGCATTAACAAGCTGTCGGAAGCCACGATGACGACCCTTAAGGATTGGACAGAAAGTGCCTTTTTCTACCCATGCGGTCAGGTAGCAAGTTTGACTGACGTCTACATCCCTTCGTTTGGGCAAAAAAAGCAAGTTTTCTCTGTGCTCTGCTTTGGCCCGCGAGCTTATGAGCGAACTTTAGGGACTTCCAAGTTGCAAGATTGAGTTTTTTGCAGGGTTTCTGCAGCTTTATACCCTAACGTAAACCTCATAATCGCACGCTATCGCACATAATCGCATGCTATCGTCGGCAATCGCTCGAATCCCACAAAAAATGGGCGTATTTTTGCATCGTGATTCGGACGGAAAAAACAACGAAAATGAAAATTTCTAACTCTAACCTAAGTCTAACCTAAGTCTAACTTTACTCTGACTTAAACGGGCCTCATCCCCCAACCCTCGGCCTCACCCCCCAACCCCCTCTCCCATAGAGAGGGGGAGCGTTGAAGTCAAACTTGCTACCTGACCGCATGGAAGGCCTGCGAGCCCGCCGAGCAAAACCTTAACCTTGAAACTTGAAACTTGAAACCAGAAACCAATAACCTACGCATGATGCACAAACTTGTCCGCAAAAGCCCGCTGATATGGCGGAAAGGCCGGAACAGAAAAGTCCTCTCTCCTTCCGTGCGACCTTCGATAATCTTATTTTATGCCACGCGCCTCTTTGATGCGTTCGTAGGCCTCGTTAATCTCTCTAAACTGGGCTTCGGCATTCTTGCGCATTTCGTCGCCCAAATGCTCCACTTTGTCGGGATGATATTTCATGGCAAACCGGCGATAGGCCTTTCTCACCTCGTCATCGGTGGCGCTGCTGTTCAAGCCCAACACTTTGTACGGGTCCTTGCCCGATGCGGTGGTGTTATGTCTTGACGAGCTTTCGCGCCCTGTGTACCGTTCTTTGATGGATATATAATCCGACAGATTGATACCTAACCCCGAACGAATAATCCCCAATTCATCCAGCTCACTATTTGACAGTTCCATGTCAGCCATAGCCAAGCCAAACAGGAAATCAATCATATGGTATCGGGTAGTGTAATTCGTATTGACCTTGATTTGAGCACATACGCTCCTGATGTCAATGGGCTTGTCCATGATGTCGCGCAACAGCAACAAGAGTTCCTTGGCCTTTTGCTCGCCGTAGTTTTTGAGCAGGAAACGCTTGACATAGTCAAGTTCCGACTTGCGTCTCACATTGTCGGCCGACATCACATCGGCTATCAACACGAGGAAGGCCACCATCAGGTCGTTTTCCCCGCCTGTGTTGCGGTAAGGGCCATGATGCCGACGCTGCTGACGGGGGGCGCTTCCCGACTCTATCTGTGGGCGGCCGCCACCATCGAACGCCTTGCCAATAAAGAAACCTATAAGAGCGCCAATAGGGCCTCCCACGGCCCAACCCAATCCTACCAAAATCCATTTACCTATTGCCATAAGCTTTGTCTGTTTTATGCAATACCGATTGTTTACTTGTTTATTTGTCGATAGACTTATATATCAAGCTCTGGATGTCGGTACGGATGTTCATCTGCGCCAACTTGTTGTTCGACGCATCGGGATAAACGCGATTGGAGAGGAAGATATATATCAGATCGTACTGGGGGTCAACCCACACCATGGTCCCTGTAAATCCCGTATGGCCAAAACTGCTCTGGCTGGCTTCGGGGGCACAATGGCTGCTTTTGTTCTGCATCAGCGGCTTATCGAAACCCAGCGCCCGACGGTTACCTTTGTCGGCATAATAACGTTGGTTGAAGGTATTGATGACCTCTTGAGAGAGATACCGACGGCCGTTGTAAGTGCCATTATTAAGCATCATAAAATAGAGTTTCGCAATATCGGAGGCGGTCGAAAACAATCCGGCATGACCAGACACACCTCCCATGGCGGCCGCATTCTGGTCGTGCACCTCGCCGCGCAACAGCCGGTGACGATAGTAGGTATCGTTCTCCGTCGGGGCGATGCGACTGGTGTCGAAACCATGCAGACGAGGGCAGAATGTGGTGTTCTTCAACCCCATCGGCTGATAGAACTGTTGCTGCATGAAGATATCGAGCGTCTGCCCCGACACAACCCGTACCACATCGGACAGCAACATAAAGCCCAAATCGCTGTAAAGGTATTTGTTTTTCTCTTTTGTCAATTCGCTCTTGGCCACCTGCTCCAATATCGCCTGCCGGCACTCGCTGCACGACATCGTATGATTTGCGTCAACAATATCCGTCACACTCATGTCGCCACACTCAGGCGCCACTTTCTTATAATAGGCGTCAAAGGCCTTCAGTCGGGCAATGTGGCTAAGCGCCTGACGAACAGTAATACTCTTCTTGTTCGAATGTTTCAGATAGGGCAAATAGCGGGACAAAGGGTCGTCCAAATCTATCTTCTTGCTATCGACCAACTTCATGACAGCAAACGTAGTGGCCGTCACCTTGGTCAGAGAAGCCAAGTCGTAAATGGTATTGGTGTCAATCGGAGCGGAATGCTCATCGTATGTTTGGCGACCATAGGCCTTGTGGTACACCACTTTTCCGCCCTTGGCAACCAAAACCTGGCATCCTGGATAGGCCTTCTTGGCGATGCCCATATTGGCGATGGAATCGATTTTTGCAAAACACGACGCATCCATTCCCGCCTGTTTGACGCGCGCATAGGGATCATACGGTTTTTCCTTGAGTGTTTTAACAAACGTCCCCACCTTATAGTTGCCCACAGTTACCGGCAGCCGCCCCACGCAACGGCCACCACTACACAACAGCTGCGTCACACCCTTGTATACTGCCTCGCGGTCTTGATAAGCCACCACGATGGCAGCAGGTTGCAGCTTTCTCGGGGGAGCCCCAGCTATCATTTCATCGCTTTTCAAAGTCTTTTCCAAAGGAAAGTATTTCAAGATATAGGGAGGGCCATAAATAACCAGCACAGTCTTGGGATTGAAGGAGCATATCTGCTTGACGAGGTCTAACATCTCCGAGGTGATGCCGTAGTTTTTCTGTGAGCCAGCAGAGACACGGGCATGAAGCGAGACAATCACCTTGTCTGCATTACCCAACCGTGAAGCCAGATTATTATTGATTACCGATACCGAAGAGTCACCCAACCCAACATGCACACAGCATACTTTTTCGTCCTGCAAAATCGGCAGCACATTATTGTCGTTCTTTACCAGAGTGGCGGCTTTCATGGCAACGCTCTCGGTCAGGGCTTCACATCGGTTGAAATCCTCTTTACTGGGCACAGACAGCTGGGACACATCCATCTTGTGGAGACCACAACGGTATTTCTCCCGCAACACACCACGGCATTTCAAATCAACCAATTCCGCAAATTCTTTATCTCTCAGGGCTCTGTTCTTGATACGCTCGATGGCCTTACTCACATCCGATGGCAACAACAGCACATCGGCACCTGCCAGCAAGGCCTCCAGTTCGGCTGTCCCATCCTTATAATTCTTCACGATGGCTCCCATATCCATGCCGTCGGTTATAATCAGACCGCTGAATCCCAATTGTTTTCTCAACAATTCGTTGGTCACTTTCTCCGAGAGCGTGCCAGGCAGGCGATTGTTCTTGTCACAGCATTCCACATGCAGATGCCCTACCATAACCCCGTGCACACCTGCCGCCACCAATCGCTTGAACGGATAGAGGTCCACGCTGTCCAGATAGGCCTTTTTGTGGTCGATGGTAGGCAATCCTATATGAGAGTCCGTCTCGGTATCGCCGTGACCGGGAAAATGTTTGGCTACGGCCATCACGCCATTGTTCTGCAACGCTCTGGCATACAGAATACCCTTTTCAGCCACTCGCGTCCTGTCTTCACCAAACGAACGCACCCCAATAACAGGGTTGTTGGGATTGGAATTCAGGTCTACCACAGGGGCAAAATTGATATGGATTCCCATCTTCTTGCATTGGAGGGCCACTTCCGTACCCATCAGCGTTATCAAGGAATCGCTCATCGGAGGCAGGGCACCAAACATCATCTGACGAGAGAAAGAGTAGGCGTCCGTCAGACGCATCCCCAGTCCCCATTCTGCGTCGATACTGACAAAAAGAGGAAAATGCGATTGCCGTTGGAAACGCTGGGTCAAAGCCAGTTGGTCGGCACATTTGCCACCAAAGAAGCAGAGACCCCCTACCCGATAATCCTGAATCAGTTTGCTGAACTCCTTCAACTGCTTGGCGTTCATCTTCGACGGAACACGCACAATCATCAACTGACCAACCTTGTCGTCAAGCGTAAAGGTGTTCATCACCGAGTCCACCCAATTCGTCATCAGCTGTTTATTAACAGTAGCGACGGCGTCGACTTTCTTGACTTTGGTTTTGTGACGGACGGACTGATGTTGTGACGATGCAGACGCTATTATACAGAGGAACAATATGATGCCGATGGCTTGCTTTACGTATTTCATACGTAATTAAACGCTCCGAAATACATTATATTATAAAAATACAATAGAGTTATCAACACGGATTTACTCACAAAGTCAAACCAATCCTATTTGAAAAATGTGTCAACTTCTCTCCGGTGAAATTGCCTCCCGCTTGCCAAGCAATTGTCGATGAATGGCCAGCACCTGCTCCCGACGCGGATTGCCTTCGTAGTTATGGATCACAAAATCGGCTCGGTCGCGCTTTTCTTCCTCGTTCATCTGATTGGCCATACGCGCCTCCAGCAAGTCGCGGCTCACATGGTCGCGCAACTCCAACCGTCGCAAACGTTCTTCTTTCTCCAAATAGACATCAACCACGAAATCAACCTCTTTGTCAAGATGCGATTCGTAGAGGATGGCACTCTCCAAAATGACATAAGGGATATTATCATTACAACGTATTTTCCATTCATGGAAATCCGTCATCACTCGTGGATGCAATTGACTATTAAGCCAATGCAATTCACAAGGGTTATTAAACACGACTGCGGCTATGGCCTTCCTATCCACAGAGCCGTCCAAACGAAGCACATGATGTCCAAACCGTTCAGCCACCTGCTGACAAAATATCGCGTCATCATAATACTTCTTGGCTTCGTCGTCGGAATTGAAACAAGGGATGCCCAGCGACTTGAACACCTCAAGCACGGTGGTTTTTCCACAACCAATACCGCCCGTCAATCCAACGCTATATACCAGATTTCCCATTGTTTACTTAATTCTCACTATCTGTACCGTATCCGGCTGGACACTTTTTATACGGACAAAATCAGGAAACTCACTCACAACGACGCGAGCCGTCGATAATGCAGCGGAATTATAGGTCACCACGGCTTTGAAATCATTGGAACGTGTGTTTGCGTAGTCCTTCTTCGCCACCCAAAAAGAGACTTTAACCTCGGTAGGATACACACGAGCCCTCAATAGCGTATCAGCTGCAATCAAATGCAAGGGAAGTGTATAGCTGTTTTCTGTATATTCTTCTACCGGCACATGAACCTGAACCTCAGTCGTAGACACCCTTAAGTCGGGAAAACGTTGCCACACAGGGTCAAGTTGCAAAGTATAGGTACTCGACGCAACGACGTTGGTGATGGTGGCAGGGACAGTAGTCAGCTGGTCGATTTGCGACAGATGCTCCATGCTTCCATAAAGGAAAACTGTATCGGGACTGACAACGGGTGCTCCATAGACGCCACGCCCCATAGTGAAAGTAAAGTCGACATTCTTGAGTTGCGGAACGAATGCTTTAAAACAACGTTGCGCTATCTTAAGATGCAATCTCTCGGTTATTGGCAGAATGGACACATGGCCAGGCAAATGCAGCTGGCTGTCAAATGTCTCCTGCAATCTGTCCGTCCGCAAGACGAATGCTATCGCCTCTTCGCTGTCGGGCATCCCACGAGACAACGAACCTATATTGATGGCAATATGTTTGGCAGGAAGAGAAAAACTACGACCCACCGCCCGGAACCCATTGCTACGAATACTAAGCGCTACAGCTGTATCAGCTGACACTAATGCATATCTTGCCGTATCATATCCAATATAGTCTACTGGTATCGTGGCCGTATACTCCTTTTCTTCAGACATGGAAGCAACAAACCACACCAGGAAGGTGGTCACCAGCACGACCATAAAGGCACGCGCATTCCTACGTTTCGAAGCTTTCGACATGCACCGCCTCTTCCTAAAATCATCAGACTATATTACAAAATGCTGCCGTCCTATTGCCTGCTGAAATAGATAGATGCTTACTTTTTAGCGTCGGCAGTCTTGGTCTCTGGAGCAGGTTGAATCATATTCTTCTCCACCGTGAGAATGATACCATTGCCCACCTCAACGTCGACCGTGGTATCGCCTACCTCACTCACTTTACCATAGATGCCACCCGAAAAAATAACTCGGTCGCCTTTCTGCATCTTGGAGCGAAACTCTTGTTCCTTCTTGGCCTGTTTGCGTTGTGAACCGCCCATGAGCCACATAAACAAGAAAAGAACTGCGATAATAAGCAGCATACTTCCCATGCCACCACCTTGTCCTTGCGGGGCTTCTAATAAAATGGAATTTAACATATTTGTTGGCAATTTAATTATTTTCTATGTTATTTGTGTCTATGTCAGAATCGCGCATCAAGTACTATGGGTCAACGCACCTTGGCCTGTATACGCAGCTTGGTACGTGAGGGTTGTGCGTTGCTCACCACAGTAACCTCCTGCAGTTGCTGTCCCGCCTTGCCTGCGCTACGGAATGATACTGTAACATACCCGCTGGCTCCTGGAGCAATTTTCTCTCGAGGATAATCAGCCACGGTACAACCGCATGTGGCTTCACAACTAGAAAACACAAGGTCTGCATTACCCGTATTGGTGAATTTAAAGCTATATGAAATATTCTCCCCAGCAGTAAGATTGCCGAAATCGTGCATGTTTTTCTCAAACGAAATAACCGGCATTCGCTCTTTTGAGTCGTATCCTTGCGCGCTGTTGGGATTATGGATGATATCGGTATCAATATCAGCGTCGCCATCATTACGACACCCGGCCGCCACAACGGCAAAGAAGCACAGTAATAATATCGACTTTTTCATATTTTTATTAGACACTGCACCAAAAACACTATTTCTCATCGCCACGTTCCTCCTCGTCCGGAGCGTAGAGCCCTCTGCCAGACTTTTTGATTTTACCTGCAGCACGCAATTCAAGCATAAGCTTATCCAGGATGCCGTTGACAAAAATCTTGCTCTTGTCCGTACTGAACTCTTTAGAAAGCTCTATATATTCGTCAACCGTAACCCGTTCCGGTATGGAAGGACAGCATGTGAACTCGGTAATGGCCATATTGATAAGCAATATATCCATCAGCGCCACGCGCTCAAACTCCCAATTATGTAGATATTTCCTTATCAGTTGTTCATTTGCATCGATGCCTTTACAGGTATCAATAACCAACTGGCGCGCAAACTGGTAAGCTTCTACGTCACGTTCCTCTCGCAAATCGTTCATCATGGGCAACCGAAAAGCTTCATCCAAATCTGCATCGTTCAAGCTCTTAAGTGTAGCATAGTTATATTGCGCCATTTGGTCAAAGTCATCTTCCCACAACAAGCTACGCTCACTAAAGAGTTCACGGAAATGCTCCTCGTTGATGATGTACTTGAATAAGTCGAGAGCCATACGCTGCTCCGTAGCGAAATCTCCCTCTTCCGTGGCTATGAAATTCCTATACTTGTCTGTTTCCTTAAAACCGATATATATCTTGCGCATCACATCTGCATTCTCGCTCCATGGAAACGTATACTGTTCCGTCTGCTGACGATAGTCAAAATTACTGAACAAGCGTGCCAAGAAAGGACTGTCGACCACCCGATAAGAGGGATGCAAATTCTCATACGAAGGCAGATGCTTATGCAGACCATCCTCAATTACCTGACGTCCTGCAGCCACAACTTCACGTAAGGCGGCCAGCTGGAGAGCGCCCAATTCGTTGAGACGACCAATATTATAATCAAAACTCTTACCCGCCGAAACAGGGTTTGTAACACCCGATGTCTTATATGAATAAATGGCTTGCAGAGCTTTGGCTCTAAGGAAATGACGACTAAGCATTTATTTAAATAACATTATTTAAATTCAACATCCCTTGTAATTTAGCATACAATATTAATTATACGCTTGGGTACAAATATTACCTTTTTAGGTTCCTTGCCACCAAGATAATGTTGCGTATCGGGCAAAGCAAGTACCGCCTGCACGGCCTCATCCTGGCTGATACCAAGAGGCAGTTCTGTGGTGAAACGCATCTTTCCATTAAACGAGACGGGATAGTTAAATGTATCCTCAACCAGATAGCTCTCGTTACATTTGGGGAACATCTGCTGCGTCACGCTACCGTCGTTGCCCAGCAGGTGCCAAAGTTCCTCTGCGATGTGAGGTGCGAAAGGAGCAACCAAGATTGTCAAAGGTTGCAACACTTCGCGCTTGTTGCACTTGAGCGACCCTAAATCATTGACACATATCATAAATGTGCTCACCGACGTATTGAAAGAAAATTTTTCAATATCCTCTGTCACCTTCTTAATGGTTTGGTGCAATATTTTCAGCTCCTGCTTGCTGGCAGCTTCGTCACTCACACAGAGGACATTCTGATCCGTATGAAACAGCCGCCAGAGTTTGCGGATGAAACGGAACACCCCTTCAATGCCGTTGGTATCCCAAGGTTTGGCCTGCTCCACAGGTCCGAGGAACATCTCATACAGACGTAGAGTGTCAGCCCCATAGCGTGCCACCAAATCGTCAGGATTCTGCACGTTGAACATCGACTTGCTCATCTTCTCTATCTCCCATCCGCACACATACTTGCCATCTTCCAACTGGAATTCTGCATTTGTGAATTCAGGACGCCATTGACGGAACTTGTCAATATCGAGAATGTCGTTATCCACTATATTGATATCTACATGAATAGGCACCGTGTCCTCCTCGCGTCCTGCAATATTCTTAGAGATAAAAAGATTACTATCCTTCTTACTACGATACACAAAGTTGGAGCGTCCTTGTATCATGCCTTGATTGATTAATTTCTGGAAGGGCTCTTCCTTTACAGCCATTCCAAGGTCATAGAGGAACTTGTTCCAGAAACGAGCATATATAAGATGCCCCGTACCGTGTTCTGCACCACCTACATAAAGGTCTACATTCTGCCAGTACTCCACTGCCTGACGTGAGAAATACTCACTATCGTTGCGAGGATCCATGTAACGCAAATAGTATCCACTACTACCTGCAAATCCTGGCATAGTGCTGAGCTCAAGCGGGAAAACGTTTACATTGTCAATCTTGGCCGTCTCCACCACCTGACGCGCTTTCTCATCCCATGCCCAAACAGTTGCATGCCCCAGCGGAGGTTCGCCCGTAGCGGTGGGCTTGTAGTCACTAATTTCCGGGAGTCGCAACGGCAGACACTCTTCGGGTATAGCATAGGGTATGTTGCCTTTATAGTAGATCGGGAACGGCTCACCCCAATAGCGTTGACGGCTGAAGATAGCGTCGCGAAGGCGATAGTTCACCGTCTTGTATCCAATTCCCATTTCGGCCAATTTGTTGATGACAGCCCGGATACCATCCTTCACCTTCATGCCCGTGATAAAACCACTGTTCACACACACACCCGACTTGCTGTCTTTGCTTTCCGTCCATGTGGCTGTATCGGTCAGGACCTGTGGATCTTCTCCTGTAGGTACTACCACCTGGCGTATCGGCAAGTTGAAATGACGGGCGAAAGCAAAGTCGCGGCTATCGTGGGCCGGCACCGCCATAATGGCGCCCGTGCCGTAGCCCGCCAAAACATAGTCACTTACCCATATAGGAATACGTTCATTTGTCAGGGGATTCACGGCGTATGCACCCGTGAATACCCCGCTCACCTTCTTCACCTCGGCTTGGCGCTCACGCTCGGAACGGTTCTTGGCCCAAGCAACATATTGCATCACCTCGTCACGCTGTTCCGGTGTAGTGATATCATTTATCATCTCATGCTCCGGGCAAAGTACCATAAATGTCACACCGAATATGGTGTCAGGGCGAGTGGTGAAAATCTCAAAACTCGGCACGGGCTTCGGATCAAGTTGCTGTATATATGCTTGCGCTCCAGGCAACACGTCGGCGTTTGTTTTCACATCGAGCGGAAACCATACTGCAGCGCCCTCACTACGGCCGATCCAGTTACGCTGTATCTCCTTCAAGCTGTCGGTCCAATCCACCTGCTCCAATCCGTCAACCAGACGCTGAGCGTATGCCGTAATACGGATACTCCATTGGCGCATCAGCTTGCGTTCCACGGGGAATCCGCCACGTACCGAGAGGCCATTCACCACCTCGTCGTTGGCGAGAACCGTACCTAAGCCAGCGCACCAGTTCACCGGTATGTCAGCCAAATAGGCCAAGCGGTAGTTCATCAGCACCAGCTGCTGTTCCTCCTCACTCTTGGCATTCCATTGTTCTGCCGTAAAACTCATCGGTTCTGTGCAGGCAGCGTCAACACCCTCTGTCCCCTGCTTTGCAAAATGGGACACCAACTCACTTATCGGTTTTGCCTTGTCACAGGTGTTGTTGTAATAGCTGTTAAACAACTGCAAGAATGTCCACTGTGTCCATTTGTAGTACTGTGGGTCGCAGGTACGCACCTCACGATCCCAGTCGAAACAGAATCCTATCTTGTCCAACTGCTCGCGGTAGCGGCTTATGTTCTGCTCCGTAGTCACCGCAGGATGCTGTCCCGTCTGTATGGCATACTGCTCGGCAGGGAGACCGTAGGCATCATATCCCATAGGGTGTAGCACATTGAAACCCTGTAGCCGCTTGTAACGCGCATAGATGTCGCTGGCTATGTAGCCCAACGGATGTCCCACGTGAAGTCCCGCACCCGACGGGTATGGGAACATATCAAGCACGTAGTAATGCGGTTTGTCACTCTCGTTCGCAGCACTGTATGTTTTGTGTTCACGCCAGTACTGTTGCCATTTCGGCTCAATCTCATTAAAATTATAATCCATATATGATTGTTGGCAGTTGGTGTATTTTGTGGTATGCAATAATATCGAAAACCGTTGTGCCACAAATAATTGTTGCAGAACAACAGTTTAATATGGTAATGCAAATATACGAAAAAACTCACAATCTCGCACAAAATATGCGGAGAATCGTCACACGCATCAGACGAAAGGGTCGGTAACGATGTCAGTATCCTCCTCAGGTGGGAGTTTGTCGAACATATCCTTCATTGTTTTGTTTCCTCGGGTCAGTTTCTTGATACTCAGGTCCTCTGCTTTGTCATTGGCCAGCCGCAGATTGTTCTCGGCACCCACCAGTGCATCCTTGATTTTGTTCAAGTGGTCAATGGATTTGTCAATCTCGTCAATGGCTTTTTGAAACTTCTCGCTGGCAAGACGGTAGTTGCGACCAAACTTGTCCTTAAACTCCAACAAGCGCTGCTCGAAGTTTGTCACGTCAATCGACTGATTCTGTGCAATGGCCAATTGTTTCTTGTACTCGATGCTTTTCCGTGACGTCTGCACCAACAGTGTGATAAGGGGAATGAAAAACTGGGGACGGATGACATACATTTTGGGATAGCGATGCGACATATCCACAATGCCAGTATTGTAGAGTTCGCTGTCCGGTTCCAAAAGACTGACAAGGACAGCATATTCGCAATTCTTGACCTTACGGTCGGCATCCAACTTCTTTAGAAACGATTCGTTCGTGTGCTTGGTGGCGGTCTCGTCCATCTCGTTCTTCATCTCGAACATGATAGACACATATTCGATGCCGTCGTCGTAATCGCGAAAGATGAAATCGCCTTTGGTGTTGCCTTCACCCGAAATGTCGTTGTCCTTCTCAAAATAGGCATTTGGGAACAAAGGACGCACCCTGTTGAACTCTGTGCTGCAATGTATTTCGAGCGTCTCCCCTACCATCTTGGTGGACATGCGTGCCTTCAAATCTTTGTAATAGTCCACCTGTGTCTGCATCATCTTCAACTTACCGTCGTACTGCTCTTTCTGAAAAGCCAACTGTGTGACGGTTTCGTTTTCCTTGCTCTGAACTTCGCGCTTGAGCCGTTCAATCTCAATATCTTTCTCCGACAACGCGGCTTGCGCCTTGTTCTGTTCCTCTATGACGGCCATTTTTTGCTGAGTGGCACTCTGATTCAGTTTTGCCTGCAGGTCGCCAATGGTCTTCTCCTTGTCCGCCACGGCGGCCGCCAGTTCCAATTCCTTCACTCTCTCCTGGTTCTCAATCTTTTGCCGTAACGTTTCAAGTTCGGATTCCTTGTTGCGAAGCGCCTGTTCCCTTTTGTTTAGTTCCTCTTGATGTTTCAGATTACTTTCGACGAGTATTTTGTCGAGTTTGGATTCTTCCGCCTTCTGCTCGGCAAGATGCTGTTTGTGCAGTTCTTCCATTCTCCGACTCACCTCGGCGTCGAACTCGGCGTTCTTCACCTGGTTGGCAATGAAAACATAGTCGGCCTCATCCACTGAGAACACGTTTCCACATTTGGGACATTTCAGTTCTTTCATAATTCAGTTTTTCATGGGACAGAACACCTTATTTTCTTGAATATGGCGGCGCAAATACACAAGGCGACTTACTCTCCAACACAGAAAATGCAAAATCCCGCCAACTAATAATATTTATAGTTCTTATGTTTATACACAATTCTTTCTGTCAATTTGACAATGCAAAGATATGAACTTTATTTGAATCTGCCAAATTCTCTGACAGCAGACACTGTGCATATTGCAGGAGCGTGTTGTAGGGAGGCAATGTCGTCGCGTATTCAGGGTTGCTTCGGGGTAGGTAGCCGTCGGGTAGCGCGCAGGTAGCGTCCAGGCAGGGTTCAAACCGCTTTCGCCCCCTTTTCCATTCCGATGCTCCCCTATTCAAATTCTTATTTAATTCTTATCTAACTCTTATCTAACTCTTATCTAACTCTTATCTTCCTCTTATCTTCCTCTTATCTTCCTCTTATCTTCCTCTTATCTTCCTCTTATCTTCCTCTTATCTGACTCTTGTCTGACTCTTGTCTGATGCCTATCCGCCTTAGTGACGGCAGCCCTCCGATTCGATGTAAGAATTAAGCTTATATAGCTTTTTTTGTGGGCGGTCGGGCATTTTTGTGTATTTTTGCAGAAAATCAGCCGCTATGAAAATTCAAGAAATCATTGACTATCTGAATACTACTTTCAAACCTGCCTATCAGGAAAGCTATGACAACTCGGGCTTTCTGGTGGGCGACGCCCATCAGGAGGCCACGGGGGCTCTCGTGGCTCTGGACCTGACACCCCGACTCATCGACGAGGCGGTGGCCAAGGGCTACAATCTTATTTGCACCCACCACCCCTTTATGTTCGGTGGCGTCAAGCGCATAACCCCTGCCGACGAGGAGGGCCGCATGATAATGAAACTCATTGAAAACCACATCTGCCACTATGCTGCCCACACCAATCTTGACAACCTTCGCGAGGGGGTGAGCGGCGCGCTGGCGGAGCGGCTGGGGCTGACCGACTGCCGCGTGCTGCGTCCGATAGAGGGGGCGCTGCGGAAGCTGGTGACCTACTGCCCTACAGCACAGGCCGAAACGCTGCGCGAAGCCCTGTACAAAGCGGGGGCCGGATGCATTGGCAACTACGACTGCTGCAGCTACAACACCTTGGGTACCGGAACGTTCCGCGCCAACGAGGGTTGCCATCCTTTCTGCGGTGCCATCGGCGAGGTGCACGAGGAGCAAGAGGTGCGCATCGAATTGGTTTACGAGAAACGTATCGAGCGGCGACTGGTGCGGCGGCTGCTGGAGGCACACCCCTACGAGGAACCTGCCTACGACCTGGTGCCCATTGCCAACGCCTACAGCGGAGCGGGAGCCGGAGCCATAGGACGTCTGCCCAAACCCATGAAGACCATCGACTTCCTGCAGCATGTGAAGCAGGTGACGGGCATTCCGTGCATACGCACCTCGGAGCTGTGCCGCGCAACCGTGGAACGGGTGGCGCTGTGTGGCGGCAGCGGCAATTTCCTGATAGGCGACGCCAAAGCGCAGGGGGCCGACATCTACCTGACGGGCGACCTGAAATACCACGATTTCCAACAGGCCGAAGGCGACATCGTGCTGGCCGAAATCGGGCACTACGAGAGCGAACAATTCGCAAAAGATTTAATTTATCGCGCCATATCTGAAAAATTTACTACCTTTGCATGTCAGATTTCGGCCGAATGCCGAGGTTTTGTACGTTACATATAATTGATATATATAAAATTATTATAATATGGCAAAAAAGACTACTACAACAAAAAAAGCTGCCGCACAGCCGCAGGCCGAACAAGTCACCCCCGTAATGCGCGATGTGGATCTCACCGTGGAGAAACGTCTCGTGGCCCTCTACACGCTGCAGAGCGTCGACTCGGAGATTGACAAAATCCAACAGATACGTGGCGAACTGCCCCAGGCGGTGCAAGACCTCGAAGACGAGGTGGCAGGATTGGAGACACGCGTGGAAAACTTCAAAAACGAGAAAGACGAATGCAACGCCTCTATAGCCAAACAAGACAACGATATCGCCGAGCATACCGAGCAGATTAAGAAATACGAAAAGCAGCAGGACAACGTGCGCAACAACCGCGAATACGAAGCCATCAACAAAGAGATTGAGTACAAGAACCTGGAGATACAACTCTGCGAGCGCCACAAACGCGACGCCAAAGAGCGCATCAAAGAATTGGAACGCCACATCGAGGCAGCGTTGAAACTGACGGAACGCCGCAAAGAAGAGCTGCAGATGAAGCAAGACGAACTGGGCGACATCATCGCAGAGACAGAGAAGGACGAAATCCGTCTGCGCGCCAAATCGAAAGAACAAGAGCAATTCATCGAGGAGCGCTACCTGACGGCTTACAAACGCATACGCAACAATATGCGCAACGGATTGGCCGTGGTGACCATCGACCGTGACGCCTGCGGCGGATGCTTCAGCAAGATTCCCCACCAACGTCAGATGGAAATCAAGATGCACAAGAAAGTCATCGTGTGCGAACATTGCGGACGCATCCTCGTGGACGGCGACATCGCCGGCAAAGCAGCCGATTTGCTGAAGAAATAGTCTGATTTTTCAACAACACAACATGGTTCATTACATTTCCTCCGAACGACTTACGCTGGAACGCGTAAAAGAAATCATCGACAAGAAAATGACGCTCGCCTTGAGCGAGACCGCCATTGTCCGCATACAGAAATGCCGCGCCTACCTCGACAAGAAGATGGAGACACAGAAAGAGCCCATCTATGGCGTCACCACGGGCTTCGGCTCTCTGTGCAACATATCCATCAGCAAAGAAGAACTCAGCCAGTTGCAGAAAAACCTGGTGATGAGCCACGCTTGCGGAGTGGGCGACGAAGTGCCCCAAGAGGTCGTGCGACTGATGCTGCTCCTCAAAGTGCAGAACTTCTGCTTCGGATACAGCGGAGTGCAACTGCAGACGGCACAACGTCTGGTGGATTGCTTCAACAACGATGTGCTCCCCGTGGTTTACCAGCAAGGCAGTTTGGGTGCCAGCGGCGACCTCTGTCCCTTGGCCAACCTGATGCTGCCTGCCATTCTCGGCATGGGCGACGTCTACTACAAAGGCCGTCGCTGCGATGTCAAAGAGGTGTATGCCGAACTGGGATGGTCGCCCATCACCCTGCAAAGCAAAGAGGGGCTGGCGCTGCTCAACGGCACACAATTCATGAGTGCCTACGGCGTGTGGAGCATCCTCAAAGCCCAACGTCTCAGCCAACAGGCCGACATGCTGCTCAGTTTGAGCATCGATGCCTTCGATGGACGTATAGAACCTTTCTACGAAGCGCTCCACATGGTACGTCCCCACAAAGGACAGCTGCAGACAGCCGCCAATGTGCGCAAGTACCTCGACGGCAGCCAAATCATCAAGCAACACAAAGAGCATGTGCAAGACCCCTACAGCTTCCGCTGCGCGCCACAGGTGCATGGTGCCGCCAAGGATACCATCGCTTACGTTGCCTCTGTGATTGAGACCGAAATCAACTCCACCACCGACAACCCCATTGTTCTTCCCGACGAAGACATGGTGATCTCCGGAGGCCATTTCCACGGCGAGCCCATGGCTATGGTACTCGACTTTCTCTCCATCGCTGTCGCTGAATTGGGTAGCATCTCGGAACGCCGCACCTACCAGCTCATCGATGCCAAACGTGGCCTGCCCAGTTTCCTTGTGGCTAAACCAGGACTGAACAGCGGCTTCATGATTCCGCAATACACCGCCGCCAGCATCGTGAGCCAGACAAAACAGCTCTGCTCCCCCTGTAGTGTGGACAGCATCCCGTCGAGCCAAAACCAGGAAGACCTCGTGTCAATGGGCGGCAACGCTGCCACCAAGACCTACAAGGTGATGCAGAACGTGGAGCGCGTACTCGCCATAGAACTCTTCAATGCAGCACAGGCACTTGACTTCCGTAAACAGAATACAGGACTGAAGTCTTCGCCTTTCATCGAAGACCTCGTGGCCAAATACCGCAAGGAGGTCAACTTCATTGACGTGGACGAGATAATGTACAAGCACATCCACGCCAGCGTGAAGTTCCTGCAAGACATGGCTATGTAGCACCCCCCCCACCCTATGAAACGAATACTCATCATCGCATTGACACTTTTACTGGTTACCGTATCCTATGCCCAGCAAAAGGACGGTACGGAACAGCCACTACCCAAAGTGTACGACGAGAGTATCGACGCTATGTCGCAAATCGACGAAGCCATCGCTCGGGCACGCAAGGAACACAAATACGTGCTCTGCCAAGTGGGCGGCAACTGGTGTCCCTGGTGTCTGCGTTTTGCCGATTTTGCAACAAAAGACTCGGTGGTGAGCCAAATTATCGCCAACAACTTCATCTACATCCACGTCAACACCTCCAGAAACAACAGAAACATCGAAGCCATGCAACGTTTGGAAAATCCCGGACGTTTCGGATACCCCGTTTTTGTCATTCTCGACGCTGACGGCCGCCGGCTGCATACCCAGAACTCCTCCTATCTGGAAGAGGGCAAGGGCTACAACCAAAGGAAAGTGGCTGGTTTCCTGAACAACTGGACCGAGGAAGCCATACGGAACATAAAGTAACCGACACAAAAGTTGCAGGCATCACAAAACCAGAACTCCCCGTCCCACCTTTGCAGCAAAGAGCCCGGGGAACTGCAAGAAAACGAATTGATAACATACTAAACAGTAGAAATAACAAAATCCAACCCCATGAAAAAGTTAGTTTTTGCAATCGCACTTATGGCTCTCGCCCTCACGAGCAGCGCCGCTTCCATCCGCTACTTCACCTATGGACAGGTGACACGTGCGGTGAACTACCTGAACGCACAGCAGGAAATCATGATTTACTGCGGATATGAAAACGAAATCGAAACCTACGCCCTGGTCAACGAGGTGTGGGCCGAGAAGGTCAATTCGCAATATTACGAGCTGTGGATATACGCATACGATGCCTATACCGGAGAGGAAATCTACATGCCCCTCGACCTAAACTGCGTGTGGCTCTTCAACAAACATACCGGCCACATGTACAGCGCAACGACATATCTGCGTTTCCGCAGCTACGCTCCGGTACCCACTTTTGTATGGACAATACCGCCGTATAACCCCTACGTGCGTCCACACCACCATCATCATTACGTGCGCACCTACCACTACGATGTGCACCTCCACGGCTGGCATCACCCCCACCCGGGCCACCACGGATACCACCCCTACTACACCCGTGACCCCTGGACACCTGTGTATTTCAGCAATGTACCCCACACCCCCGGTTTCAACAAACCCAATACTTCGCTCAACAAACCCAACAATGTCGGCAATGACAACCAACAGACCAACACCATGACCTATGTGCGCACCCAAGGGTCAAGCAACAACTCACGCGTCAACTCGGCCAGCAACAGCCGCAACAGCAACGTGAGCGACAATGGTGGTGCCAATCGCAACAGCAGCACACAGTCGAGCAACAACAATACCGGCAGCAGAAGCTCCAACGTGTCGGGTAGCCGCAACTCGGGCAGCAACAACAATGGCGACAACCGCAGTTCCAATGTCTCGGGTAGCCGTAATTCGGGCAGCAACAACAGCGGTAGCAGCCGTGGTTCCAATGTGTCGGGCAGTAGCCGCGGAACTTCCTCAACAGGTAGCGACACTCGCGCCAAGAGTGCTACAACCAGTACTAGCAGCCGCACCAGTGGCACATCAACCAGCAGCGCAACATCCAGCCGCAGTGGTTCAGGTAACGCCAGCACGTCGCGGAGTTCTTCGACAAGCAGCGCCAACCGCAGCAGCGCCAGCACCTCGACAAGTACTTCCAGCCGTAGTGCCAGCACATCGTCGAACACCTCTAGCCGCAGCAGCGCTAGCACATCCACCAGCCGCAGTTCTTCGAGCAGCAGCACCTCCCGCAGCTCAAGCACTTCGCGCTCCGGCAGATAATTTCAACCGATTACATACAAAGGTGCGGTACCGTCCGCACCTTTATTTTTATAATATATTCTATATATGATAAATGTAGATTCTTTTTGGATGGATCCCCGAAGACATATAAACCTAAAGGAAAATGATTACAGAAAATAAGATTTTTACAGTTGAATACAATAACAATGACGAATGTGTTGAAATACATATTGATAAAAATGGCGCTCTGGAATTGCTAGATATTCTAAACCAATGTATTAAGTCTTCACAAAATGATCATTTTCATTTATTAGCACCTTCTTGGGGTGGACAAGAACTAACCGATACTATGCAAAACATTGATGATTCTATTAAGCCAATCAGTCATTTAAAGATAATTTACTGGGCATCAGGTAATAATTAATGTTTATATCCTGAACAGGCCAACACGTAATTCGATAGTGTTTGCTATAGATTTGTAATGCAAAGAATAATACTTTCAACCATAATGGAAGCATCCGAACTGCCTTTGTCACCTGACGGCCAATTGTACCATGTTCATATTACTGGCCAGGAATTGGCTGACGACGTTATCCTTGTGGGCGATCCCGGAAGGGTGGATATGTTCAAAGAGTATTTTGACACAGTGGAATACGAATCATACAATCGGGAAATCCACTGCCTTACAGGTTATTACAAAGGGCATAGATTTACAGCTTTGTCCACGGGTATGGGAACCGACAACATCGACATTGTGATGACTGAACTTGATGCTGCTGCCAACATTGATTTGTCCACTCGCCTACCCAAAGAAAACCATCGCACGCTGAACATTGTACGCATCGGCACCAGCGGAAGTCTGCAAGCCGACATCGACTGCGGACAACTAGTGGTTTCGGAGTATGCTATCGGGCTTGATGGACTGATGAACTACTACGACCACAAACCCGAACAATTTGAGGAGAAGTTAGCGACCCAGTTCTGTCGTCACATGCAATTGGACGATTGCTTTGCGCATCCCTATGCCACCCACTGCAGCCCAATGCTACTACAGCGTGTGGGATATGATATGCATCATGGAATCACCGCTACCGCTCCCGGATTCTATGGTCCGCAGGGGCGCCGCATCCGTCTCATTCCTTCAATCGCCAATCTTAACGAGCGATTGGCGTCATTCTCTTATAAAGACTGCAAACTTACCAATTTTGAGATGGAGACATCGGCCATCTTCGGTTTTAGCACGTTGTTGGGGCATCATGCACTCACCGTATGCCTTATTATCGCCAACCGACCTCAAGGTACATTCCTCAACAATTACCACAACGAGATGCACCATACCATCGAAACCGTCCTTGAACGATTATTATAAGCCAACTAAATCCCAACCGTCATGAAAAGAATCTTGATATTTGTCTTATGCCTTATAGCAGGTTTATCCACCCAAGCACAAGCCAGCTACATCGTGGAACAATTGGGACGCAACGCACACCAGATTGTGCAGTCGCTGGGCGCTTTTGTAGGCAACGAAAGAGCCGAAAGCCAGTCGTTCGACATCACATTCATGCCGTCAGGCAACAATGTGGAAGGCCGCATGATTATCAACACAGCCGACTACCGATGCACATTCCGCATGACAATCCCTGACCGTGGCAACGATGAGAGTGAATGCTACAAGATTGAACTCATCATACGCGACCCTGACTTTCTGCGTGAGTACAACCAGCTGTTCCAAGTATACAAAAGTGAAGGCAACGACAAACTACGCATGATGCATTTTGGAGACAAACTGCTGCGTATTGAGGAAGATATGACGCGTGCCAACGCCCGTTACCGCACTTTCATCATCACCGAAGAGAAGAAGTAGCGCAGGTTTAGCTCTTTGGTTTAGTAGACAGGCATTTGAGGTAGATTGTTTACTTCCCTAACTTTTACTATTATTTCCTATTCCGCAGTTCCGATCCGCCTAACAAGAATACGGTGTTGCGTTTGTGCAGGTTCACCTGCGAGCGTTCAATACGCCACTGCCGCACCGTGAGCGTACGCACCATCTGGGTAGGCATCGTGATATCTGTAGCCACACAGATGCATGTGTCATCGTGGCAAGTATCACACAACGCCTCAAGCATTTGGTTGTTGCGATAGGGAGCTTCAATAAAAATCTGCGTCTGCCCTTCTTTCAGCGCACGCATCTCTAATGAACGTATGGCTACCGTCCGTTCCCGTTTATCCACAGGCAGATAACCGTTGAACGCGAAATGTTGCCCATCAAGACCAGATGCCATCAATGCCAACATAAGCGACGAGGGCCCTACTAATGGCACAATCTCATATCCACGTCGCTGTGCCTGACGCGTCACCATCACCCCTGGGTCGGCCACACAAGGCAGCCCCGCTTCACTCAGCAAGCCAACATTCTCGCCACGATCCAACGCGTCGAGGTAATGTGCTGTTTCCTGCTCGGTGGTATGCTCATTGAGGAGGAAAAAAGTTGTGTCGTCGATTGCTGATGTATAGCCAGCAGCTTTCAGAAAACGTCGTGCGGTGCGTAGTTCTTCGACGATGAAAGTATGACAGGTGTTGAGCAAAGACTTGTTGATTTGCGGCAGCGAGACATCATGGTCTTCGGCTCCGATGGGCACAGGAAAAAGAATCAGTTTGCCGGGCATATTAGAACGTTTTTAGCAGATGAGTGATGAATCCGAAAATAAAAACGACATTCTGTCGAAAAAATTGCTATTTTATTCGTACCTTTGCAGCCGTCATTAAGTAAAGACAAACCATCGAATTATATATAAAACATTAATAAAGATAGACATGAACAAATTTGATCCCGCAACAGCTATCCAGCGTCTTGACGGACGCGACGCCAACCGTGGCGTGAATCCCGCCATCTGCGACAGTGCAACCTTCACATTCCCGGAAGCTCACCTTATGACCGAGACATTCCATGGCGAGACTGAGGGATATTTCCTCTACAGCCGCCACTGGAACCCTTCTAACCTGGCCCTCTGCCAAGCCCTTGCCGCTATGGAAGGCACCGAGAGCGCTTGGGTGACAGGCAGCGGTCTGGCAGCCATCACCACCGCTCTGCTTCATGAAGTGAAAAGCGGCGACCACATCCTCTCCAGCATGACCACATACGGTGGCACTTTTGCCTTCATGAACAATTGGCTGAAAAAGTTTGGCGTTGAGACCACCTTCGTCAACTTCCAGGACCTTGACGCTGTAAAGAAGGCCATACGTCCCAATACGAAGGTCCTCTACACAGAGACGATGAACAACCCTCTACTCCGCATGGCCAACATTCCTGAACTCGCCAAGATGGCACACGCTGCTGGTGCCAAACTGATTGTCGACAATACATTCACCCCGATGATTTTCAGCCCCTGCCGTCTGGGTGCCGATGTTACCGTATATAGTATGACCAAATTTGTCAACGGCAAGAACGACTGTGTTGCCGGTGCCATCTGCAGTAGCAACGAGTACATCAACGGTCTTATCGATGTAAACAACGGCACTGCCATGCTCCTCGGTCCCGTGCTCGACCCCATGCGCAGCAGCTCCATCCTCAAAAACGTGCATACCCTGCATATCCGTATGCAGCAGCACAGCAAGAACGCCATGTATCTCGCCACTCGTTTCAAAGAAGTCGGCTTCAAATACAACTACCCAGGACTGCCCGAACATCCCGATTACCAGCTCACTTGCAGCATGATGAACGAGGGCTACGGTTTCGGTGGCATGATCAGTATCGACATGGGTACTGCCGACAAGGCCAGCAAAATTATGGAAATCATGCAGAAAAAAGGCGTCGGCTACCTTGCCGTCTCTCTGGGCTACTTCAAGACCCTCTTCTCCAACTCCGGTAAGTCTACCTCCAGCGAGGTTCCCGGAGACATCCAGAAGGAGATGGGCATGAGCGAAGGTCTCATTCGATTCAGCGTTGGCCTCGACAACGATATCGAAGCCACTTTCCAACTCATCAAGGAGTCGGTCGAAGAATGCAACCGCTAATTGTCGGTTGAAACGTAACAAGAAACTGTTTTGGATCTATCTATGTACATCATGGAATATAGCCAAAACGGTTTCTTGATTTATTAATCATATAGCTTGTTCACATTGAAAAAGATAGCTATCATATTGTCTGGCTGCGGCAATCGCGACGGCAGTGAACTCCGCGAGACCCTGTCACTTCTCCTTGCTCTCGACAGGAGAGGTATGCAAGTGCAATGCTTTGCACCCGACATCACATTCTCTGTACACACCTACCTTGACCCCGCCGGCACTGAGACTGGGGAGAAACGTCAGCTTCTGGCTGAAGCTGCCCGTGTTGCACGCGACGGCATACTCAACCTTGCAGAATACCGTGCGGCCGACTACGACGCTCTCGCTCTGCCTGGAGGCATGGGGGCCGCTCGCAATCTCTCCACTTTCGCCACTGACGGCATTCAGATGACGATACTTCCCGACGTGGAACGTGCCATTCTGGAGACATACGATGCCCACAAACCAATCTGTGCCATGTGCATAGCGCCTATCGTACTGGCCAAGGTGCTTGGAAACCACGGTGTCACGCTAACATTAGGCCAACCATGCGCCGCATCCAACGCTGCTGAACAGATGGGGGCTCGCCACCAATGCTGTCAAGCCACCGATGTGGCAGTAGACCAAGAGCATCGCATCGTCACCACACCTGCCTATATGGTAGGCACGCGCATCAGCGAAATTTTTGACGGGGCCGACAACATGGTTGCCGAACTTGCCAAGATGCTGTAAGAAAAACGAACTTTGCAACCTTAATGCAACAAAAAAGACGGTTCCCTATTCCGCCCTACTCTTCCCATGATTTGCCTAGCGTGCAAACAAAAGGGCAAAATGCTCCCTTGAAAAGTACCCTCAAAAAATGGGCCAAATAGAAAAGGTTACCTTTTGTGGCAAGAAACCTAACCTTTCTTGGCATAAAAGGTAACATTTTCTAAAATTGGCTCCCAAGGCACCCTTTTATGCACCTCCCCAAAAGCGCCACGCCAAGACGGCAAAAAGACACCTTCACTGCCAAGGTATTTTCGGGAATACAGGGTGCATGTGGCTCACAAAGAAGAACAATGCCCCGTCATCGGTTGAAAACACGCGAAAGAAATGTCTGAGGAAGTCGCATGAGTTATAACGAAACTGCATGTTATAGCGTCGACAAATAAGGTTTCAGCGACTCAAAGAACATGGCGGTGAATATTTGTGCGCCGTCATCGTTGAGGTGCGTGAGGTCTTTGAACAATTCCGGATGTGCGTTAAAATATGGAGTGTCCATCAAGTCGATAAAAGGGACATCATGAACATCACACAGCGCCTTAAGCCGCCGATTGCTGTCAGCAGAGCGAAATTTTGGCGAACATACCACCACTAAAGGTACACCGGCCTCTTTGTACAGTTCCATCACCCTTTCAACATTGGCTGTGATGTCTTTGTCGAGAGGTTCTGCGGTGGCAGAAGCCGACGGCGCAGCTGTCGTGTCCATGAAAGAACCGTATATGGGAAGATACCCACCATCCGTGGAACTGCTTTTTAGAAAGCAAGACAACAACGGAAGCAGATGACTGTTGTACCGGTAAAGACTGGACTTCATCAACACCTTATCTTTCGCACTTATCTTGCTGTCAATATAACGTCTGACCACGGTATCTTTCCAGTAGAACGGAGCTGCGAGCTTTGGATTGCCGCCCCGATCGGTACACAGCCAGTCCTCAGACAGGTCGAAAACCACCAGCATGGGACGGTATCGCTCCAAAATCACCTCAGCAACGCAGGAATTGCTGCTTGCAAATTGACCGACTATGGCGGCATTATAGAGCGTATGATGTTCACCAAAGAATGCGTCAATGCTATCGTTCAAGACAGATGTCACATAATGGTGGTGGCCACGGGAAGAACCCAGCAACACAATTTCATCATTCATCTGATGCAGGACATAGCATTCCTTTGCATCCAGATTGTGCGCATTAGGCACCGGCAGATTCCCCGCAACATAGTCTGCTATTGTTCCGACAGCTATGTCGCCAGCCACAAGCAACACAACTACAACGAGAAGCGATTTCCCGAAACGCACAACATCTTTCTTCATAACAATCAGAATTGGAAATATATGAATTGTCCGCCTTCAAACGATCCGAGAAGAAGGATATACATTACCAACGCAACCGTCGAGACATAGCGTACAACGGCGTAGCGGGAATGCATAAAGTTCAACCGCCAATTGTAATTATCCTTGGCGTCTTTCAATATCAACACCAAAAGAGCTGCACATCCTTTTACGAGCAACAGTCTCTCAATGAACGGCGCTCCCTGCTCGGTGAATATCTTTCCCACAATGGTGAAAGCGTCGGAGACGTTGTTGGCACGGAAAAATATCCAGGCAAAAGCCACCAGTACAAAACAAAAGACCATACTTAACCCACGAGACAAAAAGTTTTCGCATACAGGCGCATGGAAATACTTGCGACATATAGTACCAACGACTTGATAGACTCCATGTACCCCACCCCACATAACATACGTCCAGTTGGCTCCATGCCATAGGCCGCTGACCAGAAACGTTATCATCAGATTGAGCAAATGTCGAGGATACTTGACACGGCTACCGCCTAACGGAATATAGACATAATCCTTAAACCACGACGACAGAGATATGTGCCACCGTTTCCAAAACTCCTTTATGTTCAAGGAAAAATACGGGCACCGGAAATTCCCCATCAGCCGGAAACCCATCACTCTGGCGGCACCGATAGCAATGTTGCTGTAGCCACCAAAGTCGCAATATATTTGGAAAGCAAAAAATATAGTAGCCAAAATCATGCTTGTGCCGTTGTGCTGCGCCACATTGTTGAAGACAGCGTTCACATAGCTGCTCAACACATCAGCAACACAAAGTTTCATGAAGAATCCCCACAACATCTGTTTCAAACCTTCAATAGCATCCTCGTACTTGAAACAATGCTCCTCATGAAATTGCGGAAGCAAATTTTGGGCACGTTCTATAGGCCCGGCAACCAACTGAGGAAAGAAACTGACGAACAAAGCGTATGTAATAAATTCGCGCTCCGCCTTTATGGTTCCCCGGTATACATCGACAGTATACCCCACTGCTTGAAAAGTATAAAACGAAATCCCCACAGGAAGTAGTACATCGAGGTTAGGCACCTTCAATCGCATTCCCGCCATCTCCAATAAACCGAACACAGATTCATTAATAAAATTGAAATACTTGAAAACAAATAGGACGGCAAAATTTATCACCAAACTAGTCAGCAGATACGCTCTCTTCCTGAACTTGTCGCCGGAATGTCTTTCCACCAGCAGCCCGCACATATAGGTTATTACCGTAGAAAACAATATAAGCAGCGCATAAATGGGCTTCCAGTTCATATAAAAATAGTAGCTGGCGACAAGCAGAAACGGTATGCGCCAACGATTGCTTCTCAACAGGAAGTATATCAGGCACACCACCGGGAAGAATAGAAGAAACTCAATTGAATTAAACAACATGGTCTATTCCTTGTACGTTTATGCAGCAATCTTACGAAGCGTTATAATCAGTTGCTTTCAACTATTCTGTTATTCCTTTTTGGACGATGCCAAAGGAGAGACGGATACGATCGAGGTCTTTCTCATCCTTGAGCTGGCTGTTGCAGACGGCACTCTTCGAGGGATCTGAGATGACTTGGAGCACTTTTCGTTGAATGTTCAGCAACTCCTGCTGACGACTCTGGTACCGGCCCAGAGTGACAGAATCGGCACTCTCCAATGATAAGTTGTACTCATCAGCAAGACGCGTATAAGCCTTCACATTGTGGGGATGCTCCTTGCTGTGACTCTTAATAGCGACGGTATTGTCGGTAATGCGCCCGGAAGCTTCGGCGATACTAAGGAACTGCCGCTGCTGCGAAAGCAGTGATTCCAATCCGACAACAAATGAATTTGCTTGATCGGCAGTGGAAAAAGCAGGAGTTAGCGTGTACTGCTTGTAGCAGGCACGGTAGGTGGCAAGAAATCCGGCGGGAGTCTTCTTTGCATGTGTAAGTGTGTCATGATATCCCGCAATGGATTTCCGCAGCACTATGGACCGACAGTAGAAGTCTTGTAGCCGTTCGAAGTCATCAAGCGCTCGGTTATAGAATCCGGAGCCCTGCGGAGTGCGAAAGTTGGGCACAAATGATACGCTGCCAATGAGTTTACGATAGGAAACTGCAACATCCACAAGACCACGGCCACAAAGAAGCTGTATGCTGTCGCCACGAGCATCGATGCGGTCTATACGGTCAACGGATTCCATGTATTTCTGCTGTACGAAGATCACCTCATCAAGGTATTCCAGATAATGAACGCCCGCCGTCTCTGTGGCAAACGAAGGTGTCAGCTCCATATCACCGAGTACGGAGCTGTAGGAGATGAATACGTTTTTATGCCCCCGGCTACAACGGTCCTGAAGCAACGCCACATTGGACTGTATCTGTTCCCGCTTGTCCACAGCAGACATATACTGCCCTTGTACACGCATGACGGCTCTGCACTGTTCTGTGTAGAGCCGATACCCCTCCATGGTGGTAAAAGTAACGGGGACAGCAGTGGCATGACACTGCCGCATATAGGATTTGTACACATCTATGCACCCCTTACCAGCACGTTCGCGTAACCGATCGGCAAAGGAGGATATACGTGCTTCGAAACTGACGGGCCCCAGCACACTGTCAAGTAGCTGACGTTGGAACCATTCCAGCTCGCGAAGCTGCGCCAACGACTGGTCAGTGGCCTTGACTGCCGAAAGATCATATTTGTAGTAGACTGGCAAATAACAATAGCGCAAATTCTTAAGTTCTTTAGCTTTCTCCTTATCCATGCCATCCTTGACCAAGCAGGCGTTCTCAATTTCCTCATGCTGCAGCGCTATAACCTGCTTGATACGCATCTGCTCAGAGTCCTTCTCGCGCTGCAGCTGTTGTTCGCGCAGACGCTCTTCACGATGTAATTCATCAAGACGCTGCTTCTCACGCCGACGATAGTAGGCGATGTCGTGTTGCAGCAAGTTGGAGAAAATTGCCAACAAACCGCAGTATTCATAATAGTCGGCAATGCACACCGTGCTGTCGTACCAGACCCTACCGTCGCGCTCGGTACAGGTCTCTGTCATGCTGGTGAGCATACGCTGCACATTGCGACTATAGGCAGCACAATAGTCAGCGCGGGCCAAAAATGTGGTGTCCCAGTCGTCAAGGTGTTGCTGAAAGATAAGCGTGTCTTCAATGTGGCGACGGTCGAGTCCGTAAGTAGCCGCCAGGTCACCAAGCGATATAAATGTGGTGTCCGGCACAAAAACAGCATCGGCAATCTGCGCGACTGCCGACACTGTAAATCCCATCCAAAGGACGATGACCGCTAATAGTTTTTTGAATTTAGCCAAATCGAGAACGATGGTTTTCAATCTTCTTTATGCACCATAACTACTGCCGTCGAAGCAATGGGTACACACACGCTCCTTGGGCAGTCCGATAGCGTCGACCACCGTCTGTAGACTGTTGAACTTCAAAGTATCCACGCCTACCTCTTTGCGTATCATTTCCACCATAGTGGCATACTCTTTGCTTGTCTCATCACGGTATGCCTCAAGGTTGCGTATGGTACCACCCTCAAGTTCTGCAATGCAGCGGCGGGTGATGAGCTCACGGTCTGTCTTGGAGGCCGAGAAGTTGAGCCATTCACAACCGTGGACCAACGGTGGGCAGCTGATGCGCACATGCACATGGCGGATGCCGCATGCGTAAAGCATCTTGACTTGGTCGCGCAACTGGGTGCCTCGCACAATACTATCGTCGCAGAATACCACGTCCTTACCTTGTAACACTTTCTTGCAGGGGATAAGCTTCATCTTGGCTACAAGATTACGACTTTCCTGGTTAACAGGCATGAAGCTACGCGACCATGTGGGCGTGTATTTCAAGAATCCACTCTTATAAGGTATCCCCTTGCCTTCGCTATATCCCTGCGCCATACCGATGCCCGAATCGGGGATAGCCGACACGAAATCGGCCTCCACATCGTCATTCTTACCCATGGCATAGCCCAGATACTGGCGCACCTGCTCATTGTTGATGTCTTCGTATTCCACACAGGGATAGCCGTAATAAATCCACAAGAACGAGCATATCTGCATTTTGTCGTTGGGCTTCTGCAACTGAGTTATACCCGAAGATGTAATCTTCACAATCTCCCCTGGCCCTACATATTTACATGTTTCATAGCCGAGATTGACATAGCTGTGACTTTCTGAAGCCACAGCATAGCCGTCATCGCGTCGGCCTATGACAATCGGTGTACGCCCATAGAGGTCGCGAGCCGCAATGATGCCATCTTCTGTGAGAATCAGCATAGAGCAACTACCCTTGACTTTGCGATACACATTGTTGATACCATCAACGAAATCCTTTCCTTGAGTAATGAGCAACGACACAAGTTCTGTGGCGTTGGTGTTGCCCATACTGAGCTCCGTAAACATCTGGTCATGCTGCAGGCACTCTTGCTCCAGCTCTTTGATATTGTTGATTCTTGCCACTGTAGCAACAGCGAAACGCCCCAGATGGGAGTTTGACACCATGGGTTGCGCTTCGGTATCACTGATAACGCCGATACCATGATCACCCAACATCTCATGCAAATCCCCTTCGAACTTCGTCCGGAAATAGGAATTCTGGATGTTGTGGATGTTCAGATGAATGGTACCATTGTCAATGGTACTTAATCCGGCACGGCGAGTGCCCATGTGAGAGTGGTAGTCGGTGCCATAGAAAAGGTCTGTGGCACAGGGTTTCGCAGATACAATGCCAAAAAATCCGCTCATAATAATTTGTTTTTAAAAAGATTAATAATATATATGAATTGAAAAGAAATTACAAAAGTAACTTTTTTCTTTTATACTGCTATATTAAAAAAACAAAAAACGACAAGAGCGTACACCATACCCGCAATAATTGAAAACGGACGGCGTTATGGAATGAGATTATAATACTGACACATCACTATCCAACCATGAAACACATCAAGAAATCGCCCCTGATTATAGCATTGTTCCTTGCCGTTGCATCGCTCTGCATGGGTCAAGAAACCACGGATGCCAACCTCTTCGTGTCACCAGAGAGTCTCCCCATTGAAGAATTGCGCGACCTCTTTGCCCAACATGGCAACATAGGCGACTTTGAGGCCTTTCTGTCGGACAATGCCGAGTGTAATCAGGGTGTTGAACCTTTGCGCGAATTTGTGCTTCACATGAACGCAGACCCCTCTTTCAAAGCAGACCGCCTCAAGAAAGTGAACCAAGGCCTCCCCTACACTGACTTCCTCTTTTTCATGGATAAAGACAAGCGACTGACACGCTACTGGCGCAACCTACGCGGCGACTCAGCCGAGTATGCCATCGGCTGGTTTACATCCGATCTGATATATGTATTTCAGTTCCGACGCATCAAAGACGAGTGGTACCTCACCGGTTTCCTTGAGCACAACAACCGTTATTAATGCCTAGGACATAGATTGCCCTAAAATATCAAAGCGGCGCCACAATGGTGCCGCTTTTCGTTCTATTCCAAATCAGTTATCGTGTGTAGGTCATTGTCCCTCGTTGTCCTATCGCAAGTAATAAGGTACAAAGACAATCATCAGTAATGCGCACTCCCATACCTTCAATCCGCCCTTCCTAATTTTTCTTATCCCACATATAGGAGTTTCCGTAAACATCGCGATACACCAGGGTTTCATCGTCGACAAAGGTAACCACATAACGTTTGGGCAGCACGCCGCCCAACTCCAGACGACAGACTATGGTCAGCAAATTGCTGTCAAGCCCCCACTCGAAACGCTGCGCCTCCCCACGTCCAACATCATCCGAATCATCCCACATCCGACCACGGCCGTCCGACATATATACCTCGTGTTCCGTCCCATGCACCCATTCCCCTTCGAGCAATGCTGGGTTGTAGACGACACGCTGCTTCCGCGCTGAGATACGGAGGTTCACTATTTCGGCGCTATCCTGCTGCGCCGTATGGGCAACGGGCCGCTGCGCTGTCGGCGATACGGTATCAGAGGGCTGCTGGAGAGTGGTGTCAGCGATTACTGACACTGGCTGTGTCACAGGCACGGAGTCTTCCTGTTTCTGCTTGCCGTTGCGGTGGCAAGCGGAAAACAGCAACAAAGCAGTCAATAGCAATCCCCACCGTTTCATAACTTTATCAATTTTGCGCTCACACCTTTGAACTGCGGCATCGTCTCACCGATGCCGGCGCCGATATAGGTAGGGTCGCACACCGTGTAGCGACACCCGTCCACGGTAAAGTAGTCGCCTGCCACCTCCTCCGTGAAGCACACCGCTGTACCCAGATGACCAGGCCACTGCGCCAGAACCACGTTGAGACTCAACAAGTCGCGCACCAGTATGCTGTAGAAGATGGAACGGTCCTCGCAGTCGTTCTTGGGATAGTAAATACTCTCGTCGGCAAAGAGCGGACGTTCGTAGCCGAACTGCTCCTGATCGGTGGCATAGTCAAAACTGGTCTGCACAAAGTCGAGCAGCATGGCCGCGGCCTTCTTCTTGCTCTTGCCCTCTATCTGACTACGCAAGGCAGGATAGAGCGTGGCCTTCGCCTCATCGCTCAGACCCGCCAGCGAGTAGTACTCCCATGCGCTGCTCAACGGGTAATCGTTCATGTAGTTTATCAGTCGCTCGTCCACCGACACCGTGGCTTTCATCGTGCCGAACCTCTCCGCCTGGAGTGTGCGGCTCCGCTTCGCTCCGCCGCCCAGTTCCGGCAATCGTGCCATCAGTATGTTGGCCACCTTCTCTCGGGGAAACTCCACCTTGCAGACATACAGTTCTCCCGACCCTTTGGATGCGAGCACATAGTACTTCGTGCCATTCAACGTCACGTATGAGTAGTTGTATATGGCGTGGTTAAATGGCACAAGCAGCACCAGTCGGTTGTCGCGACGGGCCATGCGCACATTGTAGCCCGACTGCGCCAGCAGGTACATCTGCAGCAGCACGGCCTCGTTGCTGCCATTGCCCAGCAGTTGCTCGCTCATGCTCCCCAACAGTTGCAGATAGCCCCAGTCCGACAGATGCAAGGTCTCACGCTGCTCCATGCAGTCGTGCAGCAGTCCGTCGTACTTCTCCGCCGACAGGTTTTTCCATGCCGCCGCGATGCTTTTCTCATCTATCGACGATAGCTTGAACCTAAGCCCCTGGAGGTCGGCATGCACCTTGCAGGTGGCGCCGTAGAGCGCAAACTGCATCGTAGGTGCTGCCGGAGCTGGCGCGGGGATGGCTGGCAGCGGCACCGGTTCAGGTTTGGGTGGCACAGGCACCACATCGCTCTGCGGCAAGGGCGTGGTGGTGGGAATCTTGTCAGGCGTGGGTTTGGGAGGCCTGGGAGGTGCCGGCTCCTTGGGTTTGGGCACGGCAGGTTCTACCCCCATCTTCGCCCACGCCCGTTGCACGGCAGCGGCATACTCCTCGTTGGCACGCTGACGGAACGCCGCATACTCCGCCTCGGCCTTGCGGCGGGAGTCATTGTACTGCTGTTGGGCCTCATTCTTTGCCGAGTTGAACTGCTCTTGCATCCGCTTTTTCATGGCCTCGTAGCTCGCGTTTGCATCGTTTGTTTTCGGATCCACCTGCGACAATGCATTACCAAACAACAGCAATGCAAGAAAAAACAATACCGACTGTCTCATATCAAAGCTCTTTTTATGTGTAACAATTCACTTTTCAAAAAGTGAAAATTATATCATTTTTCACTTTTGCAAAAGCGAATTTAATCATTACCCCTGCCGAATCCACAAATCTTGCATAAAATTGTATCCGTTAACAAAGGTAATATCCCTTTTAAATGTGCAAATAAACAAAATACTCATTCATATTCCTGCATAATCTAATACACCAAATTTTCGATTCGAAGTCATTCCAGCGGAGCCGTCGCCGCTACCAAGATACTCAGTATCTTTGCAACGGCTACCAGCACCGATGGCATGGCGGTGCACGACCGCTCATCTTCGTTTGGCAGAGCCAAACCCGACACGAACATGTTTACTACGACGAAATCCATCTATCATACTAAGCTAGTGGAACACAACACGGAAGCCAAGGTTGTTGTTGCGGTTGTCAGGGGTGTTGTTGTTCCGATTCGCAACGCGGCAGTTCTTCGCGTTGTTGTTCCAGCTGCCGCCACGATTCACGCGGTTGGAGCCCGTTGTTCATGCCGCAACACCGTTCTGCGCAGCCCTTTGGTATATCCCTTTATGGCATACGACAACAACGGCGTTATATGTTCATAATATTCAGTGTCCTCCCATTCCCGATTCTCCAATAATTCATTATAACATCTACTTTTCCTGACAAAACGCTGCTTGCTTCTTTGCGTAAGCGTGATTTTATTGGCAAAAATCCTATAGCCCAGAAAACTCACCCCATCCTCCGACATAGCGATGACAACCGGTTTCAACGCAAGTTGCAATTCTTTTTCCGCATACCTCTTTATCTGTGCAATATAGTGTTCGAGCTCGCACCTGCTATAGGCAAAGACCAGAAAGTCGTCCATATATCTCAGGTACTCAGGCACTCTCAACACCTCTTTTATCCAATGATCCATACCTGACAAGTAGTAATTGGCAAAATACTGGCTCGTAAGGTTTCCTATAGGTATACCCTTCCCTTCCGACTTCTGGTAGCTCTCTATTGTCTTTGCCATGATTTGTAACAGCGTTTTATCCTTGAACAGCCGCTCCAATTTCTTGCGCAATATGTCGTGGGATATGCTGTCAAAATACTTCCTGAAATCAAATTTCGCCACATAAGGGTACCTTCTCATGGCCGCCTTGGCCCTGTCTATGGCCTTGTATATCCCTTTGGAGGGACGGGTGGCGTAGGTAGTTTCTATCAGATTGCGCTCAAAGACAGGGTGGCACACGTTCATGACGGCATGATGCAACACACGTTCACGGAACGAGGCCGCACATATAAGCCGTCGTTTCGGGTCTTCTATGTAGAAATATTCGTACTTTCCTACCAACACTTCTCCCGACAGAATCTCCGTCCTCAACAATGCGACATTTTCCTCTAAATGCTTTTGGAAGTGCAATGCATCACTGTTCCTGCGCTTGCCACGGATGGCTTTGTAGAAAGCAAGCAGCAGGTTGTCCACGTCAGCTATTTGTACCGTCAGGTTTCCCACTCTCTTCATATATCTTATCCAGCATTCTCTGGGCAAATTTGTCCACACGTTGCTTCCCAACACCGTTTATCGACGCTATGGCCTTTACTGTAAGTTCTGTCTGTTTTGCCATCTCTGCCAGTTCGGAATCGACAAATACCGCAAACGCAGGGATGGCATCTTCTTCGGCAATGGCCTTGCGACATTTACGCAGCACAGAGAACACCTTGAACTGGTTCTCATCCAGAATCGTCTTGTAATCCACCTTGTCTTTACGTTCTCCAACGGGTGTGGTCAGTGGGGGAAGCAAGTACTGCACACAGAATGTCCAATAGGTCATGTCGCCACTCACAGCCAATTCCTTGTCCACCTTCACCGTCTTATTTGCGCGGAGAAAGCGGTTAAGTTCTTCCGTCTGCTCATCGCCACCCACGATGGGCACCGTAAATATCTTGTATTGCATATTTTATATTTCTGACGGTTTATTATTATTCCGCTTCGCCTGTCGCTTCACTCCGTTTCGCTCCTGCTTCGCTGCATTATAATAAACCGAGGTTAGCTTAGTATGATTGATGGATTTGCCGTAGTGAAACTAGTGGAACACAACACGGAAGCCAAGGTTCTTGAAGCGGGAGCCAGGGGTGCTGTCGGCCCGACTCGCAACGCGGCAGTCCTTCGCGCGGCGGCTCCAGCCGCCGCCACGAAACACGCGGTCGGAGCCCGTAGCTGCGCCCTTAGGATTGTTGCTGTCGTATTGCAAATATTGGCTCGCATACCAATCTTCGCACCACTCCCATACATTGCCACTCATATCATAGATGCCAAGGGCGTTGCTGCGCTTGGTGCCGCAAGGATGCGTGGAGTTGCTGCTGTTGCCATCATACCATGCCACGTCGTCAATGCTCCAACCGCCACTGTATTTCGTTCCCTCGCTCCGATTCCCGCCACGTGCGGCGTACTCCCATTCGGCCTCAGTAGGCAGAGTGTAGCTTCTGCCAGTCTGACGACTCAATCGGGAACAGAACTCCTTGGCCTCTTCCCAACTCACATAGTACATCGGATAGTCGGGGCCTGCACCTCGTATGGGCCATTCTGGATTGGCCTTGTTGCGTTGCTGAGATATCGAAGTACCCATCACCTTTTCCCACTGGCTCTGCGTCACCTCCAACATGCCGATATAAAATGAGCCCACTGTTGTCATACGGTTGGGTGTCTCGTCGCTTTCACATTCGTTGCCCTGGTCACCGGTGCAGCCCATGGTGAAAGTGCCGCCCTCCACATACACCATCCGCATGTTGATGCCAAAAGCCGTCTCGGTGAAGTCCTGCCCTCTGCGAGCTGTGGCATTGCCGCTGCCATTTACACGCTTGACGGACCCCCCAAGCAATCTCTCTGCAAGTTTATCGCACGCTTGTTTAATCTCTGGCGGTTCCGCCGAAGAAAGTTCACTCAACGTCTTTGACTCTCCTGAAGCAATGTCAATACACCTCACCACAATATTAACATATCCTGATTTTGCGGCCACCGACGGTACAAAAATGTAATCAACACCTGCAAACTCGCCCATCTCCTTGATTTGATTGTCATTCACAGCTCCCGAGCGCTCGAAATTATGTTCCTTCATGACTTTGTCGAACATGGCTCGGTCGTATTTTTTATATCCAGGCATATTGTCCACAGTTTCTTCCAAACTACCTTGAACCAAATCGGCCTCGAACAATAGGTCTGCTCCCCCGATGCACTTGGCATCCCATACAGCAACTTTCTTTTGCGCCATAGAGAATAGCGAGGTGGTTAGCAAAATTGTGAATATCAGAAAATGCTTCTTCATAAATTGTTTTTTTTGTTCGGTTTATTATTATTCCGCTTCGCCTGTCGCTTCACTCCGTTTCGCTCCTGCTTCGCTACATTATAATAAACCGAAGATAGCTTAGTATGATTGATGGATTTGCCGTAGTGAAACTAGTGGAACACAACACGGAAGCCAAGATATCAGATGATATTTCTTGGGTTTTACGATCAATTGCCTTTTGCGGCGTCGATGATGGTCTCGTTGATCTCGACAAACTCTTTGGTCTCCTGAGCGTTGAGACCTGCGGGCTTGGCATCTTTGGCACCATCGAGCATCTTAACGTAGCGGTCGCCACGGATACCCACCTTGGCAATGACTTCATACATGCCTGTCTCGCTGTTGTAATTCACCTCGGTATCGCCAAAAGGCTCGCATGCTTTCTGCATGCTCATGCTCATCTGCTCCCAGTGCGATTTCAAGGCTTGCTGTACCTTGCCGTTCACCACCACGGTGCCGCGTTCGGCTTTGGTCATGACTATGTTCTCTATCACGCGCGAGATGGTGGCATAGGCCTCCAGCTGTGCCATCTCCACCGCCACCGACTGTACGTCGGCTTCGGCCATGCCTGCAAACCAGCGGTAGGGGCGCTTGATCACCGACATGCCATCATCGCTCATGGTCTCCACCATTTCGACTCCTTGCAATTTCAAAGTGGTCTTATTCTGCGCATCAACACTTGTCACGGATGCCAGCAACAGTGCTGCCAGAACAATAATGTACTGTTTCATAATTTGATATTTTCTTTTAATAGTTTGGTGATTTCTTTGGTAATCTTCTTGTAACCGTCGCGGGCGGCCTCATCAAAACCCAACGTATGAGACCCCTTGATAGACACCTCATCCTCGAAGATACGCTGATTGGTGGCAGTCTTGTCCACACTCACAGCAGCGTCCACGTAAGTGAAGTAGGCACCTTGGAACTCGTTGTACTTGCGTGCCGATGCCTCGATACGTATGACCACGTCGGCACTCTGCGGGTCATCGACAAAATTGCATCCCTGCGCCGACAGGTCGCCCTTCACTTCGTTGGCCAGCTTAACATACCGTTTGCCGAAGAGGTCGGCAGTGCACACCACGCAGTAGGTGGTGCCGTATTCCAGGTCGGCGAGCCACTGTTTGGCGGTCTGTTCGTTGTCCTGCAATTTGGTCAGGTACTGATGCATGCGACCCTCATCGAAGCCGAACACATTGAGCCAAAAGAAGGGCTTGCCGGCATCGTCGAACAGGCGCAACATCTTCTGCAACTCGGCCTTGGCCTTCTGTTTGAAACCCGTGGCCATGTAGTTGCCCGCTATGCCGAGCGTGTTGTCGATGTTGCTGATAAGCATTTTGACCTCATTCTCGTAATAGGTACAGGCCGCTGCCTTGTCAATATATGCTATGACGTAGTATTTGCCCTGTTCCTCATCATAGTAGCTCTTGGTGGCGGCAAGGTCCATATCCACATCGGTCGAAAAGCTCTTCTTTGAGCTATACACCATAGAGGAACGCCCGTTCACCGAGTTCTTGTCCATCTGGCTGACCTCGCTCACACGCACCTGTATCTGACGTGCCAGATTGGTACGTGCCAGCTCCAGGGCGGACTGCTTGGTGGAGGCACTCTCGATGTCGTGGTAGTATGCATCGGAGGTATACCGGTTCCATTCCGCCGGATGGTGCTGCGCCAAAGCCGCCGTTCCACAAAAGAGGAGCATTAGTGCGGTTATGAAATTTCTCATAGGATTGTAAGATAGTAGGATGAGAGTTATGCTTACCCTATTTGGCAGCATTCATGATTTGTTTGTTCACCGAAATGAAGTCGTCGAGATCCTTGCCGCTGAGATTCGACGGTTTGAAGTTGCCGGCATTGTTGAGCATCTGCTGGAACTTGTCGCCGCGCATGCCCACCTTGGCCGTTACGGTGTACATCTTCGTCGAGGGGTTGTACTCTATCTTGGTGTCACCGAAAGGTTCGCAGCCGTTTTGAATGCTGCGGCTCACCTGCTGCCAATGCGAGGTGAGGGCTTTCTGCACATCGCCGTTGTTCTGTAAAGACGCCCTCTCGGAATTAGTCATCACGGCATTCTCCACAATGCGAGAGATGGTGGCGCGGGCCTCCAGCTCGGCTGTCTCGATGGCCGCCTGCTTGTCGTTGGCCTTGCCGATGCCGGCATACCACTTGTAGGCCACTTTCTTGATTTTGGTGCCGTCCTCGCTCAGGTCCTCAACCATCTCGATACCCTGCAGCTTGGCGGTCTCAACGATTACTTTATCCCCTTCGAGACTTTTTCCCTTATCAATGCGCGACTCGGCATGCTTCGTGCTGCCGCAGCCAGTTATTGCCAATGCCGCGAGGGCAACCATCAGAATGTGTTTAATTGATTTCATCTTGTTTATGTTTTAATTAGGTTAATAATTCCGTAAAATGAACTTCAAACAAGACAATAAAAAAGTCGTGGACCTTGCTCGATATTCTTGAGGTGTTCCACGACCTGTTCAATCCAAAGTAAAGCCCACGATTATTATCGCGAGCGTTTACCGCAATACTTGGATTGATACTTGATGTTTGTGGAACTTTACAAGAATATCCGTAAGCGCAAACGCTTTTTTACGTCTATGTTATATGCTTTTACATAATTGTTGTTTTTGCAATTCGACGGTGCAAAGATATACATTTTTTCATACTGACAAGCATTTTACCAAAAATGATTTGCACAAGAACGTCAAAGCCAATACATTTGAAAAATCGAAACACATGCAAGAACACAAATTCCAACACAAACAAACATGAATCATCCACACAATTTATGGTCAACGTGCGCACAAGCGACCCTGAGCGCAATATGCATGGATCAAACCATGAATTTTTGTCGTCTGCGACAAGATGCAGAAACGTTAAAATTTAACAAATCCGTATCGAATAGTCAATCTGTTGAATATCAATATTATGAGTAGCATCTTAGTAGCTTGTCAGTAACTTGCTAGTAACTTGCCAGTAACCTAGCAGTAGCGTAGCAGTAGACATTTTTGGGCATTTTTACGCCCAAAATGTTAAAATCTAGTCGGAAAACAGAATGTTGATTTAACATTGCCCCAAGTGGGATTCACGCAAAGCTCCGATTGTAGAGATATATACGTCTCAATGGGGCGCTATATATCAAAGACATCGTCACGGCTGTCGAGCGTACCCAATACCACCGACTGCAGCACATTGACAAGCGATGCATTGTATGGGCGCCGCACACGGATATAGTTGTCGGTGAAACCATACATCATGCCATCATGCACATCACTTTCCCATAGCACTTGGGCCTCGCGTCCGGCATTCTCGGCATAGAACTGCCTTTTCTTTCGCTCCGAGATAGCATGCATCACGTCACTACGGCGGTGCCGCTCGCCAATGGGAACCTTTCCCTCCATGCGCAACGCAAGCGTATGGGGCCGCTCGCTATAGGTGAAAACATGAAGATAACTCAACGGAAGTGACTCCACATACGCACAGGCCTCTTCAAACTCGGACACCCCTTCCCCATAGAACCCCACCATCAAATCGGCAGCGATGCACGCTTCCGGCATGAGTTTCTTAATCAATTGCACCTTGTCAGCATAAAATCCCGTATCGTAGCGACGTCGCATATTCGTCAGAACCTTGTCGCTACCCGCCTGCAGGGGAATATGAAAATGATGTGCGAAACGCTTGGAGTGCGCCACAAACGCCACAATATCATCTGTCAACAGGTTAGGCTCAATGCTTGATATTCGGTAGCGTTCAATACCGTCAATATCGTCCAACGCCAAAAGCAAATCGAGGAATGATTCGCCTGTATGCAATCCAAAGGTTCCCGTATTCACACCTGTGAGGACAACCTCTTTGGCACCCGATGCCGCTATTTCCCAGGCCATGGATATTGTATCGGCGATGGTGGCACATCGCGACCGTCCCCGGGCATAAGGAATGGCGCAATATGAGCAAAAGTAGTCACAGCCATCCTGAATCTTGAAGAAAGTACGCGTGCGGTCGCCCTGCGAATAGGAAAGCTGGAAACTCTTTGGCTCCTCGGGCAAGGAAGAACGCAGGGCATCTCCTTGCGCAATCAAATTGAAGAGCTCGTGTTTCCTATCGTTACCCAGGACCAGTGTTACCCCAGGAATCTTCCATACCTCGGATGCGGCATTCTGCGCGAAGCAACCAATAACAGCCACTGTAGCCGCCGGATTCTGACGCACGGCTTGTCGAATGGCATTGCGGCATTTCTTCTCTGCCACAGCCGTCACCGTGCATGTGTTTACCACATACAAATCGGCTTTCTCATGAAACTCCACCACCTCATAACCCGCCTGCACAAACTGGCGTACCAAATGCGAAGTCTCTGCAAAATTGAGCTTGCAACCTAATGTATGTGTAGCTATCTTCAAATCTAAGGATTGGCATTTTCACAGGACTACCAAACCCATGCCACTCTATAACTTTATTGCGCACTTGACAAATGTCATCGACTGTACACTATCATGCGTATACAATATAATCGTCCTTTCTCGAAGCTCGCGGCTTGGGGTCTCCATCGGGGTAGCCAAGAATACAATTGGCCACCCCTACCATATTTTCCGGAATTCCCCATTGACGCATCAGCTGACGGCCCTCGGGTGACTCAAACATCTGACGGGCACGATGAATCCAACATCCACCGATGCCCACAGCATGGGCTGCATTAAGCAGATTGCCCGCTGTCAAACTGGCATCTTCCAGCCATGTTGGGATATCCGGGTTACCAAAAACCACAACCACCGTAGGAGCTCCATAAAATGGATCGGAAGAAACATTCATTATTTCGGCATTCATGCGACTCAATTTGTCACGCAACGCCTTCTCCTGAACCACAACCATGACAGGCGACTGCTTCCCCATGCCGTTGGGAGCATACGTAGCAGCGGTCAACACCGCGTCTAACTCATCCTTTGTAATCAACTCAGGTTTATACTTTTTAATACTCCTGCGTTCACACAACGCCTTTAGAACTGCATTGTCCATAAATGAAAATATTGTTAAATTTTAATTTATCACTTACTATTTAAAAAAAATGTTTGTACTTTTGCAACTGCAAAACAGGGACGAACAATTGATGTATCTCTTTTTGTAAGAGTGAAATAAATAGGAATTATGGTCTTTTCATAATAATTCGGATTTTGTAATAGTGTTTAATGTAGGAGAGGGCTGCTTAAAAAGCAGCCCTTTTCTTTATGACAATTTCATCTTTAAAAAAACACTATTCACTCCGATCCGATTGACTAATTCTCATCAAGTTCGTCAACTCTCTGAAGCGACTGTATCATCTTCATACAGTCTTCATCAGGAAAAACCGAGAATGATGGTGTGGGGTCAAGTTTTAATATATCGCGACCCTCGGCATCCTTGGTAAGCCCTTGAATGCATGATTTGCACGCTGCAATGCGGTTTTTCTTGTCAACGGTAACGAATTGCTCGTTGCCTACGCGACTATATATAGTCTCAACACTTTCTTGACAATTGAGAACTTTACCATCCATCTTCACGACAATACTCCTGGTGGTTGCCTTGGGATAGAAGTAAGCAATAGCAAAAGTAGAAATATATTCTTTCTTGGTTGTAGTGAGCAATACTTTACGGTCGGAGAGCACGCCATCTGTCCAATTTTCATCAACTGTCAATACTCCGTCCTCAAAATATTTGTACGACCCGTCTTTCTCTCCATTTTTATAATGTCCGTCGCGCACCAATTTTCCATCTTCTCCATATTCCAACAAGCGTCCCTCAAGGCATCCTTTTACAAAGTTGCCCGTGATACTTCCCTTAAGTCCTATACGCTTCCACCAACGTCCATCACGATGGTTGTCTTTCCAGTTGCTCACCTCTGCCGTATCGCCGGCACTATTGAATATAACCTGCAGCCCCTCTTTGATGCCCATTCGGTAGTTGGCTATCTTCACCAACTTTCCCTCTTCGTTAAACAGATGCCATTCTCCGTCACGATTCTTCTGATTATACATACCTTTGGCCAACATGTGTCCTTGTTCGTCAAAGGCCTCATGCGTGCATATACGGCCAAGCGTGGTATAGGTATTGCGAATGCGGACCGTGCCATTGGGATAAAAATACTGAAACGTACCTGTTTCAAGTCCATCCTTGAAATCCCCTTCATAAATTTTTGCACCATTCTGGTCGGTGCGAATCCAGTGGCCTTGCTTACGGCCCTGTTTGTCAATCTGGTTTTGGGCACATGCAATAGTAGAAATCCCTACAAA
>JAEEGG010002963.1_pt1 | contig 43017 bp, 36 predicted proteins | sample 9134161 | NCBI WGS metagenome assembly JAEEGG01 (sample SAMN16246543, study PRJNA631951) | gut metagenome | biome: gut microbiome; feature: rumen; material: CR-attached | host: Bos | place: Iran: Karaj | collected 2018-10 | reverse complement strand
ATTCTGACTATCCTCATTAAGACACCCTTTGACTCGGACTTCAAGATTGTGCCCTTGCGTATTCTCTGAGGGAAGTGCATTTGCATTGGTGGTGAACACGAATGAGAAAACTACTGCTGCAATTGTGCTCATGAGCATCTTCTTTGCATTGAAAAACTTTGTTGTCATAACTTTAATAATTTAATGTTTATACTTTGTTATTATTTGTGTCGTCTGTTTCTTTTTGACACTGCAAAGGTAGGGTGTTTTTCAGCAGATTCCAAGAATAATCTCAGAATCTTCTCCAACTTGTATGGCCAAACGCCACATCGTTGGACAAATCGCGGAAACAGACCAAAAAGTTGTCCAAAGGGGGGAGAGATAGACTGGACCAAGACGGAAGTGTCTCGCGAAGAGGCCTATTCTATCAATCTGGTGGATGAATTCCATGGTGGCTGTGACATGAAGGAGCAGGAAGACTAATGAGAGCGATCTCTACACCCATCGTAAAATCGTCCATACAATTTCCTCGCTTTTCTATCTTGGAAGAGCGGAGATTTTCGTAATTTTGCCGTCGAAAACAAATTGTAGATATGATGAAGATAAGATTTCTCGCAACAATGGCATTGCTCAGCGTGGTGCTGATGGCCAATGCTCAACAAAATATCAAAGCGCAGAAGATTTATGAACTGTCGGCTCCTGCACAGCCGAAGGTGATTAAGAGCGGCCATCTGCGGATGGGTGGGGTGAATCCGAAGGGAGAGCGCATCGACGTGAACAGCTTCTATATGAGTATCGGGGGCAAACCCGTGATTCCCGTGATGGGCGAGTTCCATTACTCGCGCTATCCAGCCGAGCAGTGGGAGGAGGAGATCCTGAAGATGAAGGCAGGCGGCGTGACGGTGCTGCCGACATATGTGTTCTGGAGCTTGCACGAGGAGGTGGAGGGCCAGTTCCGCTGGGACGGTCAGCGCAACCTCAGAGGCTTTATAGAACTATGCAAGAAGCACGATATGGCTGTCATCATCCGCATCGGCCCGTTCTGTCACGGTGAGATTCGTAGTGGTGGTCTGCCAGACTGGTTGTTTGCCAAGCCGCTGGAAGTGCGGAGCAACGATCCCGAGTATCTGAAGATCGTGAAGCGACTCTATACGGAGATTGGCCGTCAGTTGAATGGACTCTACTACAAGGACGGTGGTCCGATTATCGGCTGCCAGATTGAGAACGAGATGCAGCACTCGGCGGCTCCGTGGGCCATCTGCTACCCAGGTGAACCCAAGGATCATACTGCGGCCAGCTATAATGCTGGTGAGGCTATGATTGGCGTGGGCAATCAGGCTCACAAAGCCACTGGCAGCGAGATGGGAACCCTGCACATGCAGCTGCTGAAGCAGATGGCGCAGGAGGCGGGTATCGATGTGCCGTTCTTTACGGCTACAGGGTGGGGTAACGCTGCCGTGATAGAAGGTGAGGCGATACCTGTGACGGCCGCCTATACCTATCCTTTCTGGGCCAAGCCCCACATGTCGAAGTTCCTGATGTTCAAGGACCTGACGAAGGAGGCCGACTATGCCCCCACGCGCTATAACCCTGCGGACTATCCCTCGTTCTGTGCCGAGATGGGTGCAGGTATCCAGATGATCTACTCCGCACGTCCCATCGTGACGGCTGAGGCTGCTGAGGGACTGATGGTGCGTACATTAGGCAGCGGAAGCAACGGCATAGGCTATTATATGTATCACGGTGGAAGTACACTGAAACAGATAGGTGGCGTAGGGTCGTTCAACGACGAGCCGATGGGTATGCCGAAGATCTCGTATGACTTCCAGGCACCGATTGGCGAGTTTGGACTGGAGGGCAAGATGTATCGCAACCTGCGACTGCTGCACTCGTTCCTGGCTGACTTCGGCGACAAGTTGGCTCCGATGGAAACAGTGCTGCCAGAGGGTTGGGAGAAAATGACGCCGCAGAACCGCGATGACCTGCGCTATGCTGCCCGTATGAAGGACGACAGTGGTTTCCTGTTCCTGGTGAATTTCCAAGACCACGACACGCTTCGTCACGACCAGTCTGGCGTGGTAAGACTCAATCTGAAGAAAGAGGCTATCTCCATCCCCATCACACTTCCCAAGGACGTGAGTATGATCCTGCCTTTCAACCTTGATATGGACGGAAACCTCTTGAAATATGCCACCGCACAGCCGCTGATGAAGATTTCAGACAAGGGAACGCCTCACTATTTCTTCTTTGCGCCAGAAGGTGTTAAGCCAGAGTATGTGTTTGCAGGCGGCAAGACCTTCCGCCCTGTGCCAGGTTTCAAAAGCACCTTCACGTATAAGGGTATCAAGGTGACAACGCTGACGCGCCAGCAGGCGCTGAATGCCCTGAAGGTGAACGGCAAACTGCTGATAGCCGATGCTACCGTGCTGCCTCGCGAGGATGGTGCCGACCTGCTCTGTCTTGGACGGAATACCGTCAACTACGTGGTCTATCCCAGTAAGCAGGGCTTCAAGGAACAGACCATCAGTGTGGAATCCGTTACCCCACAGTTTGAGGTTAAGAAGGCTGGTCCGCGTCGTATGTCTTTTAATGGACAATGGATCATGGACAATGTGCCTCAGGTGCAGGAGTATTTCTTGCGGGTGAATTACGTCGGCGATGTCGCAATGGCCTTTATGAAGGGGCAGTTGGTGCAGGACGAGTTCTATCACGGTGAGCCTTGGACCATCGGTCTGAAGCGCTACTACAATGATCTGAAGACTGACCCGATGACATTCTACTTCCGTCCTCTACAAAAGAACGCTCCGTTCCTGCGCGACCTTCCCAAAGAAGCTGTCCCCGATTTCTCAGACGGGTCGGTCGTTGAAATCAGGGACGTAGAGGTTGTGCCGGAATACAGGCTCAGCGTAACCTTTTAGTTGTGCAAGATAAGTGCTGACTGAGCATCGACGATGGCTTTGGCGCCTTGAAGGTTGCCAAGGCCTTTTTCGTTGATCTCACCACGACGGCAGACGATGGTGTAGTCTCCTTCTGGGATGGTCACCTCCGTAGCGGCCTTGTTGGCGTTGAGTATCACGATGATGTCGCGCCAGTCGTCACGGCCTGCATAGTTCTTCAGGCGATAGGCTACGATTCCTGCTGGGGCCTCGAGGAACTCAAGATGCTTGCGCACGAGGTCGGCATTGCCCAGACGGAAGGCTGGATGATGCTTGCGCAGGGCGATGAGGTTCTTGTAGTAGTCGAACACCTGGGGATACTTCGTCTTGTTGTTCCAGTCGAGCTGATTGATGCTGTCAGGGGACTCAAAACTGTTGTGGACGCCTTTCTTGTCGCGCAGCAGTTCTTCGCCAGAGAGCATGAAGGGCACACCCTGAGAGGTAAAGACGACCGTCTGTGCCAGGAGGTCAAGGCGGATCAATTCGTCTGTGGTGATACCAGGGACAGAGGCCTTCAGACGGTCCACGAGGCACATGTCGTCGTGACAGCTCACGTAGCTCATCATCTGCGTAGGCTCCAGAGCCCAGGGCTCCTTGGAGTAGTTCACCTTTGTCATGTCCACTTGCGGATGGGTGATGCAGCCAGCGATTCCGAACTTCAGGCTCTCACTCTCGTTGCCCAATGCCAGCCAGGCGGGTTTCGTGTCATCAGAGAAGGGACCTCGGAGGGCATCTCGGATTTCGTCAGAGAAGGCGGCGATGCCAGGCATCTGCGGGATGTTCGCCTTCATGCCCAGCCGTTCGTTGGGGATGGCACAGGCGCCAGCGCTCCAACCCTCCCCATATATAAAGATGGTGGGATCGATGGCATCGACAGCCTTGCGGATTTCGTTCATTGTCTCGATGTCGTGACAGCCCATCAGGTCGAAACGGAGGCCATCGATGTGGTATTCGTTGATCCAGTACTTGACGGACTCAATCATGAATTTCCGCATCATCGGCTGGTCTGAGGCCGTCTCATTGCCGCAGCCGCTGCCATTGGAGTATTTAGACTCCACTCCCTTTGGGAGGGGTAGGGGGTGGGTTCTGTAATAATAGTCAGGATAGGTGCGCTGGAAATTCGAGTTCTCGATGTCGTAGGTGTGGTTATACACTACGTCGAGGATCACGCGGATGCCCGCCTTGTGGAGGGCCTGCACCATCTGCTTGAACTCGCGGATGCGTACGTCGGGCTCGTAGGGATTGGTAGAGTAGCCGCCCTCAGGCACGTTGTAGTTCACAGGGTCGTAGCCCCAGTTGTATTGTGGTGAGAAGTCTGGACGTGCAGGGATGACGCCCTTGGGCAGAGATTTATAGGCGTACTCGTAATAGAGGTCAGGGTCGATGCGTGTCTCGTCCACAGAGCCGTAATCGTAGCTGGGCAGAATGTGGACGGCATTCACGCCCAAGGCTTTCAGGTGGTCGATGGCCCACGGCTCTGTCAGAGCCAGGAACTTGCCTGGGTACTGAGCATCTTTGCGGGCGATGGAGAAGTCACGATGATGCATCTCATAGACGATGATGTCGGCAGGCGTCTTCGTGACAGGCCGCTGATCCTCTGCCCAGCCATCGGGATTTGTCTTCTCGAGGTCGATGATGGCACCACGCTTGCCATTCACGCCTACGGCCTTGGCAAAGACACCTGGGCACTCGCCCTTACCCACATCAAAGGTATAGAACTTACCCATCAGGTCGCCTTTCACAGTCGTCTGCCATTGCTCGTCGGCTGTGCGTGTCATCTTAACGGTCTTCAGGGCCTTGCCGCCAAGACCTTCCTGATAGATACGTACGACGACCTTTTTGGCGTCGTTGGGTGCAAAGAGTGTGAACACGGTCTTCTCAGGTGAATAGCTCACCTCCTGAAATGTCTGCGTCTGTGCTGTCGCAAATCTTGGGAACAGCAGTGACAATAATCCTGCAAATATCAATTTCTTCATGATTTAATGTCTTTTTTCTTTTCGTTTCTGCGGTTTAGTTCGTCCATGTATCCTGCCGTTATGATACCTGAAGGCAGGGCGATAATGGCGATACCCACCATGGATGAGATGATGCTGATGACGCGCCCTACATGCGAGATGGGGTAGAGGTCGCCATAGCCCACCGTCGTCAGCGTGCATGCTGCCCAATAGAAGGCATCGAAGAAATTCTCAAAGAGATACTTCCCTGTTTCAGGGTTGATGTCTTCCTCGGCGTTGAACATGATGAGAGCTGTGATGAAGATGTAGAACACCGACAGCACCAGCACGGTCCATAGAATCCTGCGCTGTCGGCGGATAACGGAGAAGATGATCTTCAGCGGCTCGAAGTAACGGATAACCCTGAAGATACGGAGGATCCTCATGAGCCTGTAGACTCGTGTCACCCGGAATGCGGGGTTGGCGATGTTGAAAATCGGCAGAATGGAGAGCAGGTCGATGATGGCCATGGGGGTGAAGGGATAGACAAGGAATGCCCCCAGGCGGCTCCTGTCGGAATGATAGTCTGCAGTACTCCAGCGGAAGATGTAATCGATGATGAAGCAGACGGTGGCCACTATCTCCATCAACCAGAACAGGGTGCTCTGGAACCTGAACATCAGAGGTATGATGCTGGCGGCGATGGCCAGCAGCATGATAAAATCGTAAGCCCGGGAGGCACGGGTGTGCTCCTCCGGGTTTACAAGGTGGTCGATTTTCTTTCTCCAACTCATATCATAGACTGTTAGTATTGACTTATTGCGTGCCCTTGGATCTCGTCTTCCTGATAACTGACAGGGTGTACAGGAGTGCGATGAGCAGCAACACAATCACGCCGATGGCAATCTTAAGTATCCTGTCTGCCCGTGCCAGGGTATCATGACAGTTTTTCTCAACGATATTGACGATGGGATTGACCTGATAGTTGCGCAACTGAGGAGCGAAGGTCAGGTTGCAGTCCTTGGCAAACTCCATATAACGGTGGGCCCGTTCGGTGTCGCCGTCATTAGCGAGATGCTCTGCCAGGAAAAGGAGAGAGGCCTGATTCATCACGGCACACTTGATGTCGTCGAGGGCAGACTTCCCTAACCAATAGCAGACCAAGTCGTGATTGTTGAGACGGTCATAGATCATCGAACGGTAGAAGGCGGCGTAGGCGCTCTCGTGTGTACCGTCAGTAACATTCTGGAGCCATTGATCGCTGATTTCCATGGCATCTTGATATAGTTTTCGGGCACTGAGGATATCCACCTCCAAATGATACCATTCCTCGCTGCCCTCTTCTGTAACCATCAGCACAGAGTCGCGGTATAGATCCTGCTGCTTAAAAGCTCTCTGACGGACAGCTTCGCGCTGGGTGTACACCCCTAACTCGCCGCAGACATGCATCCAGGCTTGATAATAGTCCACCAGCCCCCTCTTGTCGAGAGCGGACTTGTTGACGAGACGGAGTTGTTCCATCGACTCGGCATGTTTGTCTGTCCGTGAACACTGATAGGCCAACAGGGAACGGAAACGCCCTGTGAGATCTGGGCGACGGAGAGAGTCGGCAAGACTGATGCAGTAATCAGCAAAATATAATGCAGAGTCATTCCGATAGGGCTCATAGAGGAAGAAGAGTTTCTCGGCCAGCAAGATGCTCTTTTCTGCGTTTCTCTCTGTCTGCAGACTGTCGCGGCAGGCTGTAATCTGACGCTCCCGTTCTGCGACATATTGCGGTGACAGGCTGATGGCTTCGTCTATCTGCTGGTAGAGCGACTTGAGATCTATAGACTCATCTGCCAGGGCTGGCAAGGGTGAAAAGGTGAAGAGGTGAAAAAGTGAAACACCCATCACCACTCTCAATACCTTATTCAATAATCTCTTTTCCATTTCTTTCACCCTTTCACTTCTTCACCTTTTTACTCTTTCACCTTTAATGAAACTGCGAATCCGCCACCAGGGGCTTCCTTGAGTTTCAGTACGTCCTTGGCCGTCACCACTTTCTTAGTGATGGTATAGGCCTGCGGATTGGTCTCATAGTGGGCGTCCTTCGCATCGGCGTAGATGGTGCAGTCGTACTTGCGGCCCTTGTCGAGGAAGTCAAGCTTGATGATGCTCAGATGACCGTTTTCGTCGCACTTACCACCAATGAACCAGTTGTCAGTCCCCTTCGCTTTACGGGCCACGGTGATATAGTCGCCAGGCTCTGCCTCCAGATACTTGGAGTCGTCCCAGTCGCAAGCCACGTCGCGGATGAACTGGAAGGCATCATCGAACTTCTCGTAGTTCTCTGGCAGGTCGGCAGCCATCTGAAGGGGTGAGTACATCGTCAGGTAGAGGGCCAGTGAGCCAGCGATGGTGATACGTGCCCAACTGGTATTGTCGCTCCATTCAGAGAGTTTCGTGACGAAGATGCCAGGGGTGTAGTCCATCGGACCGCCTTGCAGACGGGTGAACGGCAGGATGCAGGTGTGGTCAGGGTTCGAGCCTCCGAAGGCTTCGTACTCCGTACCACGGGCAGACTCATTGCCTACGAGGTTGGGGTATGTGCGGCAGAGACCTGTCGGACGTGTGGCCTCATGGGCATTTACCATGATATGATGCTTGGCGGCCTCCTTGACGACGTAGAGGTAGTGGTTGTTCATCGACTGGGAGTAGTGATGGTCGCCACGGGGGATGATATCACCCACATAGCCCGTCTTCACAGCATCGTAGCCGTATTTGTTCATCAGATTGAAGGCATCCTCGATATGACGCTCGTAGTTCTGGGTACTCGATGAGGTCTCGTGGTGCATCAGCAGCTTCACGCCCTTTGAATGAGCATAGTCGTTGAGCATCTTGATGTCGAAGTCGGGGTAGGGGGTCACGAAGTCGAAGACGTCGCGTTTCCACATGTTTGCCCAGTCTTCCCAACCTACGTTCCAACCTTCTACGAGCACTTCGTCGAGACCGTTCTTGGCAGCAAAGTCGATATAGCGCTTTACCTTTTCGTTGTTGGCGGCATGACGGCCATGGGGCTTTACCTTGCTCCAGTCAATCTGGTCGAGTTTGATGCTGGGGAAGTCGTCAGTATAGTGCCAGTTCGACTTGCCGACAATCATCTCCCACCACACACCGCAGTATTTCGTGGGATGGATCCAACTCACGTCGTCGAGGGCACAAGGCTCGTTAAGGTTGAGGATGAGGTTGTTAGATAGCATGTCGCGGGCATCGTCGCTGACCATCACCGTGCGCCAGGGCGTCTCACAAGGTGTCTGCATCGCACCCTTCAGACCTGTGGCATCGGGGGTCAGATGGCTCACGAAGGTAAAGGGCTTCGGCAGGGGCCAGACTGACGGCTTGGGATCAGGGGTGTAGGCATTGCTGCCGCCCATGAGCTTCTCGGAGAGGTGCTTGGTGTCTGCATCGACGAGTTCGAGGTGCATTGTGGCATAGTCGGCACAGGCAGCCTCGTGGATGTTGATATACAGCCCGTCGTCGCTCTTCATCTGCAACGATGTCTGTACACCCGTCTCAGAGAAGACGGCCACGCTGGAGTTGCCCCAGTTCACGGCCTCCTTCATACGGTTGCGGATCTCAGAGAGCTTTGTCTGCTGGGTCATCTGCTCCTGGGTGTCATAGTCGCCAGGGAGCCACCATGCCGTATGGTCGCCAGCCATCGCAAACTCACTGCGCTCTTCCTTGATGAGGAAGTAGTTGAGGTTCTTCTGCTGGGGGAACTCGTAACGGAATCCGATACCATCGTCATAGACGCGGAAGCGGATAAGTATCTCCCTCTGTTGTTTCTGTTGCTGTAGTACGGCAACATACTCATTGTAGTGGTTGCGGATGTCCTTGGTCTCGCCCCACACAGGCTGCCAGGTCTCATCAAACTCCTTGGTCTCTTCCTTGGCTATCGTAAAACCGTCCATGAGGTCGGTTTCCTGCATGCCCTTCGAGGCGTGCTTGTCCTTGGCCAGCTCGAGCCCGAGGAAGGAAGGCTTGATGACGGCCTTGCCCTTGTAGGTCATCTCATAGACGGGACGGCCCGTGTTATCTACTGAAAACTTCAGTTCAATGTTGCCATTCGGCGACTTGATGTTGCCTGCCCATGCCATCATTGGCAATAAGGCAGCCCATACGATCATTCGTGAAATTCGTTTAATTCGTTGTCTCATTTTCGTCCGCTTTGTATAATTAATGTGCTGATTTCATTGTTCAATTCATCGGCGGCGAGGAGCTGCTCGATGGTGAGGTGCATGCGGTAGCGCCAGTAGTGACGGGGATTGGCAGGGATGTTGATGCGCTCGGCATTCTCGTCGGGCAGGCGCAGCTTCTCGTCGATACTCATCCAGTCCTGGAAGGAGATGAGACAGAGCATCGAGGGTGATGTCAGGTGGCGGCTTACGATGTCCTTGGCCAGCCAGCCGGGCAATGGACGTGGTGCTGGGCCGCCACGACGCAACGTCGTGTTGTAGTATGACTGTGAGCGTTCCTCGTCCTCATCCCACCACTGACGCAGTGTCGGCATGTCGTGGGTGGAGATGGTGTCCACACTGCGATAGGGATTGTGCGACAGTTTGCCAAATCGCGTCGTCGGATCCTTTGGCATCGACTGGATCTCCAAGGAGAGGATGCGCAGCTCGTTCATCACCCAGGGCACACAGTCGGGCACCATACCCAAGTCTTCGGCACAGACGAGCATGCGGGTGGCCTGCGTCAGCTTGGGCAGCTTCTTCATCGCCTCTGTGTACCAGAACTGGTTGTTGCGATGATAGAAGTAGTCATTGTAGAGACGGTTGAAACAGTATTTCTCTCCGTCGTTGAGTTGGTTGTAGCCTTCCTGGTACTGTACGGCGATACGCGGATGCCAGCGGTCGTTGCGCTTATGGTCTACGAGGAACAGATTCTCCCTGAACGGCACACCATAGGCCTCGATTTCTTCCTTACTCATGCCTAATGCTGGGGCGAACTGTCCCAAGAGTCCGGACTTCTCGGGCATGGGAATCTCCCAGATGCGGAAGAAACCCAGCACGTGGTCGATACGGTAGGCGTCGAAATACTCCGCCATCTTACGGAAGCGGCGCACCCACCACGAACAGTCATCCTTCAGCATCTCGTCCCAGTTGTAGGTGGGGAAGCCCCAGTTCTGGCCGTCGGCAGAGAAGGCATCAGGCGGAGCACCTGCCTGACCGTTCAGGTTGAAGTACTTGGGCTCTACCCAGGCCTCCACACCGTCACGGCTGATGCCGATGGGGATGTCGCCTTTCAGGACCACACGGTTCTTGCGGGCATAGGCATGGGCTTCATGCATCTGGGCGTCGAGGTTGTACTGCACGAAATACCAGAAGTTCAGCTCCTTCTTGCCCTTGAAGGTACTCTTCTTCGTGGCTTCCAGAGTGGCTGTTTTGGGCCATGTCGGGAATTCGGCCGTGCCATAGAGGTCGCGATAATAGCAGAAGGCGGCATAGGGCACCAGCCAGGCTTTGTTCTGCTCGAAGAACTTCTTATAGCTCTCGTGGCGCTGCACGGTGGCCCACTCCTGTGCAAAGATCTCACGCAGATAGTCCATCTTGGCCGAGAACATCCGTTCGTAATCAATCTGCGGCAGGGCGTTCAGTTCCTGGCGTAATGCTTCGAAGGCCTGACGCTTCGTCTCGTCCTTGATAGCCGGCAACTGACGGAAGTCCATATATTGCGGATGCAGGGCATAGATGCTGATAGAGTGATAGGGATAGGAGTCCTGCCAGGTCTTCGTCATGTTCGTGTCGTTGATGGGCAGTACCTGCAGTATGCGCTGCTTCGTCTTAGCACACCAGTCGATCATCTGTTTCAGGTCACCGAAGTCACCCACCCCGAAGCTGCCTTCACTGCGCAGCGAGAACACAGGAATCACCGTACCTGCTCCCTTCCAGGGATAGATGGGGAAGTGAGCCTGCGACAGTTCATAGACCACCACCTCGCCCTGTTCCAGCGGGGGCAGGGTAACCTTGCGGTTCTCACCTTCCTCCCAAAGTGGCGTCACATCTTCTACATCGTCGAGACCCACGAATTTGAACTCGAAGGTCTGTGGCAGGGTGTCGGCATTGAGGCTGACGACCCACTCGTTGTTCTCATGCTCTGACATCTCGATGGCGCGCAGGGCTTCCCAATTGCCTAAGGTCTCTCCGCCGCCCATGATGGCCAGACGCTCGTTGTTGCGCAGCTGTGGGGCACGAACCTTCAGACGTACCGTCTTGGCATAGGAAGTCTGCGGACTCATGCTCAGTTTCCTGGCTGCCACACATTCCGTGAAGGCCGTTGAGTAGAGGAAGGAGTCTTCAGGAATGTCGAGCCAGTGGTCGTACACCGTATAGCGGACGCCCTTCTCTGCAGCAAAATCCAATCGGTGAGGCTCCACGAGCCATTCCGTACGTTCCTGCTTGTCGCCACGCATCACACTGTAGTAGTAGTCCATGTGACCAGTGTTCTTGATGTTCTTGCTGATCTCCGTTGACCAATGGATACCGTCAAGTGTACCCATCTTGTGTTCTTCGGGCTTACCGTCCGTCAGAATGTTCACCATCAGCTCCTCGCCGAAGGTGGTCTGATACTCTATATGAAAGTTGATTCTCATGTTATAATTGGTTTTTGTTAGACATTTGATGGTAGCTTTCGCTTATTATTAATTAATGTGTAGTTGACTGCGTCGACCTTTCATGGGCAAAGGTACGAATTATTTCCCCCCGTTGTTCTCTATAGACTGAGATATTGTCGAAAGAAAGATGCAAACGATTGCATAGGCGAAAGAATAAGTGTACTTTTGACACACGTCAAGAAGAACCCTCTAAATGCATTATTTTAGCAGAAAAGTTTGTTTGTGTGCGAACACAGTCGTACCTTTGCACCAGAATTAAGAAACAAAGGTAACATTTAGGATAACAATTTAAAATTAAAGAAAGGGTTTAGTTATGATTATCTTCAATTTTGTAGTTTTGTCGCTCGCTTCAGTGGTTAAGACCAAGGCAACCAAGGCCGTCGCCCTGATGAGCAAATAAAAGGATTCGTTTGTATTTTAGAGAATATGAGAGAGGGACTGTCCTGAACTGGGGCAGTTCCTCTCTTCCTGTTTGTGCTAAGATCGGTTTTCTCCTGTGAGGCCTTTGTAGCTTTTGGCTGCGGCTTGGAGGGCCTCTTCAGTGGTATAGCGCTCGTAATAGGTTCAGCGTGTAACGACGCGCTGTGTCGAGCGTGTCCGTCGATGACGTGTACGAGCCCGAAGCTGTAGGTATAATATTGTATAATTCTAAAAGATGCTTGTATGAATGGAAATAAATGCTAACCTTTGTGGCTGATATTGTTTCAAGACCTGGAATATATATTTCAGGACTTGGAATATATATTTCAAGACCTGAAACATCAGGCGATCAGTGAATAGGTGCCTGAAAACCCTGGGAAGTGAATATAGAATGAAGGCCTCGCTGGGAAAATCTCAGTGAGGCCTTGATTAGTATGGTTAGGATTAGTAACCTAACATGGCAGCTGGTGTTATTCCAAGTGTCAGGCATAGCAGACGTGCAATTTTGAGCGTAGGCTCTGCTCGACCGGAGATATAATCACTAATTCGCGACGGGCTTACTCCAATTTCTTCTGCCAGCTGTTTCTGACTCATGTTCTTTTCATCGAGAGACAACTGAATGAGCTGTGCTACAGTTGGCTTGGCGATAGGGTAGTGCTCTTTTTCATACTCTATCACCACATCCGACATCATTGTCAGTTCCACCGCGTTGCGATCATTGGCGGGGGTGTTGTCATCTACCATAGGCAACAGTTCCTCAATGCGTGCCAATGCAAACTCGTATTTCTCCTTTGTAATCTTACTCATAATCTTTTCTCCTTAATTAAATTGTTGCTGCATCTATCTTGTCATATTCGCTGTGAGTACCCACAAAGCGGATAAATATATGTCCTATTGTAAATTTAACCACAACTATCAAGCGATATTTGTTTCCCTTGATGTTGAATACGTAATGCTGGTTGCCAACATAGTCTGTATCAGGAAAATCAACCTTGATGTCTGACAGATTCTTCCATTCTGCTTTTTCGGCTATGTCGTACCAACGTTCGAGAGCTGCCTGAGAGTCTCCATGCCCTTCCAAGCTGTAGAACTCTATTAATCGTCTATGTGATACTATTCTCATTTCGGGGGCAAAGATAAATAATAATTTTGAAATACGCAAGTTTTTGCAGGATTTTTTTTGTTTTTCAATAGCCATGGGGGAAGTAGTCATTGGCATTAGGGTAGCGCCATTTATTGAAGATTCAGTCGCTCCAAGAACGATTTGTTGCGCTTCTAAGAACGAATATACAAGCATTTGATACGATTTTGCACAATTCTTGGGGAAATAGTCTGTACCTTTGCAACAAAATTACGATAAACAGATGAATATATTCCATTTATTTAAGAAAAAGCGTGAATACGGAGACTGCAGGTTGTCGGAGAATGCTGCCAAGTATGAGGAGATAGCATCCGAACTTGGCAACACGGCTCAGCATGTCTATGATATAGCTCATGGAGAAGCACTCCGAAGTTACGATGACTATGTAATCTATGATCGCCTCTGCTACGATGGCATTGTACACAGAAGATAGATACAAGTCAGAGGTGTGGAGCCCGGATAATGGCGACGGTACCTATACCAATCCTGTAATCAACGCCGACTATAGTGACCCCGATGTCTGCGTGGGTGCCAGCGGGCACGATTATTACATGACGGCTTCGTCGTTCCAATGTGTGCCTGGTCTGCCGATCCTGCATTCAAAGGATCTCGTAAACTGGGAGATCATCAACTACGCCCTTGGGAATCTCTATGAGGGTGACTGCAAGCTCTTGGAGCATTTCAGCAAGCCTCAGCATGGTGCCGGCGTCTGGGCGCCGAGCATCAGATACCATGATGGCTGGTACTATATCTACTGGGGTGATCCCGACTTCGGTGTGTATATGGTGAAGACGCAGGATCCTGCCGGCCAGTGGGAGAAACCCGTCTGTGTGATCAGGGGAAAGGGTTATATCGACACCACACCTCTTTGGGATGACGATGGCAGGTGCTATATGATGAACGGATGGGCCATGCGGAGTAAGAGTCCTTACGGTCCCTATGAGCATAAGATCGTGTTGGCGCAGGGAAAGACCAGCATCAACGGCCCTCATCAGGGGGGGTACATACGAAATACGGCGAAGATTGGTTCCTGCACTTCCAAGATAAGGAGGCATACGCTTGACATCGACTGGATCAGGGTCACGAAGTGATGTTATTCGGCTTCATTTCCATCTCGTCATGGAGGGTTGGTAGTGAAATTGAGGCTAAGACATGAAATATTTCTTAAATTCTTTTGATTAAATCAAAGATTTTAAGTAATTTTGCCAGCACTTTAGACAAAAGCTAAAATGAAAGTGCGCAACAGCCTAGGCTTTGCCCATCTGATAAAGATGGTGGCGCATCGCTGGCAGTGGTTCCTGCTGTCAGTGGTGATATGTCTGTGTGCAGCCCTGTTGTATACCCACTACGTAACTCCTGTCTACAAATTCTCGGGCAGATTGATGATTCATCAGAGCGACAATTACGGGCATCGCGGTTCAACAATGATGCTGCGGTATGTCAGCAACTTAGGCGAGGTGAAACGCACAGAGGGCGTGGACAACGAGATTGAAATGCTCTGGTCGAGTACTCTGATGCGTGACGTGGTGACGAGTCTGAAGCTCTATACAGACTATCGTGTGAAAGAAGGACGTAGGAAACGCCAGGTGTATGCCACGCAGCCCGTCAGTGCAGATTTGGACCGCTTTCATCTGGACAGCATTGACAAGATAGCATACGAGGATTTCTGTACGATAGACATGCTGTTGAAGCGCAAGAGCGATCAGGATAGCACCATTTTAGTGAAAGGCGTATTGGACTGTAACGGTGAAAGCGTCTGGACATTCAAGCGTCAGATCAAGGCTCTGCCGGAAGTGATAGAAACGCCCTTCGGCATGGTGACACTCACCAGGAACCCCAACGGGGAACCGTTGACGGCAGGGCAGGAGTGGCTGATCAGTATTGAGCCGCCCCTTGCGACAGCGTTGGACTGTCTGGGCCGACTGGGGGTGGCGAAACTGGAAAAGGAAAGTGACTCTTACCGCTGGTTCACAAGTTATTTTCTCAAGATGTCGAGCATCGTCGAACTGACATATATTGACCATCTTAAACGGCGGGGATTGGACATTATCAACCAGATTGCCATCAGTTATAACCATCAGGCCAACGTCGACAAGAACGAGATAGCCCTGCGCACAGAGGCCTTTATCAATGAGCGGATAGCCCGTCTGGGCAAGGAACTCAGGCTGACCGACGATTCCATCAGTGAAATCAAGCAACAGGGCGGATTGACCAACCTTACCGACGGTGCACGTTCGATAGTGCAGGCCGACAGATACGGGTCGGAACTGACTGAGGCCCAGGCACAAGGAATGATGCTCGACTATCTGGGCGAATATGTCAGCAAACCAGAGAACAAATATGAGATTATCCCTTCGAACATGGGTATGCATAATTCCGTATCAGAGAAGATGATTGGTAGATACAACGAGATTGTGCAGAAACGGAAACGTCTGCTGCAGTCTGCCTCAGAGGAGTCTCCGCAGGTTAAGACACTCACGGCGGAGGCCGATGAGATGAGCGTCGCCATCCTGGCAGCCCTTCAACAAGCCAAGCACTCATCGGCAACAGAGCAGGAGCGACTTGTGTCACAATATTCGAATTTCAGGGGGAAGGTCTATGGTACGCCTGTCGCTGAGAAAGCCCTGACGGATGTAGGACGCCAGCAGTCTGTCAGGAACCGTTTGTTCAAACTACTTTTGCAGAGACGCGAGGAGAACTCCATTGCCCTGTCATCGACATCCAATCATGGCAAACTCATCGACGAGCCGCTGGTTGAAGGCCAGATACGGCCCAACCTGTGGAAAGCCTACGGCATTGCCTTGGGTGTCGGCATCGGCTGCCCGTTCGCCATTTTCTATCTGTTAGGTTTTCTCAAGTATAAGATTGAGAACCGCAAGGATCTGGAGGAGATGACCGAGCGTCCCATCATCGCCGAAGTGCCGTTGGCGGGTGACGACGTCAAGCAGAAGGCTGGCATCGTGATACGGTCGGGCATCAATGAGCCGATCACGGAGGCATTCCGACTGATGCGGACCAATATCCACTTCATGCTGAAGGGTGAGGAGAACACCATTCTGTTCACCTCGTCGACATCGGGTGAGGGCAAGTCTTTCTGTGCCGCCAACCTTGCCATGAGTTGTGCACTCCTTGGCAAGCGTGTCGTCCTCTGCGGGATGGATCTCCGTAGGCCAGCCCTCGGCCAGCTGTTCATGTTGGAAGACAGAGACAAGGGCTTGACAAATCTCTTAGGAATGGAAGAGATTACTGAAGCTGATGTATTCAACCAGATTGTGCCATCGGGAACAGACCGGAATCTCGACCTTTTGCAGGCTGGGCCGATACCTCCCAATCCTGCTGAACTGCTTGCTCGTGAAAGTTTCGGACAAGTGATGGCCATACTCAAGAAAGCGTACGATTACGTGATTCTTGACACTGCGCCAGTGGGGTTGGTGACAGACACCCTGCCCATCGGCCGATATGCTGACGTGACCGTTTTTGTCTGTCGTGCCGAGTATACACCCAACTATGCCGTCGCCCAGCTGAACCAGTTATCCATTGAAAACAAACTGCCGAACACCTGTTTTGTCTTTAATGGCTATTGCGCTTAGGCTGACCTTATCTTTCAAGAAACCAACACAAGTACGCGGGAACAAAAATGGGGAATCCGAAGATTCCCCTCACTTTGAGACCAAAGTACCCTGTGCCGTTCTGTTCTCGAACCAATTTTTGCACGACCTTGACCTCCTTTGGGCTTTTCATAATGACATACCCAATCCCCAGGAGCCAATATTTGTAGGAAACCGGCACCGGTCGTAAGGACCTTTTTCAAAGAACCGTCTGTTAATAGGGTGTATGTGTCTATAACCCATACACCTTTTATATATATTAGTATAGATAGGAGGGGAAACTGATTATTATTCAATTCGGCCATATACCCATGAAAAAAATATGGCTACTATACTGACTTTTTCAACTTTACCTAATATTTATAATAAAAAAGAATATGGAAAGAATTTACAGAAATTTAAATGATGCAACCAAGTTACGCATCAGTCAAAAGTTAAAAGGTCGCTCAATGAGCGATAGCCACAAGCAGGCAATCAGTGACGCTATGAAAGCGTATTGGGCAACTATTCCTTACCGCCCAACAGAAAATAACGAAAGTAATAACCAGCGCAACGATGAAAAGAATATGCAAACGGAAAATTCAGATTGATGCACTAACTATGTGTTACGAAGTTGAGAAAGCATTCTATTATGAACAGCTACAACGGCTTAACTATAATGAGACAATCGACCTTGAGGAATTTCAACTGACACGAACAACAGGACGATATTATGATAATGTTTATAGTATCAGAGCATGGAACGGCGAACGAGTGATAGAATTTGGACAACTAAAATTCAATCTTTCTCATGGTGACGAGCAAAGTAATATCCATATCAATGGCAAGCGCAAAGTTTGGTTGACTATAAGCAATGAAACCCTATATAGTCAAGACGTTTATTTCCTTACATACATTGAACAGAGATTAGGGCTAACGTTCCATAACGGTACAACGCTTGACCTCGCTCTTGATACATCTTTCAATATCAGTAAAGACGTTAAAATGTTACTCCACAATAAGAACGTAACAACCATCTTGAACGGGAAGAAGATTTTAGACAGAGACGAAGACAGACCCGAAATCAATTATCCTGCAAGTGGTAGCCTCAACAATCAAAACAAATATCAGACGGTAAACATTAAGCAACGCAACGCCATCAAAGACAAGAACAAGGGCGTGACGATTCAGACATATGACAAGATAGCAGAAATCAAGAACTCATCAGACAAGCAGTATATCATGGAGTACTATGGAAATCCTCAAAGGTTATATCGCACAGAGGTCCACCTAAATGCTGAGGACATCAAGAATTATGTCGAACGCAGGAACATACAATACACACCTCTAATATTCTTTGACGCTACCATACTTGAAGATATGTTTTTCCATTTCATCAATAGCGTCATTCGTTTTCAGTGCAAGACTAAAGATGTGAGTTGGGAACATCTGTTAGGACGTTCGTAGGATTATAACAACCACCCCTACAGAATATAACCGGATGATTATATTCCTTAGTATATATAGGGATATTGTGTTATTTTAAAAATGTATCAATGAAATCTATAAAATGAAATCATTGATACATCTTTTTTTGTATTATACTAATATAAAAAGTTATATTGATAATTTCTATTTGCTAATAATATTAAAATATTCCGGTAGGATTTGTAAATTTGAAAAGAAATAGTTATCTTTGCATATTAATTTTAAAAATATTGCCTATGATATAAAAAGTTTAAAAGACATTAGATAAAAAGCGTTTGCTTAAATTCTTGTTCTATCGAAATCGGCAAAATTTCACAGAGCAGCAAGAGTAGAAGTTAGACGCTCACGCTACGGCGTGGGCAATTACTCGGATATGCTGCATAGGTGTTTGCCGATACCTGATAGAACGTAGACGAAGCAATTAGTCCACGTTTTTTATTTGTCTCCCTCCAAACGTGTTATGGACTTCAATAGTATTACTAACTAAATAATGAAGATATGAAAGATTGGAAAACTTGGGCATTACTAATTGGCCTTTATCTGTTAGTCAAAATGTGTGGCGGTTGTAACGGATGTGGAGGGTCTGTGCCAAAGCCCGACTTAGAAGAACTAAAAAAGAAGATTTACTATCAGACAGGTTGGCAACCATACCAATTCAATTTTGAAAAATTAGAATTGTCTGTTGAAGACCCTCCTATCTATGAATTTGAGATTAGGGGGCCATATGGCTCACATAAAACAGGACAAGTTTCTGTTTATGAAAATGGCAGCATTAAGAATGTTTCAGTATACTGACACAGCGAATCATAAGGCAGGCTTTGTCTTTTTGATGAGGCCTGCTTATTTTAGTGTTTCGTTAATATCGTGTTTAATTCTTCTCGGCTATTGAACTGATATATCCTCCCACGTATTTTGATATATCCCTCTACTTTATCTGTGGGTTCTAAAAGACTACTTACTGACACCCCCAGCGCAAGGGCGATTTTCTCAATAGTATCAAGTCGGGCATTACCATAAATCGCTCTTGTAAGTGATGCAGGGTCAACGCCCATTTCTCCGGCAATGTCTTTCATTTGTTTGCCTTGTGCCTTGCATATTCGCTTGACATTTTCTGCTAATATCTTTTCCATGTTTCAAATTTTGAAACAAAAGTAACTATAATTGATGTACTATGCAAATTTTTTAAGAATTATTGAGAAAAAAGTTAATCAAATATTTGTCCAGGTCTTAACTTTTTTGTAACTTTGCGGTGTAAATAATTAACGTATATATCAATATGAATAAGGTTGTAATCTTCGCAAGAGTCTCCACGAGCGTCCAGGACTACGAACGCCAAGTTAATGAACTAACTGCTATCGCCCAGCGCAATGCGTGGAGTGTGGACGCAACTTTCTGTGAAAAGATAAGTGGAGCCAAAAAGAATGCAGAACGCAAGGAACTGAGTCGCATGGTCGAGTATGTTCAAGCCCATAATATAAATAAGGTGGCAGTGACAGAACTCAGTAGGTTGGGACGTGATACGCTGCAGGTGTTAGAAGTGATAGAGCAGTTCAACAAGTTGGGTATCTCATTGTTTATTCAGAACTACGGCATCGAGACACTGACCGAGAGTGGTGAAGTCAACCCAATGTCGCAATTTCTTATCACCATCTTAGCCGAGGTCGCAAGGATGGAGCGCAAGACTATTCGTGAGAGGGTCGAGAGCGGTTACAAAAACTATCGAGCCAATGGCGGCAAGGTTGGACGTAAAGAGGGTTATCGCAAAAGTGATTCAGATATGCGAGAGCAGTATGCCGAGGAAATACGTCTTTTGAAAAAAGGTATCAGCCTCCGCAATATCAACAAGATAACAGGCTCCAGCGTGAACACTATCAGAAAGTGTAAAGCCCTCTTATAATTTTCTTGTTTAGAATTTTGAAATTTGAAAATTTTTATGTATATTTGCTTTGTTGAATTTCGAAATTGCAACAATGTAAAATAAGTGCCGAGCGAGGTACAGCATAAAAAGAATAACTAATGATAACTATCGAGCAGTGTAATAAAATTTTAAACAACGGAGAACGAAAGTATAATAATGAAGAGATAAGAATGATAAGAGATTACCTCTATCAGTTGGCAAATTTAGAAATTAACGATTTAAAAAACTAAACAAAATGAATGTGATTATTTATTGTCGTGTAAGTTCAGATGAACAAGCGGAAGGAACAAGTTTAGATGTTCAAGAGGAACGTTTGAGAGCGTATTGTGAACGCAAAGGGTATAACATAATAGATATACCTCACAGGGAAGATGAAAGCGGAAAGACTTTTGAAAAGAGACCAATTATTCAAGGTATAATGAAGTATGTCCGCAGCCATAGGGGACAAGTTGACAAGTTGTTAGTCCTACGATGGAATAGGTATTCGAGAGACCTTTTTAGTGCTTGTAGCAATATGGATGCCTTAAGAAGGTTAGGCGTAGAAGTCAATTCCATAGAAGAGCCTTTAGATTACAACACTACAGGTTGGCCAGCGCAGTTAGGTATGTATATCGGAATGGCGCAGGGTGATAATATCAGTCGTTCTAAGGCTACTATCGATGGCATACGTGGTACACTAAAGAAAGGCAGATGTGCTAACAGAGCTCCACGGGGTTACAAAAACGTCAGGCTTGGAAAGCATGACACGCATGTAGAGATAGATGAAGAAAAGGCCAAGATTGTTAGGCAGGTATTTCAAGAGGTTGCAAAAGGTGTGGAGGCTCCTTGCCATCTTCGCAAGAGGATGTGCCCTTCAATTTCTGAAAGTTCATTTCTTGAAATGCTGCGTAATGTATTCTATATTGGCAAGATTCTTGTGCCAGCTTATAAAGATGAACCGGAGCAAATTGTGCCAGGCATCCACGAACCTTTGATAAGTGAAGAAACCTTCTATCAAGTGCAGGAGGTTTTGGATGGCAAACGCAAGAAAGTTCCAAAGTTTGGGAAGGCAATCGACCCCAACTTATATCTACGAAAGTATCTTGTGTGTCCAGTCTGCGGCCATTCTTTGACAGGTTCGACAAGTGGAGGTAATGGCGGGAAATACACCTATTACCATTGCTGCAATGATGGAAAGCATTTGCGCAAGAGGGCAGAAGAAGTAAATGAGAGTTTCGCAAATTATATCGATGGACTAAAGCCTAACGATGCTGTTATGACCCTTTATCGGGAGATACTGCAAGACCTCCGAGGAGAAGAAGGTCGGGAGCGTTTGAAAGAGGCTGAGGCTTTACGTAAAGAAGTCCGGGAAGTTGAGGCGATGCGTGATACTCTTGATGATAAGTTATGTAAAGGAACTATTTCGGATGAAAACTATGAGCGCATATCAAACCGATATAATCAGCGAATAGATGAACTCCGTCAGAAGATAACATTACTTTCAAAAGGTACGAAGGAGATAGGGGAGAAAATCGACTATTCTTTCAACCTTCTAAGTAATTTAAAGAATATTATGATTGATGGACCGGTAAAACTAAAATGTAAACTGCTTGGTTCGATGTTTTTCGACAAAATCGTTTATGACGGGAAAAATTATCGAACCACGAACTATAACCAAGTGCTTGACCTTATCTTTCAAGAAACCAACAAGTTACGTGGGAATAAAAATGGGGAATCCGAAGATTCCCCTCACTTTGAGACCAAAGTACCCAGAGCCGGGGTCGAACCGGCACGGGTTGCCCCACTGGTGTTTGAGACCAGCGCGTCTACCGATTCCGCCATCTGGGCCTCTTTGCGGGTGCAAAGGTACAATAAAAAAGTGAAAAGTGAAGAGTGAAAAGTGAAAAATTTGCTTCCACCATCACATTTTTTTATTTTTTAATGCTTTTATTCTATCATCCTATTGTTTTTTTTACTATCTTTGCACCGAATATGTTACTTAATCTATTTCATGGACATCAAGGACAATAGAACTTTCTGCGTGATTCTCGCGGGAGGAAGGGGGCGTCGTCTATGGCCAGCGAGCAGGAACGCCTATCCGAAACAGTTTATGGATCTCTTTGGTACAGGGAGGACCATGCTCCAGACCACGGTGGACCGTTTCTGCAAAATTCTACCCCCAGAGAATATATATATATGTACGTGTAGGGAATACCTGCCGCAGGTAAAAGAGCAGCTGCCCTTTCTGACGGATGAGAATATTCTCGTGGAACCCATTCACAGAAACACGGCTCCGAGTGTGGCATGGGCAAACATGCGCATCTTGAAACGGAATTCCGAAGCCAACATCATCGTTTCGCCCTCTGATCAGATGGTCATCGACGAAGAACGTTTCTTTCAAAGTATGAATGTGGGCATTGGCTACGTCTCGGAGAACGATGTGCTGCTGGCGATAGGTGTGAAGCCTACGCGTCCGGAACCCGGCTATGGTTATATCCAGCTGGGCGATATGAGTTGCAAGCCGGACGTCTACAAGGTGAAATCGTTCACGGAGAAGCCAGAGCGCGACTTTGCCACGATGTTTATGGAGAGTGGCGAGTTTTATTGGAATACGGGTATTTTCATTTCCAACGCCCGCCATCTGATTCTGAGTTTTGAGGCCATCTTCCCCGTTGTGCTGCGTAACTTGAGACTCAATCGAAAGAGCTATACCTATGAGGAGGAGTTGGCTTATGTCGAAGAGAACTATCCGCGTTACCCGAACCTGTCGCTCGACTATGCCATTCTGGAACAGAGCCGTGATGTATATGTGATGAAGTGCGACTTCGGCTGGGCTGACTTAGGCACGTGGCATGCCATCTATGAGGCGATGAGTAAGGTGGAAGACGATAATGTGGTTCTCAACTCTGAGGTAGAGATGGAGGATTGTCATAACAACATCATCTGTCTGCCGAAGGGACGTCTGGGCGTTATCAGCGGACTGGAAGGTTATATCGTGGTGGAACACGACAACGTGCTGTTCATTTGTAAGAAAGGCGACTCTTCATCGTTGGTGAGGAAGTATGCCAGTGAGGTGCAGATGAAATATGGAGATGAGTTTGTCTAATCAGACAAACTCATCTCTTATTTTAGCGGCGATTTCCTTGAATTCTTCTTCCGACAGTTTGAGCTTCTCACGACGGAAGTCTGCATCCTGTTCCGACTGCATGGGAATCAGGTGGATATGGGCGTGGGGCACTTCAAGGCCCAGCACGATCTGTGCCACCTTCTTACAGGGGAAGGCTGCCTTGATGGCTTTGGCCACACGTTTGGCGAAAGTCTGATAACGGGCCAGCTCGTCATCGTCCATATCGAAGAAGTAGTCCACTTCGCGGCGGGGAATCACGAGGGTGTGACCCTTCACCAGCGGATTGATGTCGAGGAAAGCGTAGAACTCCTCGTTCTCTGCGCACTTGTAGCTGGGAATCTCACCAGCAGCAATCTTAGAAAAAATGTCCATATTATCCTACTGTTATCTTGTCAATTCTCAGTTTGATGCTTCCACGGGGAATCTTCACCTCCACCTCGTCACCCACCTTGTGGTTCAGCAGTCCCTGGGCGATAGGGGTCTTGATGGAGATCTTGCCCTCGCGCAGGTTGGCCTCGCTCTCGCTGACGATGGTGTAGGTCATCTTCGCCTTGTTGACGAGATTGGTCATCTCCACCTTCGACAGGATCTGCACGGCATCTGTACTCAGACGCGACGTGTCTACTACCTTCGCCTCGGAGATGGTCATTTTCAAACGGTTGATCTTGTCTTCCAGATTGGCCTGTGCCTCCTTGGCGGCATCATACTCAGAGTTCTCGCTGAGGTCTCCCTTCTCACGGGCCTCGGCGATGGCGGCTGAGGCCTTCGGGCGCTCAACACCTTCCAAACGTTGTAATTCGGCTATCAGTTTGTCGTAGCCTTCTTGTGACATATATGCCATGATGATTTACTATTTAATTATTATTTTCTTCTGTCGATTTACGAATTAGGTCGGGCGGACAAAAATAAAAGAATCCCGACTTTCTCCATGTCGGAATCCTCTGGTACTCACATGTCCTTATCCTTACTTACGGATGCAAAGGTAGGCATTATTTTTTAATTGCACAAATTTTTCCCCATAAAAAATGCAAAACCACGTAAATGAGGACTGCCGACACCCATCCGCCGATGACATCGACGAAGTAATGGGCCTGGATATAGACCGTAGCCAGACACAATAGCACATAAATGGGCAGCATACCCCAGAGGAGCCATCGGTTGCGCAGACGCCAGGCGAGGAACATCAGGATCGTCGCTATGCCCACATGACTGCTGGGAAAGGCTGCCGTGGGGCGCTCGCCTGCATTGTGGGCATTCTCCACCATGTGATAGAAGAAACCGTCACTCCATCCGGGCATGGGCAGTGGCTCTTGATGGTCCATGAAATAGTGACCCACGTTTGGGAAGACACCTGCTGCGATTTTGTCCAGTCCTACGGCCTGATAGTAGTATTGCGGTCCGGTGACGGGCAGGAAGACGAAGATGACATAGTAGATGAAGAACGCTACGAGGATGATGAACACTGTGCGGTCGAACTCCTTGTAGCGGAAGAAGAAAGCGAACAGCGACACAAGGGCGATCATCGGGAAATAGGCTGAATAGCCTAAGTGCATCAGTTCGCTGAACACAGGGTGGGAGATGGCCTGCGAGAAGTGCAGGGCTGGCTGACAGTTGCAGAGTGATTGCTCGTAGCCGGCAAACACGTGGTCGAGATTGGGGAAGATACGGTTTAGTTCATAGGTGTCGGAATACCACCATCCCAGGAGCAGCATCTGTACACAGATACGGCAGAAGTGGGTGAAACGGCAGGGCTCAAGACGGTAGACGAGCCACATGGCCAACGTGAGCAGCAGGATATGGAAGCGCCCCCATAGCATGGCATTGGGATTGACGGCCTTCGTATAGGTGAAGAGCACCAACAAGGTTGTCAGCAGCAGATAGCCCATGATGACCCATTCCACTGCAAAAAGCCCCTTCCTCGGCTTCTTCTCAATCTTGAATAAATCCTTAATGATCTTCACCCTTTTACCTTTTCACCTTTTTGCCTTTCAAAGCCATCCGTTCTCTTTGTACCACTTGATGGATCGCTTGACGCCCTCTTCCAACTTCACCGTCGGCTGATAACCGAGTTCGTCGATGGCAGGCTGGATGTCACAACGCCAGTTGCGCTGTTTCAGAATATTGAACTTATCATTGTTCAGTACGCTGATCTTACCTGTCAACCTACTGGTGTACTCGCCGAAGAAGGTGATGATGCGCAACACCCACACAGGTGCCGTAATGCGAATCCACCACGGACGTCCCAGCTCCTCATGGATGAGGTCGCTGAATGTGGTACTCTGATACACCTCGCCGTCAGAGAGGAAATATTTGCGGCCGTTCTCTCCCTTTTCCATTGCTAAGAACACGGCTTGTACCACGTCTGTCACATAGACGAACGTGATGTCCTGACGTTTGTAGCCCACAGCGAAGTCGGAGTGCTGCTTGATGCTCTTCGCCATAACGAAATAATCCTTCTCCCTGGGACCATACACACCCGTCGGCCTTAATATAATATAAGGTATACACGAGCCTATGGACTCGAGGTATTTCTCTGCCTCCAACTTGCTGCGTCCGTATTCGGTATTCGGTAGTGGTGTGTCCGTTTCGCGGATTTCCTGATAAGGCTGCTGCTCCCTGATGGCTCCAAAGATGCTGAGGCTGCTCAGGTAGACGAATCGCTTCAAGGGCATTTGGAGCTCGAGGATGGCCTCCACTAAGTTTTTCGTTCCCTCGCAGTTGATGCGCATGAAATCCTGTTTGTTTAGGCACTTCGTCACGCCGGCTGCATGCACCATGTAGTCGAAGTCATGTCCCCTGAGTTGCTCCACAAGCTGGTCCTTCTTCGAGAGGTTCAGTTCGATGAAGTGGATGCGCTCGTCCTGCAGGTATTCCTTCGAACTGCTCTTCCTGACGGCAGCCCACGTCTCGAATCCCTGCCTGAGTGCCTCCTCTACGATAAACGAGCCGATAAAGCCGCTCGCACCAGTAACTAATATCTTCATTTTGCAAAATTTGGGTGCAAAGGTACTATTTTTTTACGACAACTTGGACAACTTAGACAACTTTTTCTTTTCGACCTAGGTCGAATGTTGTTATAGTTGTCTTAGTTGTCGTTAAAAAAATACTCGAATTGTCTTTTATTTCAAAAATTTATTGTATCTTTGCGGCAAAGAACTAAAGTATAAGTCTATGGGAAAGAATAAAGGAGGAAAACGGTTAGGGAAGAAACAGGTCAGCGAACTGCTGCAGAATCTCTTCCAGCACAATCCGAACGAGACGTTCTCGTTCAAGCAGATATTCAGGGCTCTTAAACTCGACACGCATCCGCTGAAGATGCTCGCCATCGACGTGATGGAGGAAATGGCATGGGACGACTTCCTCTTGAAGGTCAACGACAACAGCTACCGCCTGAACCTGAAGACACAGGTGCAGGAGGGTGTGTTCCGTCGGAAGGCCAATGGACGCAACTCGTTCCTGCCCGATGATGGCGGTACGCCTGTCTTCGTGGCAGAGCGCAACTCGATGTCGGCGATGGACGGCGACAGAGTGAAAGTGTCGTATATGGCCCGTCGTGATAAACATATCAAGGAGGCGATGGTCATCGAAATCGTCAAGCGTGCCCACGATCAGATCGTTGGAAAACTACGCGTCGACAAAGACTGGGCCTTCCTCATCCCGCAGGATAACACCTTCGTCCACGATATCATCATCCCCAAGCGCAAGCTAAAAGGTGGTAAGACAGACGACAAGGCGGTGGTGAAGGTCGTGCAATGGCCTGATGCCGAACATAAGAACATCATCGGATCCGTGGTGGATATCCTCGGAAAGACGGGTGAGAACAATGCGGAGATGCACGCTATCCTTGCCCAGTACAACCTGCCTTACAAGTATCCGAAGAATGTGGAGGAGGCGGCAGAGAAGATCGATCCAGGCATCACACCCCAGGAGATTGCCCGTCGTGAGGATTTCCGCGATGTCTTCACCTGTACCATCGACCCTAAGGATGCCAAGGACTTCGACGATGCCCTCTCCATCCGCCGCATTTCCCCTCCTGAGTCAGGAGGGGCCAGGGGTGGTCTGAACAACGGCTCTCTTTGGGAGGTTGGTGTCCATATCGCCGATGTCTCCCACTACGTGAAGGAAGGCTCCGTTATCGATAAGGAAGGCTATAACCGAGCTACGAGTATATACCTCGTGGACCGTACCATCCCCATGCTGCCCGAGCGTCTCTGCAACTTCATCTGTTCTCTCCGACCCAATGAGGAGAAGCTATGTTACAGTGTTATCTTCCAACTCGACGACGAGGCGAACATCAAAAAGTGGCACCTCGCCCATACGGTGATTAAGAGCGACCGTCGCTATGCCTATGAAGAGGTGCAGCAGATACTTGAAGACAATGGGGTTAAGGATGGTACTGGTGAACCTGCGCCTCCTGCCACGAAAAAGAATCCCTACAAAGGCGAATATGCCAACGAACTCATCAAACTCGATGCCCTCGCCAAGAAACTCCGTGCCGCCCGCTTCAAGAACGGCAGCGTGAAGTTCGACCGTGAGGAGCTCCATTTCGACATCGACGAGACGGGCAAACCCATCAAAGCTTACTTCAAAACCTCGAAAGATGCCAACAAACTCATCGAAGAGTTCATGCTGCTTGCCAATAAGACAGTCGCAGAGTCTGTCGGCCGTGTGAAGAAGGGCGTGAAGGCCAAGACATTACCCTATCGTATCCACGACCAACCCGATCCCCAGAAACTCGAGAACTTGCGTCAGTTCGTCTCGAAGTTCGGCTATAAGGTGAAGACCAGCGGCACGAAGGGTGCCATCACGAAATCACTCAATGCCCTGATGGCCGATGCCGAGGGAACTCGTGAGCAGAATGCCATTGAGACTGTTGCCCTCCGTGCGATGATGAAGGCGAAATACAGCGTCCACAACATTGGACACTATGGACTGGCCTTCGATTACTACACCCACTTCACCTCGCCCATCCGCCGATATCCTGACATGATGGTGCACCGCCTACTGACGAAATACCAGAGTGGCGCACGCTCGGCCAATAAGGAGAAGTACGAGGAGTACTGCGAGCACTGCTCCGACATGGAACAGGTATCGCAGAATGCAGAGCGCGACTCGATCAAGTACAAGATGGTGGAGTTCATGGCCGACAAGATCGGTAACACCTACGATGCCCATATCTCCGGTCTTACTTCCTACGGCATCTATGCCCAGATTGACGAGACCCACTGCGAGGGTATGATCCCCATCCGCGACCTGGGTGACGACTACTACGACTTCGACGAGAAGAACTTCGTCATCGTAGGCCGTCGTCATCACACGAAGTATCAGCTCGGCGATCCTATCCGCATTCAGGTGGCCCGTGCCAACCTTGAGCGCAAGCAGCTCGATTTCACCCTCGCCGATGACTGACCGTTTCGCGTACCTTATATTATTACGCCCGCGAGGATGTGTTAAAAAACATATTTTCTGAATAAAAATCCCGATACCTACCAAATAAGTATCGGGATTTTTGCTTATCTTTGCAGCGTCAATTTTAAACATAACAATCAAGAAAACGTATCACAAAACTCAGTAAATTTATGCACCGGCTGATAGGAAGCCGGCGGGATCGTACGCTCTTTGACATTTTGGAACAACAATAACGTTTTGTGATAGAGACTTCGAGTCAAGTTTCTGTGAACCTTACTGGACAGCGGTTTTTACACTGTTGCCCAAATACCACTTGCGCCCTTTTCCAGAGGGGCATACGATAACCTTTCAACAAAAACAAAAATCTTTCTTTATTTATGAAGAATGACAAGACACAGTATGATGATGATTTTGAAAAGTTGCTCCAGGACTTTATCGACGATGCTCTGGACTACGATGATGAAGACGACCTGGACACCACGGACACCTTTGATGAGCCTGATGAGGCTGAACCGTCAGGGCTCCCCTTCCCGAGACCGATTGACAACAGGGTGGCCGACGTACTGATGAAATCTGACCATGAAAAGCAACAATGGATTGATGATGTGACCTCCATCGATGTGGAGGTGATGCCCGGCTGCGAGAAGGGAGTGTATGGCGAGGGCCCCGTAGTCGTTACCTTGAGGGCGAGGTCAGGTGCTGAATTGAGAAACCACCGCTTCACCTGTTATGTCTATACCGATACCTACTATCCGATGTGCGCCAGCGATGCCGGCTGCGAGGAGAAGCACACCAAGCGCAAGGCCTCCTACGAGATTCCCAGCTTGAACATCTGGCTGCCCGGACGGTACATCCTTTTTGTCGTCGGCCCAGGCGAAAGCCTTGTGCGCGTCGACTTTGCCCTCGATGATCTTCTGAATGTCAAGGCTGGAAAGCCTGTCGCCTGCCAGAGCTATGGCATCGAGCACACGCTGACCTCCTGCATGCAGACGATTGAAACAGAATGGGACATGGTGGCCCGACAGCCTGGCATGGCCCAGTTCCGACAGAAGATGATGCAGGAACGGCTGCTGCTCCTGTACAACGAGTTCCGCAAGGAGCTCGGAGGGGAGGCCTTCCAGCCAGAAGGCAACCTGATCATCAACACCCGCAACAACGACGTGTCGACGGGAATCCTCAAACTGTTCCAGCAGAACATCTTGTCCGACTACACGCTCAACTGCATCGACTGCGCCACACTCTTCGACGTCTCGCGCACCAATCCCTACGAGCTGTTGCCCGAGGAGATTGAGGACTGCGACATGAAGATTCTCTGTCTGACTCACCTCAGCGAGCTCACGGGAGCCAGCGGCAAGGTGATCATGCGGAAGGTCATCGACAAGGTGCGTTGCTCCTACGGCAAGACCTTCCTCTGGCTCTGCGGCTCACGACAGGAGACCGACCAGCTGATGGAACTCTTTCCATCGCTGCGACGACTCTTCAACGCCAAGAGCGTGATTGAGCAGGAGCCCTATACCGCCTTCGACCTCGTGCAGGTGTTCTACCGCGAACTCCTCGTCAGCAATCTCGCACCCTCCGCCGCCACGAAAGACCGCGTCGCACGCACCATCATCCAAGGCTGGGAGCAAGGCGCACTCTCCGGTTGGTCGCGCGACGACATCCGGCGCTTCATCGCCGAAGAGGTGAGACCAAGGTTCCTCCAGCGCGCCATTCCCCTCATGGCGGATGACGAGACCACGCTGCTTCAGCAAGAAGACATCCCCTTCGACAAACTCACCAGCAAGGGCTCGCCTTTCGAGGAGAGCATGCGCGAATTGCGTGAGATGATCGGACTCGACAATGTGAAGCAAGGCATACAGTCGATGGCCAATCAGACGCGACTCTTCCAGGAGCGCAGCCGCAGGGGGCTCCGTAACAGCGAGGAACAGGTCTACCACTGCGTCTTCACAGGCAATCCCGGCACAGGCAAGACCACTGTCGCTGGCAAGCTCGGCAGAATCTACCACTCCCTCGGACTCCTCTCCAAGGGTGAGGTCATCGCCGTAGATCGTACACGTCTCGTGGGACAGTATATTGGACAGACGGAGGAGAACATGAAGGGCATCCTCGAGGAAGCCAAGGGCAATGTGCTCTTCATCGACGAGGCCTACAACCTCAGCGTCAGCAACGACGACAAGAAGGACTTCGGCGCCCGTGTGCTCGACTCGTTGCTCACCGTCCTCACGCAGCCCAACCCCGATATGCTCATCGTCTTCGCGGGCTACACCCAGGAGATGGACGCCATGCTCAACTCCAACCCCGGACTCTCCAGCCGTTTCCCCTATCGCTACCAGTTCGACGACTACAGTGCCGCCCAGCTGATGGAGATTGCCATGCGGCTCTTCGAGCGAGATGACTACACCCTCTCTCCCGAGGCCTCCAAGGAGATGCGCAGCGCCATCGACCAGGCCTTGAAGGCGAAGGACCAACATTTCGGCAACGCTCGCTGGATAGAGCAGTTCGTCCGCAACGGCATCATCCCCGCAATGGCCGATCGTGTCATCTCCGCCATGAATGCAGGTGACGCCTCCGCCGTGAATTCCGATGGTGATCTCTTTGCGTTCTCTGTTGACTTCCAGCGCATCGAAGCCTCCGACGTCGCGAAGGCCTTCGAGCGCTTCCGTCCCCAAGCCGCCCCGCTGAAACCCCACCACAAAGTGGTGTCAGGCTTCAGCGCCTGACGGTACCCTCTTTCATCAATCCTAGATAAGTATATGATGAAAGACAAAGATAACACTCTCGCTTTGGCCCGTGATTTCATCAAGAAGGCAAGGGGCTATGCCAGATACAAACAGGTTGACGGCTATAATGAAGATGATTACGATCTCTTGGAGTTTATGAACCTCGATGCCAGTCTTGAAATCTGCAAGCGTGGCCCTGCTGATTATTACTATGAGAAGGCTTACGATATGTTCTGTACTTGCTTGGGGAAAGACCATCCTGAGACACGACAGCTCGTCAGTGAGATTATCGACTATCATGTCCACAACGTCCAGCGGATGATGCAGGAGAATTACACGGTGATCCTGCTCATCATCTACACCTATCTGACGTTGAACCTGGTGGAACTGATTCCCGACAAGAAGCTGATTGCCTTCTACATCGCCGCTTGTCAAGCTGCCCTCGCCATCTACTGGTATTTGGAGCAGACTTTCATGTGTTTCTTGGAACGCCGCCACTATCGGCGAGTATATAACCAATAATTACAAATCCCCGCAAGGCTGAAAATGCCCTGCGGGGATTTGTGCTAATGGGAAGGGAAAGCCTACTGGCGTTGGGTAAAAGGCCCATGTAACGGGGAAGAAATCTGATCATCCTGCTCACTCGAGTTTCTCGGGAATGACGAATAAGTCAATACCGTATTTGACGGGGGTGCTGACCATCAGTTCGTTGACGTAATCGATGGAGAGGTAGATGTCGCGGGGCTCCAGTTTTTGGTTGCCAATGGTGAAGATGGACCTGTCGATGATTACGATGCCCTTTTCGCGGGGGAGTCGCTTGGTAATCTTCGCGTCGCCGTAGTTATATGTGGCCTGGAAGAAACTCTTCTCGTCGAGGTTTACTTCGGTGTCTACCATGATAGAGTCGAGCAGATTATACTCATTTGCAAAGACGCTGGCCAATTTGGCTTGGATTGTATCACCGGGACTATGGGTGGACAGAAATTTCTGGTTGACCATGGTTTCGCTGCCTGACTTACGGACATACTTCTTGCCAAGAAACATAACCTGCTTCTTGGTCGTCATGTTGTATGCCTTGACGGCCTGTTTTTCTTTCTGCCAGTTGATGTCCTCGGCACTCTTGAACACGTCGCCGACCTTCACGGTTTTACCGCTCTTGTATTTCAGGCTGGCATCGTTGACCAGAAGCACTTTGAAATCGTCGGCGTAGGTCATGTTAAGCCCTAGGCTTAGGAGCATGATGGACAAGATTCTTTTCATTTTTCTTCTTCTTATATAAGTTACGTTTTTGCACATAGGTATCGATGAACGAGTAGATGGTGGTGGGTACCCACATATTGAAGGCGATGCCGTTCCAATAGGCGATGATGGCAATGACAAAAAACAGCGTTGCCGTGCTGAGGAATGACATCAGCACACCCAGCCACGGATGGGCGAAGAGAGCCTGGAAGGATGTGCCGCGTAGATAGAAAGTGCCCACGGTGGTATAGACGATGAACAGCAGCAGGACTGCCAGCCAGTTGACAAGATGCTTCCCTTTCATCAGCATGAGAAAGGCATTGATGCAGATGGCGGAGCCTGGTTGGGCACCGACGTATGTGCTGTGGACGTCGCTCTTGAAGTCTCCGATGACAAGGATCTTGTCCTCGATCTGCTCTTTGACGGGGATGATGGAGTCGAGGTCGAGCAGGTCGGCACCGAGGTAGATGTAGTTGCGCTCACGCATCTGGCTCTCTTCGTTGAACAGACTGCCTGTAATCGTGACATCGACAAACAGTGTCGCCCCATTCTGGCAGAGCCGGCCGTTGTCGGTGTACCATAGTCCTCCTAAGTGTGGCGTGATGCCGAAGCCGTCGAGATGGTTTCTGTCGGCATACATCTTAAGTGCCACGGAGGGAATGGTGTCACCGTGAAGGAACTGGATGTGGGCGCAGGTCAGCTGCTTCCACGTGGTGAGGTAATCGGCGTTGGCAGCCTTGGCGGTGAGCCGGCTGTCGGCCAGCGTCACCCCATGATGGACGGGAATGACCAGCCTGTCCATGGAGGCGATGGTCTGGAAGAGGGCAGAGTCTGTAGGGGTCTCGATGCCTTGTTCAAAGAGCACATCCATGAAGATGTACCGGTAGTTGTCGGCCTCCTTGGCGATGGTCAGCAGCTGCAACAGTTTCCCACGGTCGGTGATGACCAGGTCGCCTACAGGCATGCCCTGTTCCTCAAAGGGCGTGAGCTGCTTGTCGTAGCAGACGTTGATGAACAGCAGGCTGTCGGGGACGTTGTCCATCTGCTGTCCGAAGAACTTCTTAAAGTCGCTGATTTCCTTCTGCGCAGCATATTCGCCCGCCATCGGATAGGCTGAGTTGGCCACCACATAGCTGAACAATGTGATGGTCAAGCTCACCAATAGCGAGACTCTCAGCGTCTTCCGATTGCTCTTAATCCATCCTCGGAGGCTTTCCAAAAGCATGCCTTAGTCTGTAAAGGTTTTCGAAGTTCTCTTGGGGGCCTTGCGGTTTCCGGCAGTGGGTTTGACAGGTACCTGTGCACCCTCAGACTTGGTGACGCCCTGATTCTCGGCGTCTTTCAGAAGCCGCTGGTGGAAGACGACGACGTTGGAATGGCAGTGAGTCTCACCAGAGGGCGACGTATCGAAGTCGCCTACCAGTTCGACCTCACCGAGGAATGCCTTGTAGACCGTGTTCCTGCCATCCTCGTTGAAGAAGCGGCGCAGCCACGCGTTGGTGTCACGCCCGCTCTTCACGATGGGATAGCTGCCATTGAAATCCATCACGCCTTCATAGAGCACCTTCTTCAGAACCTCTATCTGAGCGTTAGCAATGGCATCTTTCTTGTCGCTGCCGTAGCCTTCGGAACTGAAGATAGCCTTCGGCCCGTCGATGGTCAGCAGTTCTACTTTCACCCTGCTGTCCTGGGCGTGGAGTGCCATCGCCGTCAGCATCAGGATGCAAAGGGAGAACAGTCTCTTGTACTTCATCATATGCTTACAGTCCTATTCCTGAAAGAATGCTCTGCTTTCTGGCGCGGCTGATAACCGTCAGGGTAATGCCTTCGTCGAAATATTTCTTGATCAGGTCGCCGCCGCTCTTCACGGAGCAGTGTGACATAGTGCCGCTGAGCACCTCGTCGCACTTCAGCTCTGCCACCTTCTTACGTACTGGCTCGCCCAGCACCTCGATGTTGGCAAACACCTCGAAGATTTGGCCCTTGGCGATACCCATATCCTCACCGATGGAGACATAGCAGGTCTTTACGACGTTCTTCTTCAGGTCAACATCATCCAGGCCCTTAACGACGGCTTCCACCTTGAAGTTGTCCTCTACAAACCTCTTCATGTAGCCGCTTGCGCTGGTGACTGACTCCAGGATGGCCTCCTCGTCGGTGCCGCCGGTAGACTCGCTTGAATAGACCTTTCTCACTTTCTCGATACCTGTGTGCGGGTCGGTGAGGATCAGCGTGAAGTTGGAGGTGGCTGAATAGTAGGAGCCGTTCTTTGTGGAGACATGCTTTGATGTGACGGAGTTCAGCGTGCCCTCCAGGAAGAAGTCGAATTTCTCACCCAGGGCCTTGACACGATCGCGACGCTCCTTAGGGAGGGGTTTGCCGACATAGTTGCCGGCATCAATCACGATGAGTCGGCCGGTGCCGGAGAGACCGGAGATAATGGCCTCGTGGAGGTTACGCACGAGAATGTCTTTCTGGGAACTGTTGTTAACGAACTTCTCGACGAAGATTGTCAATTGTTCATCCTGTGCCGAAGCACATACTGCCATCATGAAGACGGCGACTAATGTAAGTAGCTTTTTCATTTTGTTATTGATGTTTAATTGTTAATTATGTTTATTATTCTTATTTCGCATCATGCACCAGTCTCAGACCCACGGTGGGGGCTTTGTCGTAGGCCCTCATGTGGCCACGGAAACTGTTACGCATCATTTCAGGGTCGTCCTTGTACGAACCGCCCTTGACTACACGCTGGTAACCCTTTGAGGGACCGCGGGGATCCACCTGACGGGCAGGGGAGTAGAGTCCAAGGTAGTCTTCGCACCACTCGGCTACGTTGCCAGTCATATCTTGCAGTCCGAGTGCATTGGCCTCGTAGGTGCCGCAGGGGGCTGTAGACGAACCTCTGTGGGCGATATTTCTTAAATGGGTCTTGCCGGAGTAGGTGTCGCAGTTGCTGCTGACACGGGCATCGGCGGCATATTCCCATTCTGCTTCAGTTGGAAGACGGAATCGGGTGCCGCACTTCTCGTTGAGTTTGGAGATAAACTCCTGGCAGTCTTCCCACGACACATTCTCCACAGGGTTCTTGGGGTTCTTGTTCTCTGACGGGTTGCTGCCCATCACGGCCTGCCACAGTTCCTGCGATACTTCGGTCTTGCCGATGGTGTAGGCGCTGATGGCCACCTCGTGGATGGGCTGGTTCATGTAGAAGCTGCTATGGCCGTTGGTGATTTTCGATCCCATGAGGAATGTTCCTTTGTCAATACGGATCATCTCATAATAGATGCCTGGCAGCAGCTCATAGACACCGGCCTTTGAGGGCAACGCCTTTGATGCCGCTGTGCTGGCCGTAGTTGTGGCTGCAGGACGACTGGGCTTATCTGCTGCAGGAGCACTGCCGCCGCCCGATGGAATGGCCACCGTCGTGTTCACATATTTCGTAGCGGGAGTGGAAGCCATCTTCCAGTTACGCCAGTCTTTGTTGCTCTCTGCGGCAGCCACGATAGGAGTCTGGTCTTTCATGCCGTTGGCCGATGATTTCAGTCTCACCTGCTGTGTCACATAGTCGGAGAGTTCGCCAAGTGTCACGTTTCCCTTTGACTGCTGCAGCTTCTCCAGAATGTAGTAGGTGAACAGACCGTGCTGTTTCTCCTGATATGGATAGGCCGTTTCAGTGCCTTGGGCAGCGGAGAAGACGACGGTATTGTTGCCCACAGGGCTCTCTTTCGTCTTGATGGCTACGCCACGGGCACCCTTCGAAAGGGTGTTTCCCTCACGACTGGCACCGCTGAAGCAGGCATCGAGGAATACGGTGATGCTCTTGGTGTTCATGCTCTCAAAACGCTTGTAGATCCAGCTTGTCTTAATGGCTGATTCCGGATCGGCAGGCAGTCCGTCGACAGGCAGCAGGTAGGCATCCTTGGTCGCCTCGTCGGGCATGCCGTGACCGCTGTAGTACACGATGGCCCTAGCATTGCCGGCATAGGCATTCAGACGGCTGCTCAGCTTGTTGAGCGCAGCCCTGATCTTGCCTCCTGTGGCGTCGTAGATGAAGTTGATGTTGTCATCTTTCACACCCAGTGTCTTTTTGCAATAGGCCTCGAAGACTGCTCCATCACGGACGGCAAAGGGTACGTCTTCCACCTCGAATCCCTGTTCTTTATAATGCTCGTTGGCAATAATCAGCACAACGAGGTTGGGATCCTTCACATCGTTTACTGCAATCTTTGTGTCGATATCGCTCTGGGCTTTGGCAATACCAAGACTGCTGACTGTTCCTAATATTAATAATAAGGTACGTAATAACATAATTTGAGATATTTATCGTTTTAAGAGTATAACTTTCGCTTGTGAATTGTCCATGCGGCTCATGGTCTTACCTACATTGGCATTATAGTATGTGGGGTCAGCCACGGTGAACTTCCTGCCGTTTACCATGATGTAGTCACCCTCCACCGGCTCGTTGAAGCATACGGCGGTGGCAAGGTGTCCGGGGTAATAGACCAAAACGACATCAAGGTCGAGCAGGTCTCGCATCAGGTGTGAGAACAGGATGCTGCGGTCCTCGCAGTCGCAGTAGGGGTAGTAGAGACTCTCCTCAGCGAAGAAGGCCCGGTCTTGTCCCCATACCTTCTCGTCGTATTCGTATGTCAGTCCCATCTGAACCCAGTTGAGCAACTTGTTGGCACCAGCGAACTTCGACACGCCCTTGACGTATTGTTCCAATTGCGGATAGACCTTTTCCTTGACTTCTGGCGTAATGGGCGTGTTGGCGTAGTATGCCCAGCGTGACATCATGTCGTTGCCGTCATAGGATGAGGGATAGTCGCTGAAGAACTTGAGCATGTTCTTATTGACACTCGTCTGGGCTTCTACCGAGACGAAACGTGAGATAACTTTACGGTTGTCTGACGGGTCATTCTTCAGCTTGGGCAGCTTGTTCACAGCGAGGCTCATCTCCTGTTCCTTCTGTGCCGAAGCCTCGCAGATCTCGAGGTTATTTAGCTTTGAGCCGTCCATGACACAGAAGATCTTGCCGTCGACGGATGTGCGGCCACAGTTATAGGGCGTACCGTTGATTCGGGTCAGCAGATGCAACTTGTTGGTGCCAGCCTCCTTGGCAAAACGCATCTGGTAGCCGGACTGGTTGAAGATGTATCCCTGCAGGAATACTGCTTCGTTGGTGCCTTTGCCGCAGGCATCCTCGGAGAGAGCCTGAAGCATCTTGTAATAGGCCCAGTCACAGAGCTCATAGTCATCGCGCAACTTCAGACAGTCGTGAACCAAGTTGCTATATTCGCTCTTCGAGAGTTCGCGGTAGCCGTTGGCAAAGTCCTTTGGCGTGGTACCTTTGAGTTTGAACTGCTTGATGTTACCCCATCTCACACCCATCGGTGTGCCGTAGTACTCAAAGCTGTTGGTGGCGAGGACTTTGTCGTTCTCAGGAATGGGCACGGGGGGCTTGGGCTGCTCTTTCTTGTCTTCCTTGATAGGTACGACCACAGCCTCGAGGGGTTTCGAACGCTCTTCCTCAAGTTTCTTCTTCTGCTCGGCCAGCTGACGTTCTTTCTCTTCCTGCTTCTTCTTCTGTTCAGCTAAGAGACGCTCTTGTTCTTCTTGTTGCTTTTTCTTCTCAGCGAGTTGGTTCTCCTGTTCTTTCTGCTGCATCTGAAGCTGTTCCAGCTTCTGTTGCAGTTCCTGCTGCTGCTTTTGCTGCTCTTCCAACTTGCGCTGCAGTTCTTCCTGCTGCTTCTGTTTCTCGGCTAGGAGCTGTTCCTGCTCCTGTTGTTTCTGCTTTTGCTCAGCCAACTGGCGCTGCTGCTCCTGCTGTTGTTTCTGGTTCTCGGCAAAGAGACGCTCTTGTTCCTGTTGCTTCTTCTGCTGTTCAGCGAGAGAGCGTTCTTTCTCCTGCTGCTGTTTCTGCTTATCAGCCAGGAGCTGTTCCTGTTCCTGCTGTTTCTTCAGCTGTTCTGCGAGGGCGCGCTCTTTCTCCTGCTGCTGCTTCTGCTGCTCAGCGAAAGCACGCTCCTTCTCTTGCTGCTGCTTTTGGAGCTCGGCGAAAGCACGCTCCTTCTCTTGCTGCTGCTTCTGCTGTTCGGCGAAAGCACGCTCTTTCTCCTCCTGCTGCTTCTGCTGCTCGGCGAAAGCACGTTCTTTCTCCTGTTGCTGCTTCTGCTGCTCAGCAAGGGCACGCTCCTGTTCTTGCTGTTTCTTCTGATTTTCAGCAAGGGCACGTTCCTGATCCTGCTGTTTCTTCTGACTCTCGGCAAGGGCACGTTCCTGATCCTGCTGTTTCTTCTGATTCTCGGCAAGGATACGCTCCTGTTCTTGTTGTTTCTTCTGTTGTTCAGCTAAGAGCTGTTCCTGTTCCTGTTGTTTCTTCTGCTGTTCAGCGAGGGCACGTTCCTGCTCCTGCTGCTGCTTCTGATTTTCGGCAAGGATACGCTCCTGCTCCTGTTGCTGCTTCTGCTTATCAGCGAGGGCACGTTCCTGTTCCTGTTGCTGTTTCTGCCTGTCGGCCAGGACACGTTCCTGTTCCTGTTGCTGCTTCTGCTTGTCGGCCAGGGCGCGCTCTTGTTCCTGTTGCTGCTTCTGCTTGTCGGCCAGGGCACGTTCCTGTTCTTGTTGCTGCTTTTGCTTCTCAGCGAGGCGATTCTCCTGCTCTTGCTGCAGCTTTGCTTTCTCAGCTAACTGCTGCTGTTCCTCCTCCTTCTTCTTCTTCTCCTCGAGGAGTTTCTTCAGTTCGTCTTGTTTCTGCTGATCTTCCAGAAGTTTCTGTTGCTCTTCCTGTTGACGTATCTGTGCGGCCAACTGTTGCTGTTGTTCCTCCAACTTCTTCCTTTCTTCAGCCAGACGTTGTTTCTCCTGCTCCTGCTGCTGTTTCAATTCGGCCAGCTGCTTCTGCTGCTCATCCTGCTTCTGTTTCTCCTCAGCCAACTGCTTCTGCTGCTCATCCTGCTTCAACTTTTCCTCAGCTAGTTGCTTCTGCTGCTGTTCTTGTTTCTGCTTCTCCTCAGCCAGCTGTTTTTGCTGCTGCTCCTGCTTCTGCTTCTCCTCAGCTAACTGTTTCTGCTGTTCATCCTGTTTCTGCTTTTCTTCAGCCAGCTGCTTCTGCTGCTGCTCTTGCTTCTGCTTTTCCTCAGCCAGCTGCTTCTGCTGCTGCTCCTGCTTCTGCTTTTCCTCAGCCAGCTGTTTCTGCTGCTGCTCCTGCTTCTGCTTTTCCTCAGCCAGCTGTTTCTGCTGTTGCTCCTGCTTCTGTTTTTCCTCAGCTAACTGTTTCTGCTGTTGCTCCTGCTTCTGCTTTTCCTCAGCCAGTTCTTTCTGCTGCTGTTCCTGCTTCTGCTTTTCCTCAGCCAGCTCTTTCTGCTGCTGCTCCTGCTTCTGCTTTTCCTCAGCCAGCTCTTTCTGCTGCTGTTCCTGCTTCTGCTTTTCCTCAGCCAACTCTTTCTGCTGCTGTTCCTGCTTCTGCTTTTCCTCAGCCAGCTGCTTCTGCTGTTCTTCCTGCTTCTGCTTTTCCTCAGCTAACTGCTTCTGCTGTTCATCCTGCTTCTGTTTTTCCTCAGCTAACTGCTTCTGCTGTTCTTCCTGCTTCTGCTTTTCCTCAGCTAACTGCTTCTGCTGTTCTTCCTGCTTCTGCTTTTCCTCAGCTAACTGCTTCTGCTGCTGCTCTTGCTTCTGTTTTTCTTCAGCTAATTGCTTCTGTTGTTCTTCCTGCTTTTGCTTTTCCTCAGCCAGTTGCTTCTGCTGATCTTCCTGTTTCTGCTTTTCTTCTGCTAACTGCTTCTGCTGTTCTTCCTGCTTCTGTTTCTCCTCAGCAAGCTGCTTCTGCTGTTCTTCCTGCTTCTGCTTTTCCTCAGCTAACTGCTTCTGCTGTTCCTCCTGCTGCTTTTTCTCTTCGGCAAGACGCTTTTCCTCCTCCAATCGCTTTTGTTCTTGCAGATACCGCTCATCTTTTTTCTCGTCGTACTCGATAGGCTCTATCTGTTTCTCGATAGGTTTCTTCTCACCTTCCTCGATAGGGTAGTCCTTCCATAGCTTCTCCATGAAATCAGCGTATTCCGCATTGATCTTGTCACGGAATTCTGTATACTCTTTGATTTGTTCGTCTGTGAATTTTTCATGCTCACTTTGAATGGAGTTGTTAAAGTCATCGAGACTGAGATTCATATTGACCTGCGCAGAAATCTTTCCTGCGAATAATTGTAATATGAACAGAGAGAACAGGATTTTTTTCATGTTGATTGTTCTTTATTTGTTAGTAATATGTATGGGGATGCGCATGACTTGCATATCCTCGTCCTTCTGCTGATATTTAATCAGCCATTTGTTGAAGTCCTTGTATGGGAGCGAACTCGGCAGGACCAGCTCATCTGAGATTTTCTGCTGATCCTTGGTCGAATTGACTTTGTAGAAAGCATTGGGGGAGAAAATGACATAGATGTAATTGAATTCCTCTGTTTTCCCCTCTGTAGAAGTAATGACAAGTTCGTCTACTGTACCGTCGTCCGGTTTGGCCTTGGAAGGCGCAAACAGGAAGTAATCTTCGTCGTGGTTGATGCGGTAATGTCCTAAACTGCTGCTCTGATAAGGTAGCATCGTAAAGACCTCATTGGATGTGTTGTCAAAAAGAAACACGGTGAGATATCCGTCTGCTGGTGAACGGAAGTATAGGAACAAGTCCTGACCATTCTTGAATTCCGTCGTCGCGCGGTCCTTTCTCGGCTCGATGCATAGTGGTTGGGCCTCAAACTCTATTCCGGCAGTGATGAGCTCTCTCACCTTCCCCTTCACCTTCACTTCCAGCCAGTTCTTCCCGTCTTGGATGATCTGTTTAAATATGGGTTCGGCTTCGTCGCCCAGCCAGACGCCCCTTACCACGCCTTGATTGAAGGAATGAATGCTGACATCAGAACGATTACTATTATTATCAATCCAGGAGATGGTATAATTGGTATTTGTTGAGCCAAACTCATTTTCAATAGCCTGGTTCTGTGCTTTTACCAATGCTTCATGTTTTGCCTGGTCGAGTGACATATATGATGGAATCTCAATCATATACGTCCCCGAAACATTAGCCACTCGCCCTTCCTTCTTGGCACTGGCTGGCAGTGCCAAGAAGGCGGCAAGTAGTACCAATAAACGAGCAGTCATCTTACTTCGCGTTCTCGAAGATGTCGTCAACCAGCTTGTCTAACTTATGCTTTGAGATGGCAATCTGCACAGTCACCTCAATGCTGCCGTTGGGGCGTGTCAGATAGGCCTGGTAGATGATATCTGGGTTGGAGAGCGTCTGATTGACGGTGATGGCCTGCGACTTCATGGCAGCCTCAGCCTTCGAATTGGCTTCATCGATACCTGTTTGCGAGTTGCCCACGTCCACACCAATCTTTGCAGAGAGCTGTGTCTTGATGTTTGAGGCTAAGTTTGCCTTGGCGATAGCGAGTGCGGATACCAATGCGGCATCGTAGACGGTGCCGATACTGCTGGCTGATCCAATCTGCCAGTTAGCGATGTCAAGCTGATAGCTCAGCGCCATCTTCTCCTGTTCAACCAGGGGCAGGGTGCCCGGCTTCACTTTCCATCCCTCTTTCTCATGCTCTTTGGCCGTCTTTTCGGCAATCTTAATTTGCTTCTTGTCAAGCGTACGCTGAGCATTCACATTTGCCGTAAAGGCGAACAACAGCAGTGCTGCTGCGAAAAACTTAATAGTCTTCATAATCTTTTGTTTTTAATTATTTAACGATGTAGTCATTCTTAACTAAATTTATGCCAAAAAGCACTTACATGGGGCAAAGGTAGGAATTATTTCTTAAACCGCCAAATAATTTTTTGTTTTTTTAGTTTTTATTTCTACTTCATCGCTTTCTTCCCTTTCACGATGTAATGACCTTTGCGATGATAGGGCGTTTTCTTTCAGTGCTTCGTCAAGAGAGGAAGCACAAAAAAATCCGCATATTGTGGTAATATGCGGAAAATTTTGGAATTACCTGATGCTGCGCATCGAAGAAGCTGCTATTTCCAGGGATTGTCGTAAGCGACAGGACCGTTCTCGAGCTTCTGGCACACAATCTCAATCTGCTCGTAGTGCTGCTGGCCGTCTTCCCACTTCTCAATGTAGTCGATGCAGTAGCAGTTGGTGCCCTTCAGCTCCTTCATGGCTGCGCCGTCGACGGTGTTCACGAACTTCACTGAGACATTCTTCGGGCTCGTGGGGTCGAGCATCCAGGCGATCAGCTCGTTGTTTCCGTCATTCAGTGCCTTTACACGGATGGTCACCTTGCCGCCACGGGGGATACCTGCGATCTGTCCTTCACGGTCTGTAGCCTGATCGAACTTGTAGTCAACCATCATTACTTCTCTCTCTGCGAATCCATCAATTGCGAGGACTACTGGTGTTACATTCTCTGCCATATCTTATTTCCTTTCTATTCTTTAATTGTTAAACTTGTTTCTATTTTTCTTTTTTTGACAGAAGAACAT
>JAEEGG010002961.1_pt1 | contig 43040 bp, 41 predicted proteins | sample 9134161 | NCBI WGS metagenome assembly JAEEGG01 (sample SAMN16246543, study PRJNA631951) | gut metagenome | biome: gut microbiome; feature: rumen; material: CR-attached | host: Bos | place: Iran: Karaj | collected 2018-10 | reverse complement strand
TCGGCTGGTCTGATTCCATCGTTAGGCGGCTGGGAGTGTCCGGGATTGGCTGGGATTGGTCGCTGGCTGGCTGTCAGTACCATTGCCGGGCGGTCGCTGGCTGTGTGTCCGGGATTCGGGGCTGATTTCCGTTTTTTTTATACTTTTTTGATACCCAAAACCATAACACGCTGATTTTCATATATAGAGAAAATTCCTATTAGGAAATTAACGGCAATTTCCAATAAAAAAAACCGCCGTTTTTTTTGGCGGTTCAAAAGTATTCAAAATTTGGCGGCTTTATCCGCTTGTTTTTTCGGGTGGTTTCGCTTTCGTTGCTCTCTAATTCCTTTATCCGCTCTGTTAGTCTGCTTTCGTTGATTATTTTAATATACGTTGGATAGCTTATAAAATACGTTGGATAGATAACATTTCGCCATATTGCACTGAATTTTACATCGTTTCCGCGCTCGTTCAGTGTTTTTTGTGTTATCTCTTGTATTTTCAACCAGCGTTTTAACTCGTTAATCTTGTTTCGGCTCATTCTCTGTGTTTTTCGGTTGGTTTGGCTGGTCGCTGTGCGGCTGTTTGTTTGCGGGCGGGGCTGTGTTGAATTTTAAATCTAACTTGCTTATCTCTTCCCGAATATTCTGTAACATTTCGTATGCTTTCCGCTCTTTTGTGCTGCCTTTTCTTTGCCGTTTCCAATATTCTTGTACGTACATTTCGGCGCGGGTTAATCCTATTAGCTTTTGCCATTCGGGGGGCAATTCGTCTAATTTGCAGCTTAAAAGCGCGTTTGTTATCTTTTCCATTGCTTTTTTTTTGATTTGGTTAGTTGATTTTATAAATTGATTGGGTTATTTCGTGCCAGTCCTTTAACGCTTGTTTCGTGCGCTGTTTCTCCGTTATCCGTTTGGCGGTCGGCAAAATTTCATTTTTTCGGCTGTTTAATCCCTTTGCCATTCGGTTCAATAGGTCATAAATCAAATTTCGGGTATCTCTCACCGTTAAACCGTGCTTTTTGGCTATTTTCCGTATAGTTTCAAACCCGTTTAAATACTCTTTCACCACCTCTGTATTTTCGGCATTATCCCAAACATACGAAAATTTATTGATTTCGGCTAATACGCTCAAATATAACCGCGTTTCTATTGTCCGTATATCAAACCGCCATTTTTCATTGACTGTTATATATTTTCTGATTGCTAAATACAAATCCGCTGTATTTAACACAACTTCTTTAACTCCGATACTTGTATATTTGAGGTTTGCGGGGTTGAGGTTGTTACGGTCTCCATCTTTGAAAACAATTTGCTGTTTAGGTCTTGGCGGCTGGTTCTTAAACGTCCATAAAACAGCGGCGGCGCGGCTGATTGTCGGCTGATTGTTGGCAATTTTCAACCGTTTGGGGCGGCTGGTTCTGTCGGTTTGTCTGTTATATACTAACCCGCTGGGATTGATAAACAATTCTGTTTCACCGATTCGGGCAAAACCAGCCTTTTTTAACTCTCTTATTGTTTTTTTGCTCTGTTTCATTGTTTCGTATATCTCCAAACCGTTTTAACGCTGATTTCCAACTTTCGGGCAATATCCACCGACTTTATACCCGCTTGTTTCATTTTCTTTGCCTCCTCCCGTTTGTTTATTACGGTCACTTCTTTTAATAGTTTCCATTTTCCCGCTGACCTCCATTTTTTCACGGTCGGCAATTCTACGTTTAACAACTCCGATATTTCGGTTACGGTCAAACCCTTAAAATACAATCTTTGCGCCTTTTCTTTTTGGGCGGCTGTGTATCGGTTTCGGGTGGTCGGTTTCGGTTTCTTTTCTCCTTTTGGCATACTCTCTGAATTTATATAACTTTAATTAAACTTTTGGGCTATTTTCGGCGGTTTTTTTCCGTATCTTTTATTTTCTCCTTTTGGGATTGTTTCGGGCGGTTTTTTGCTTTAACCGCCCGCCCGCGTTTTTTCGTTTCCTTTCCTTTGGTGCTGGGTGGTTTCGGGCGGTTTTTCGGGCAAAATTCTATATTTCCGTATTGCTTGGGGTGCTTAACTGCTGGGGTTCGGGCAAAATTTGTATTTTTATTCTCCTTTTGGGGTGCTGGCTCTCCAAAACTTTAATTTCGGTGTTGTTTCGGGTCGGTTTCGGGCAAAATTTCCTTTCTGCTCTCTATATCTCATTTTCATTTCAAAAGGTGATTATCTCTTAATCTTCGTTCAAACCTTAACGGTTTGTATAGTATATACAAAAGCCGTGATTTTGCCGCCAATATATAAGTTAGCCGTAAATTTTCCGCCGTTGTATTCATAATATCATTTTTTTTGTTATCTTTTGCGCTTTTTTATTGTCCGTTGTTTGTTTGTTACTATCTATTATTATTTATATGCTACATTGTTGTTTCTTTTTGTAAGTTCTTAATTTTCGTTTTGATTTTGCCCTGCAATTCCTCAACCTCCCCGCTAACCGCCTCTAAATCCTCCGTTATCTCCATTAGCTTTTTTATCAGGTGCAATTTGTAGTAATATTGTCGCTGACTGATTCTTTTTGCCTTGTAATCCTCTTTGCTGGCTGCAACTTCTTTGTTTTTCCCGTGCCTTTTCAGTGCCTTGTATAGTTCAAATTGTTTCGGGGTCAGTTTGTGGGGCTGTTTCTGCTGGGTTATAAACTTCAACCCGTCTGTAAACCTTTGGGCAAACTCTCTTAACAACTCCAACCTAAAAACACGGCTCATTAGTTCCTTAAACTCCAAACCGCTAACGCGCTTGTACTTCATTTCTATTCTCAATATATTGTCGGGAACGCTGTTTTTGTCCTCGCTGTCGGTGTACTTGCTCCGTGCCTCAAAAGTTTTGTCGTAGAATACATATATTATTCGTTTGTCCTTACTCCTATTGGTTGAATATTGTTTGTACTCCTTTTTATATACATCTTGCAAAATCCTCATCGCTCTGTTGTTCACCGTCACGCAATCCAACTGTTTCATATAGGTTTCGGGCGGGTGGCTACACTCAATATTGATTCCCAATTCAAAACGTACCACTTTGGCGGCTTGCAGCTCCAAACCTAACCAGCTTTGCAGCCATTCGGCGGCGGTCTGCGCCTGCTCAAAATTAAAATCGTTCCAATTTTGCCGCTTTCCGCTGGTTATCTCGTTGTATAGTTTATGTAATGAACACTCAATTTTAACCACTCCGTTGGCTGGCTCTACCTTTATATATATACCCTTGTTTTGTGTCAAGTTCTTTAACGCTCTGTTGCTATACACATTCGCCGTTGGTTCTTTTGCTAAATTGTGGCGGCTGCAAAAGGTTTCCAACTCATCGGGCGAAAATTTGTGTTTTAGTTTCAGTCTTACGTTATCGAACATAATTTTTTGTATTTTTGCCGCACCGTTTCAAATTTAATCACTTTGAACGGGTTTATAATTGTTAAGGCTGGGCGGGGTGGTTCCCGTCCAGCCGTTTTATATATAGGTAGGGTTTATAATTGTTATACTCTTAACTTCATTGCTTAACCTCCTTTCTGATATATGGGTTTATAATTGTCATTCCGCCAACTGTTTTGCTATCTGCTCGGCTGGTATCAAAATTTTCTGTCTTTTCTCTGTCCGCTCTTTGGCGGTTAGTGTGCCGTTGTTCAAATATCGGTGTATCGTTCCGATACTGCATTTCAGCAACTCCGCCGCCTCTTTAACGGTTAGGTACTTTTTCGCGCTTTGGTTTGCCATCATCTTCAAAAGCTCGTTTGTTTCCTTAACCTCGCTTTTAAGTTGCCGCCATTCCTCGCTGGGTACGTTGATAATACTAATTTCTGCCATAAGTCATTGATTTTGTTGTTTATTCGGGCGGCTGCTAATCAAATAACAGCCGTTTCAATTCCTTTTCCTCGCTGGTTAGTTTGTTCAGTTCGCCGTATTCTTGTTTATACTTTACGGTGTGCAGTTTTTCAACTCTCTGTTTGTTCAACCGCTCGCAAAGTGCTAAATTTTTCTGTTGTTCATACGTGTATTCCATTTCCTGCAATAATCCTGCAAGGTGGTAACAACAATCACCGTATGTGTTTCGGGTTTCATCGTCTTGCGAAATTGCTTTTATGGCACTTGCAAGCGCGTTTTTGTATTCGTCCAACAACTCAACATCTGTGTATTTGTCAAAAACTACGCTGATTCTTTGGCGGTTGTCCTCTGTTGTTTCAAATTTAATCATAACTTTTTAATTTTTAAGGGTTTATAATTGGGTTAATAACGCTTTTATCGTCTCGTTGCCGCGTTTCGCTCTTTCGGCTTTTGCCGTCAGTACCTTTTGAACCGCGTTAATTAGCTTTTCCTCGTTTTGCGGTCGGGGCTGGTTTCTTCCCTCCAACCAAAATATAACGGTTGAGGGTGAAACGTGCGCTTCGTGCGCTATTGCTACACTATCGCCGCGTGTTAATTTGTTCTTCAACTGTTTCAATAATTCTTTATCCATATCTTTTGGTTTTGGTGATTGTCTGATTTCAATCGACGCGGCAAATATATAAAATGTTTTGATACTCCAAACATTTTAAATAATTTTTTTTTCGCGCCCGTTGAAAATAATGTTTAAATCTCTGATTTTTAGGCGAATAAAATTTTTATAGATTGGTTTATTCTACGGCTTAAATCACTAAAAATCTCCAAAACCTCACCTTTGTTTATGTAAGTTTGTGGACTTATTTGGCAAATTTCCCGCGCTGCTTCCGTTTCCATCGCTTTTAAAATATCATCTTTGGGGCTATCGCTGGCGAATTTTGGAAACAAGCCACAACCGCCCGCCGTTTGTTTTATGATTTCTACAACCTGCCAAATTTTTATATAATCCGCTGGCAAATAATCTAATATATTGATATTTGCCACTTGTTTTATAATACGCTGGTTCATCAATAGCGTATTGTCGCAAAGATTCAGGCAATTTATAAACAACTCTGCCCAATTATCGTATATTTCCACCTTTGCCGCCTCGCGGCTAAATACTTTGTATGCTGGTTCTAAATATGTATTTATAAACTCTTTGAAACAGTCACTTTTTAAACTATAAACTATATTGTTTTGTATTAAGTATTCTATCGCTGTTTGTATTGCTTTCGGCTCTTCTCCTATTGAAAAGTTTAAATTTTCCGAAAACGTGGTTTCTTTTATATATTCCGCTTTGCTGCCTCCACTTGTCATTATATTAAAAGCTTCCTCACTCTGATACGCATTTAAAAAACTTTTTATCTGCTGGGATTTCCTTTGTACTATTATTTGCAAATATAACGGATAGGCTGTTATCCCGTCATATATTATTGACGGTTGCAACCTCTTGTTTAGATAGTGTTTTATAGTAACTTTTTTCATTATTCCAAAATAAGGCGCAAAGATAGTATTTATTTGGTATCTACCATTTCACGCTTTCAACTTCTTTCTTTATAGTCGCTGCCAGCGTTTCAGCGTATATCATCGTAGTTTTAACGCTTTTGTGTCCTAACAGCTTTTGAACGCTGGTTATTGATACCCCGCTGTTTAACATATAGGTTGCGTTCGTGTGCCGCGCCGTGTGGTATGTAACGCGCTTTGTTATCCCTGCTTTGGCTGCTATCTTCTTAATTTCCGCGCAAACCGCCGCGTATCTCATACCGTTAAAATAACACTTTCCCGTTTTGTGTTTCCGTAACAACTCTATCGGTTTCCCGTCTGCTATACTGCTAATCGGTATATTAACGGTTACATCTGTTTTGTCCTGGACCTTGTAAATATACGTTTCGCCCTTGCTGGTTATAATATCCGATTCCGTGAGGGTGTGGACATCTACAAACCGCAAACCCGTGTAACACGAAAACAAAAACATATCCTTTGCAATTTGCGCGTTATTGGTTTCAACCTCAACGGCTTCAAATCGTTTCAACTCCTCCGCTGTCAGATAGTCGCGTTTTTTGTCTATCGTCTTAATTTTGAATTGTTTAAACGGATTTTTGTGGTAGTCTATCAAATCATAATGGATAGCCAGCGTAACGAACTTTTTAAACTTCTTCATATATGAGGCACTTGTATTAACCTCAACCCGCTGGGATAGGTATTTATAAAAATCGGTCACGTATTTAAACGTAACATCTTCAAAAAACAGCGGCTTGCCGTTTTGGTAAATTTTGAGGTGCTTTATTAGTGTTCGGTAGTGGTTTTTCGTGGATTTTGAAACATCGTTTATATTTTCCGCTTCCACCTCTAACCAGCTTATAAAATCGGCTGTTTTTTCCTGCTTTACAAAATTTTCAACCTGCTGCAAAGTCGGGGTTTCGCCTTTGTTTATCCTGCTTGATATAAAATTTTCTAAATCAATGATTTTGTTATAAATTTCATTGTTTCGGGCGGCTGCGTTCGGGTGGTTCTTAATTTTCCGCTGTCGCTCGTTCCATTGGTCGGGTGTTACATAAACATTTGTTGAAAAATACTTCCTTTTGCCGTTCAGCGTCACAACTATTTGTATTAACGCCGTGCCTTGTTTTGTCAGTTGCTTTTTACGATTATACACGGTGGCAACTGAAAATTTTACGTTTTTCATCGCTTCAAATTTGGTTTATAATTGTCGCGGCAAAAATACAAAATAATCAATACGGGTATCAAACGGGTATCAAAAAAATGAAAATCAATGATATTTTATTGATATTCATTTTTTCCAAATATCCTTAAAAATCAACGGTTTATTATTATTTATACCTTTGTTTTATCGGTTTGTTATTCCCCGTTAGGGGATGCCTATCTGTAGAAGCGGATGTCCACGCGCGGATTCAAATCCCCGAAGGGGATTCATATTCAACTGGTTGCAGGGTAAAAATATCGCGAAATTATATTCGTGCAATAAATACACCATGTCCTCGTTACTCTCTGCGATAAAACGAATATTAAACAAATAGTAAAAGAAAACAGAATGGATATAGGGAATTTTGGATACTACTGGTTGGACACCTGGGTGATGTCCAACGTGATACAACTCGCCACGCAGGATTTCTGCAGGCGCTATCTTAACCGTTCCAACGATCCTTGTGGCCGCCAATACGACCAGATGACACAAGCGGCACGGTCAGTGCCGGCCAACATAGCGGAGGGGAATTCGCGACACGCCACCTCTAAGGAGACCGAGATGCGGCTCACAGATGTGGCCCGTGCCAGCCTCGCAGAACTGGCAAATGACTATCTGAACTGGCTTCTCCAGCACGAAGAGCTTCCATGGTCGGTGAAATCGGACATCTACAGCAAGGTGGCAAATACCCACCTCGACAAGCCCTTATACAAGGACGATGTGCAACACCTAAGCAGCCAACATATTCTGGCCCAAAAGCACAAATTCGATGAGTGGCTGGAGGCAAAGAATTCGATTGTGGCTGCCAACTGCCTGTTAGTCCTCTGCAACCGTTTGATTATGATGCTGAGGAAACAACTGGCTAACCAACTGGAAACTTTCCGGGCCGAAGGCGGTTTCACAGAAGCCCTGACCGCCGAAAGACTCGCCTACCGAGCCGAACAAAGCGCGAACGCCAACGCCCCTGTCTGCCCGAAATGCGGCAAACCGATGATAAAGCGGATGGCAAAGAAAGGCATAAATTCGGGAAAGGAGTTCTGGAGCTGTTCCGGATACCCGGCGTGCAGAGGGACCAGAAACGTAGAGTAAGGGGTAACGTCGGTGGTGTCATGTTATTATGTGATAACGTTTTTTAAGTGATAACGTAATCTTCATATAGATTTTCCGTCACGCACCTCCCTTGTCCTACACCGTTTTCACCCGCCACACTGCCTCTACCCGCATCGGGCTGATGGACAGCACGGAACCGCAAAAAACACCCCGGCATTGCATACTGATATAGATATTTGCTATCTTTGCTGCGTCGTTCTCTGCAAATCATGTTTAACGACTTTCGCATGTTCCGCAGATACGGCGTGGAGTGTGAATACACAGAAGTCGCTATATATCGGAAAAATGAAACGCATGAAATGGCTCATCGTATTCCTCGCGCTGTCTTTCGCCTCATACGCACAGCAGTTCCGAGTGGTGGAGGACACGTTACGGATTAACGCCTCTGATTACATAAGCCCTATTTCGGAATTTGAGATGAAATGGGGCGCTAAATATCACGGTTATTATTTCTGTATTTTTCTAGACCGACAAGTCTATGACCATTGGATAGAGAAGAACCGACTACTCGTCATTTCAGAAAACGGGAATGAGATTAAAGAGGTAAGTTTGCCCAAAGATTTTCAAAGGAACTCTTATGGCGACCTTTTTGTACGACACGACACCCTCTTCTTAAGGCCCTATCATCTTAGAGGCGAACAGGACGGCTATTTTTTTGATATGTCTGATTGGCAATGGGAGCCCGTCGAAATGGTCTCCAATGTGATCTATGAGGACGACCAATACAGCGTTGCATTCGTTGACATTGGTGAATGGGGAGAATACACCTGGTTTATAGACAAAACAGCGTCACACCTTGACGTTCTGCATAACACGCCAGAAGTGAGCACGGACATTTGGGAAAGCAGCACCTCTGTCACTGTGAAACCTTCCTATCCTGGAGTAAAAGAGTATTTCCCCCAGCACCTTATGCCTGGAGGATTGTCGCGCATCATCAAAAACGACAAGGTCTATTATTTCATTCGGGGCAGCAAAGTGGACACCTTGATTTCCCTGGAAGGGAAAACACAATTATGTGAGAAGGGCTTCACATACGAAGATGCTTCTGCAGATGAAAACGCTTTTTTGCAAAGCCTTTATCACTCCGGTGGCATCAATGTCAAACCTGTCCCTACTCTTTTCCGATTCACAGGCAAGGATGATCAGGACGGTTGGGGCGAACGGACTTACGACACAGTATTCTCAGACGCATTCTTGACAAATGGGAATATTTACTACTTGATCAATTCAAAGAAGAAAACATACATCGCCCAACTCGAAGACGGGAAACTGATTGAAAAATTCGATTTGGGACATCCATACCGTTTTTTCCGATGGCACGATTGCTTCAGAGGTAAAAATCCAGCTCCGAACCAATGCTTTTTGCAATTCGAGGAAGATAAGAATTCCTACGGAGTGTTGGAAATCGAGGATACGCTCATCCATATCTGTCACATTATCCACAATCAGGATTCACTGCCTCATATAGGCACAGACAACATCGAACCATTGCTCCAATTTCTCCTGAATCATCTTGACCATCTGACTCTTTCCCAAACAGACAGTGTGGAGAAACTGTTACAGGCCACTTGCCAGGGAGAGTTCCGAAATCTGGCCAATCTTTATTATCCTGATGAATACCAAACAGGCGAGCACGAAAGATACAGCTATTATACGGTAGTCGATGATAAAAAGACCTTATCTGTGGACTATTGTGTGCATAAAAGCGATTCTGTGGTCAGGGGCGCATTTTTTGAGTGGATAAAGACCAATGTGTATAACTCCTCCACTCGCAGTTCAGGGGGAATTGACAATGTGGGGAAAAAACATTCGCAAGTACGCCAAATCCTGACTCGCTTGACCGGTAAAGAGCCTGTCAATTCAGATGGGAAAAGCAAGTATTTGAGGTGGTCTCACCACAATATTACAATAAAATTATACGAAGACGGGCGAATGGTGATGTATCTGACGAAAGAGTAAAACCATGTTGCACTACTCATAGTATTCAATCACACGTGTCGCGGAGCCCCGGCCATATTCGTAGCCTTGGCTGCTCCGTTGGGTCCAGTTGCCATATTGGTCCAAGCCGGAATACGAGAGGGTTTCGTACGATACTTGTCCATCCTCCGTGTGTTTGATCTTCACCACAAAGCCGCGCTCGTCGTAAGTGTAGGACTCCGACAACGTCATGCCCTCGGCGGCCGCTTCGCTACCAACGGGCCGTTCAGCATCCCACCGATAGGTGACGTGATTTTCATAGCCGTCCATCTTGACGATTCGGCCTTTTGAATCCCGGGAAAAGGTAAATACCCCATCGTGTTTGGTCAAATTACCCTTTTCGTCAAATTCATAGACAAGGAAGTCCTCTTTCATCATCTTCACAGGCCCGTGGAGTTCAAAGAAGGCGAGGTCTGGAGTGGCCACGGCAGACTGAGACTGGGGCTCTGCTTCGACATTTCCTTGTTCGGACACCTTTTCTGTTCCTTTTGGGGAATTATGACAAGATGTACCAATCAAGCATAGAGCCAATGCCACAACTGCAATCATTGTTTTTTTCATTTGGTAAAAAAAAGTAGCCACAACACTTGTTTTTTTCAAATTCAATTTAAAAATTCTCATTGTACGTACACCTATAATTCACACAACAAAAGTACACATTTTTTCTTATTACCATAAATCCGAACCTGATTTTCTCTTCTCCAATCACTTCATATAGAAACTCTTCAACGGTTCATACCCCAATCTCTCCATCAGTTGGTCCCAGTTTTTCGGCAGTTCGATCTGCACGGTGGCACTGCCGCCGCCGGGCATTATCTGCACCTTGTTGCGTGCCGCGTCGCCCGTAATGAGGTAGGCTGTCGCGCCGGGCTGCATGGTGGGAACGGTGCTTATCTGCTGCGCTCCGCTGTCGTACCACGGCGGCGTGGGGGTCATGGCGGCATGTTCGGCCTTCCTGATGTGGGCGCTATACTCGCGCAACGTGTGTTCGCCGCCATCCTTCTTACTGCCGGGATTGGCATAGTAGTTGGCGAAGGCACGCTCCTTGGCGGGACGACGGGCGACCGTCATCAATGTCTTATCCAAATCCTCGGTTGACGTGTATTTTTGGGCCAATATGGCAGCCACGGGCTCGGTCATCAAGACGGTGCGGTTGGTGAATTGGCGGCCACTGCCAAGGGCGAACTGGCCCCGTTCGGTGATGTCCCACGCAATCAGCTCCATCACCTTCTGCGGGTCGGTGGTGGAAGGTGCCATATTGTTGCCCCACAGCAATGTGGAGCTCGCGGTGATGGTGTTGTCATTCATCCTATAACCTTTTTGCACATGGTAAGGATTCCAACCAACACGCTGGCAGGCGGCATCGTCCTCTACAAGGCACCACGACATCGGATAGCCAAAGGTGCCCATGCGGTCCTGCTTGACGTAATAGCCGGCGAAGTTCATCAGTGCGAGGTTCATGAAACGTCCGATGACAATATTGGCCTCCTCGTTAATCTGGCCCTGTCCGCTGTCAATGCCAAGCTGGCGTGCCACGGGGCCGTTAAGCCAGCAGTAGGGAATCCACGCATGGGTGCTTGCCAACGTGCGGCGGAAGTCGCCGTCACCCATCGCCTTGGTAAGAGCAACGAGAATGGGCATGTATTCAGGTTTGCAGCCCGACATTACCGCATTGACGGCCACATGCCATGTGGTAGTACTGCGGTGGGCAGGCGGAAGCGTGGCTATCACCTCGTCCCATGCATAATCGGTATATTCGAGAAATTCGTTCACTTTTTCAAACGTAGGGGGAACAAAAGGGAGTCCGTCGCTCCACTTGTTCTCCTTGAAATAATCATTCACCTCCTCGAAGGTGCCGTAAAAGACATCATCGCGGAGGTCGCCGTGACCGCGGGTGGCACTGCGATCCAGTTCCTCCTGCGTGATGGGTTTTGTGAGCGCCTCCACAATCTGCGGCCAAAGGATTTCGCGGGTGTTGCGGATTAATTCCTCGTTGGTGTGGGTGGCGAACGCACCGGGATAGACAGCCACACGCATCACGGGCACACCGTTATTGTAGGCAGTATAATAGGCTTGGTCGGCAAAACCGGGACCGGCAATGATGACCGACGGGATACCGATACATTCAGCAGTGATGCATGAGCCGGTCTCTTTCGGTGTGCATAGTCCGCAGCCGCCATTGCCCGCAATGACCGCATCCACGTGCATTTCTTTCAACTTGGCCTCGAATTCCTCTTTTCTCTTGCGAGTGACACCCGGCGCGGGAAACGGGCCCGCCGCACCGATTTCATCCAGAAGAATGACCCTGGCTGTCGGATAATTTTTCAAAATCAGGCGTTTGATTTCCGGATGGGTGACGTGTGTCATGAAACTTTCACCCACGACGGCGATAGTCTTGCCTTCCAATGTCTCCAGACGGGGCGCCTGCCCAATCATCTTCACGGAGCTGCGTCCGACAGGCGACACCACAGCGTAACGCCCACCCGGCTGACTATGCGATGTGTCTGCTCCCACCTCGGTTTCACAAGTTTCATCACATACTATACGAGACTGTCCGTATGCGCTTGAAACCAACAATAAAGCACACAGCAAGGGTATCATTTTTTTCACCAAACGTCCTGATTTAAAATAAAGATCTGTAGTCAAGAAAAACACAAACGCGTACACAAAAGACAAAACGAATGTCAGGGTGACATTTTCCATTTTCATTTCAACTAAATTTGGGGCAAAAATACAAAAAAAGCCGCGACCCGAGGACCGCGACCTTATGATTAATCGTTTATCGTATAAACGCCTTGCATGTATAACAGATCCGGGGAAATCCTGCAGCCCTGATTCTTCGCCAACGTTTTGATTATGTTGATTTATTCTATATAATCAGACAATTCAAAACTTCCAACTTCCTCTTCGACACCAAGATTGGGAACTTGCTCCACCATTCGGGTAGTGCCATTTGCTTTATCCACATAAAAGTACACCAACGCCCCCGTATAGCTGCGGAATATCACTTGATACGCAGAATCTGTCTCTTCGCCCATTTCCACATACATCATGGACGGGTTCTCTTTCGCTATACTCCAGTCATACGCACTATGACAATAGTTGCTTACGCCTTCGTACGCCATTTGTGTCGTTATGGTACTCGTAGAGGCGTTGGGACCATCTGTCTGATTCGTTTTGTTATTACGACAGGAGCATAATGACAAGGCCAAAACAGCCCATGATATGAATATGATTTTCTTCATAGGTGATTCCGTAAGGTTCTGTTATTTGTTAGTTCGCGGGAGACGACACCGGAACAGTATTGGACTATTATTTACACCAAAGCAAGAAAAAACCTCTCATTGAGCGGCGATTGCAGCGTTGCCGTCCACAATCCAGTCTGCAGCAGTCTCGATGATATTGTCTATGCCTTGAGCCACTGAGGCAGGATCAAGGAGTACGCGCACTTCTGGAGGAACGCCGTTTTCGTAGTTGCCGCCGTCGAGTGCGATGGAGCGGGAACAACTGAAGCGGTAGCTCCAACCGTTAGGCAATAGTCCGCCGTTGGGCATTCCCGTGCCTCCGCCCGTATAGTCGCCAAAGAGCTTCACGTTGTCAAACGCCTGTGTACAGATGGCGAAATAGGAGGTGGCACTGAAGGACCCCCGATCAATCAGCACAGCCACCGGCTTAGTGTATGGATTCTCCAAGATGCTTTTTGCAGGCGCGTACATCGTAACCGGACTGGTGAAATCGTTATGCCCAGGGCCGGCTTTGTGCTGCACATAGTAAAGTGGCTGCCCGTGGCAGTCGAGAATGCTGAGCAGCTTCGTGATATTCTGGTCGCTGCCTCCGCCGTTCTGCCTCAAGTCCAAGATGATACCACTACAATTGCTATAGCGGTTCAAAATATACTTCAAATCGCCTTCGCTGATGTCACTGCCGAACGAACTGTAACGCACATAGGCCACCTTGCCGTCACGGATAGCGTTATGGGCAAGATTTCCGGTATAGTGTGCGTTTATCGTCAAGTAGTTCCGCCGCACAATGTCGCTGTTGAAATTATTGTTATTGAGATTCCAATAAAACATGGTGTCGCTGAACCCATAATCGAAATTTGATGTCAAGTCGGTGTGTCCGTCATGCAGGGTGTTGAGCATGGCGGCGCAAACCCGGAAAAGGCTGTCATCACTCATCTCATCATTCACCAATGGACGATATACCGTGTAAACGGAGTCCCAATTCACACCTTTGACATCAAAGAATGCGTATTGCTGGTCAACTTTGTCCCACAGGTATTGGAATACGTTGACGGGATCAGAAGGCTCGTCATTTCCGATCAAAAGACGATTACAGGAAGAGAAGGCAACGGCCAACAGACATGCGAGGATGATATTTATTCTTTTCATATAGCTTTGAAATTACAATTTGAACATAAATGAAACATAAAAGGTGTTAAAGGCATTGGAATAGGGGTAAGTCCCTTTCTTGCCAGTCTTAAGGAAATCCCAACGGTATCCGAAACTGAAGATATTGCCGTTACGCAAGTTGACATTGAACCCGAGGTCGATGTCGCAACCGGGGAAAGGTTTGAATATCGGCTCGTTGTTGCCCAGCAACGTGCGCAGGAGGCCTTCATCCTTTGGCAAATCCTGCACGTAGGCGAATTGCGGACGCGAGGCGATGGCGAAAACGGGTAATGAAAACTTAAAGAAAGCCGTCATCCACGGGTGGGTGGCATCTTTCTTGTCATAGGCGAAGTCGCACTGTGCCAATGCCACGGCATTGAGGTTGCCAAATACCGAAAAGGACGTGGACGCGTTGCCCAACACAGGAATCTGTTTGAAGTCAAAGAGTGTGGTCACGGAAGCACCCGCCCAGAAATGCCAGCGGCTGACAGATGGTTTCAGGCAGCTGTAGAGATACTCCAAACTGGGCCCCACAGCGGTTTGGGTGCCCGACAGGGAGGTCAGGGTGCTTTTACCCCACATGAAGTCGAAATGGATGCGGTTGCGTCCCCATTCATCCGTGAAACCGAAGGTGTAGTCCCGGTTAAGACCTTTATAAACAAACGGGATAGTGCTCTTGTCGAGGCAGGTTACAGATCCCAAGTCAACCCTGAAGTCAAGCCAGAACGAATTGGGTGTTTTTTCTTTCTGTTTTTTTTCTTTGGAATTTTGTGCGAGACCTATGCCGCACAGTGAAACCAACAAGGCCAAAACAATGGCTCTCCTGAATAAATTACAAAATTTCATAGGTATAATAATATAAATATGTTACGGTTAGTTAAAAAAACATTTTCATTTGTCAGTACCTTCCTCTTTGTTCTTTCCCCGAGGGATTGGCGAAACATACAAATCCTCGATCCGCTTAGGGCGAAAAATGTCCAGCCAGCGGAAATCCTGAAGCCGTCGGTTCTTTTCCTCGAACTGTTTGTCCGGATATATCTTGCCATCCGGGGCATCATAAAAACGGATTTGCTGTATCTTATTATCATCAAAATAGATACGCATTTCACTTGTAATGGAAGAATTGATACCTATCAGCGAGCTATCCTCCTCCTGCACATAATACACGCACTCCGCATTGCCCACAATGTTCACCTGCCGCAACTGCTTGTCCCGGATAAATCCCGTAATGTTCAACCCTTTTATCTGGTTGAATTCCGAATCATCGAACAAGCCGCCGACAATGAAGCCCGATTTGCACAAATCAATGCGCATTTCCGAAGAATCCAAGCGGACAAACCGGATCGTGTCACCTGTCAGCTGATACTCCTCCGACCAGACTGCCGGATTATAAAACATTATCACCATCGAATCCTGCGCATTGTAAATCAACGAGTCGCAAGCACCCTGCAAATCATTCCGATAGAATTTCGTGTGGTTGTACGCCCGCATCAGTTTCATCTCATTGTCTTCATTGAAAAGGACCTTTATCGTATCGGAATGCAGGAACAGCGAGTCGTTGTTATCATCAATCAATATGACAAGATTGCTGTCTGTCACCAAGGAGGTGCCGCCGTTCTCATAATGTTCCACATAGTTTCCCTGCACCACATATTTTTGCACGGTATCAGCAATGGAAACACGATGCCATGCTTGTCCAAAGCGTCGTACCCGCTCATAGTAAACGCTGTCGGCCGACATAATTTGCGATTCGTTGTGCAGACGCACATCCCCCACCAACAAGGCTATCTCCCTGTCGGTGTCATACCATCCCGAATTGGTCAGAATCGTATTCTCTTTCGAGACCATCTTGGTCGGGGAGATGAAGAAAGCCCTCTTGGATACAGTGTTGTATTGCAGCGAGTCACAATCCACCTTATACGAAGAGCTTTGCATACATACATTTTCAAAGGCGTATGCGTCATCGGTTTTGGTATAATAACGTCCGATACGGCTGGTCAGCGTATCCTGCTCGCTAATCAGCCTGCCACCAGTCAGATAATAGCCCACATCCGTGTTCAGGTCATAAATAAGGCTGTCGGTCGTCAGATATGCCTTGTCTTTTTCCAGCCGCACGCGCACCGCGATGGAGGCGGTGCGGTTGTTGCCGTCATAATATGCCCTGCGTCCGAACAGACGGACGGAGTCGCCCACCAGTATGCGCACGCGGTCGCCGAACGCCACCAGATAGTTTTCCTTTTCGTACAAGTAGGCACTGTCGCAATAGCCCCTCACGTTGTCCTGCGCGAAGGCCACATGCCCTATAAGGCGCTGCGCGCCAGGCAGGTAGTCGTCATCATAAAATCCCATATCCGCACGATACTGGATTTTACGGCCACCTTGCGCCTCAACGGAAGCGCAAACGGACAGGAACAGGAAGCACAGCAACACCAAACGCCTCATATCCGTTTATTTGGTTCTTGTCGTGTCTTCCCATTGGGAGACTATCCTACCCTGCTTATAGGTGATCTCGCGAATAACACGGCCATTCTGGTCATAATATTCCTCCTTCCCGTCCTTTTCGTTGTGCACATAGCGGGTCAGAAGGGCTTTCAAGCCGCGGGCATCATACGAGACCATCTCGCCTGTGCCTTCCTTAAAATCGGCCTCCCCTACCAACACACCGCGCTCATCATAGTACGACCATTTACCCTCATACAGGTCATTCTTATAATTACCCTCTATGTTCAAACCGCCATTCAGATGATATGCCCTGAAGGGACCTTCGCGATGACCGTGCGAGTAGGTTGTCTCCTGTGTTTTCTCCCCATTGGCGGTATAAAGCGTCTGCACGCCGTCCAAAGAGTCGTTCACATAATAGGCATGCGCATCCAACGCCCCGTTCTCGAAATAACGGAAGAATTCGCCGTTGCGCTTGCCCCGACACATCTGCACCTCGATTTCCAGCGTATTGGGTGTATCATAATAATATTGTGTCTTGCCATGTTCCTTCCCAAAACGATATTGGATAACGGACTGCACATTTCCGTCCGGATAGTAGTTTCTTTCCGTTTTCGCACACGACAGCATCAGCATCGCAAGCACAACCATAGTAGCAACCGAAGTTATCTTTCTCATAATAGAATTGTTTCTTCGGCTGCAAAAGTACAAAAAAAGGAGCAGAGAACATCACATCGAATGCAAAGAACATTCCCTGCCCCCACCGTGGCTAATATTTCACCACTTTCCGATACAGGAAACCTTCATCCGTGTGTACCCGGAGCACGTATGATCCTTGCGGCAAATGCGACAGGGAAATGGTTTTAGGTATGTTACCCTCCCATATTTCCACCATGTGTCCATAAACATCAAACAATTGAAGATCAATCAAGTGCATACCACCGGCATGCAGATTAATTCTACCAGATGTCGGATTCGGATACAAGGCGAAAGGGTAATGATTATAGTCCAATACAACTGTCGTATCGCCCGATGGTGCATTTGTATTGCGTGTGATGGCGATATTGTTCAGCTGCGTGTTCCCTTTTACGGCCTGGTCCAGTTTCCAGCGAATGAAACGGGTTTCCGGGCGAAGAATCACATGGCTTACGCTGGTGAAATCATCCTCCCGGATATCCTGTTCCGTCAGGGTGATAAGATCGCTCCAGAAGCGTCCGTCCGGCGACTGGCTTACCGAGAAGCGGATTCCCTGGTATGCCGACGGGCTGGAGCCTGCCTTTTTCCCTTTCACTTCGAACATCAGTTCGAGCGGAGCGCTGTCCAAATGGGCCACCAAGGCCGCAGACCCGGCATTGGAGGCTTCGAACTTCGCCGACCCGTCGGCGTAGGACGTTCCTAAATTGTAAGCACGGAACCCGTCGAGGTGCGTAATGTCCCAATGGGTTTCAGAGCTGTTGTCTGAAAGATCCAACGGCAAGACAACGAGGGAGTTCGTATCCAATATCACGTATGAGGCGGTTGCCACTTCGCTGTCGTACATCCTGTCGGCCACGGCTATCGCTTTGAGCGTCACGGTATGGTCCAGCGGGATAGGATTCTGATAGAGCATGCACGCGCGCGTGGGCACGGAGCCATCAAGCGTATAGTAGATTTCCGCATCGGCAGTAGTGGTGGTGATTGTGACTTGCTGTGCCCCATAAAAGGTTCCGCCCGATGGTGAAAACGTGGGCGTGGAAACCGTTTCGAGGATCGCCTCCGTTCCGACCACCAACGACAGGTCGTCCAACCGATATTCTTTCAGCGATATGTTTGAAAAACGGATACGGAGGTCAGATGATGCCGGCACGTTCGGGAAACGTACCCGATACCAGCCTGACGTTCCCGTGCCGTTAGGCAACGAATCCTCCATTATCAAGCGGGTCCACGCGAGCCCGTTGTCCGAAACCTCGACAACAAGATTTGTCCCGTCATCCGATGCCGTCTTCCGAAGGCCACAGTATAGGGACAAATCAGTGTACGACAACGTGTTCAGCCCAGAAATCTGAAACCATTTCACCGTATCGTTTATCATCACATTTCCGCCACCGGAGGCACCGCCGTATCCGGAAGAGGCGGAAGTGACACGCAAGTCGCAAGTGCCGTCACCCGTGTAAACCACAGTTGTATCCTCCCAGCCAGTATATTGCTGGACTAACGTGGTGACCGTCGGAAGGCCGAAGTTTTCCTTGTAAAGTACCGTCTGCGCTTCCAAAGAGAGAGAAAACACAGCGAGGAAGAAGAATCCAAAAAATGTTCTGATTTGCAATTTGTTTAACTTTTTCATAATTGTACTAATCATTGTTAAAAAGCGTACAAACAAGCATTTGACGCAGATTTACCAAATCAGAACATGCGCACAAAAACGCTGCAAATATACAAATTAATTTTTAATTCAATACCTTTGAAATTTATTTTATAAAAAAATATTTTTAAACCCATGCAACATTATGCGGTCTTTAGCGTTTTTAATTTCATAACTGTTATAATATGGAAACCGTACACGTATTATTTGCCGAGGATGATGTGAATCTCGGAAAGGTTCTCACCACCTACCTCACCAAAAAAGGGTTTGAAATCGACCATGCCAACAACGGGGAGAGTGCGTACGAGAAGTTCTGCACCGGTTCCTATGACATCTGCATCATTGATGTGATGATGCCGTTGATGGACGGTTTCACGCTGGCACAGGAAATCCGCAAATTAGACAAACGCATCCCCATCATCTTCTTGACAGCCAAAAACTTGCAAGAAGACATGATCAAAGGGCTGTCCATCGGAGGCGACGACTACATCACGAAGCCGTTCGCCATTGACGTGCTATTGGCACGTATCCAGGCCCTGCTTCGCCGCACCACTCCCGAAAAGGAGGAGGATTCCGTTATCGAGCTCGGCAGCATCACCTTCAACAAAAAGCGCCAGACGCTCACAATCAACGGGGAGGAGACGAAAATCACCACCCGCGAGGCCGAGCTGCTCACCATGCTGCTCGAAAAGAAAAACGACGTGCTGGAGCGCGGATATGCGCTGAAGAAGATCTGGGGTGACGACAGCTACTATAACGCCCGCAACATGGACGTGTATATCACCAAGTTGCGCAAATACTTCAAAAGCGAGCCCGCTATCCAGATTATCAACGTCCACGGCATCGGCTTCAAATTTGTCATGTAACCCGTTTTCTTATCTCATAATAGCATGAAAAAAAGATGGATGAGTCATTGCCCCATCCATCTTTTTCTTTCAGCAAACTGCATGACTATCCTCTGAACGGGAAATCGCGTCCCGGATAATAGCCCTGTCCGCCCAGCATCTCCTCGATTCGCATCAGCTGGTTGTATTTGCAGATACGATCGGTGCGGCTGGCAGAGCCAGTCTTGATCTGACCCGTACCCAAAGCCACCGCCAAATCCGCAATCGTCGTGTCCTCTGTCTCGCCGGAGCGGTGCGACATGACGGCGGTATAAGCGTTGCGCTGGGCCAGCGTGACGGCATTGATGGTTTCCGTCAACGTCCCTATCTGGTTCACCTTGACCAAGATGGAGTTGGCCACACCCTTTTCGAGACCCATTTCCAGACGTTTCGAATTGGTAACAAAAAGATCATCACCAACCAACTGCGTCTTATGACCGATGGTGTCTGTCAAGAGTTTCCACCCATCCCAATCATCCTGGGCCAAACCGTCTTCAATGGAAATGATAGGGTATTTGTCGGTCCATTGTTTCCAGAAATCGACCATCTGCGAAGAGGTGAGCTCATCGCCAGTTGACCATTTCAGCTTATAGATTTTTTTCTCTTCATCATAAAATTCAGAAGCAGCCGGATCCAATGCGATGCAGACATCCTCGCCCGGTTTGTAGCCAGCCTGCCCGATAGCCTTGAGGATCACCTCTATGGCCTCATCGTTGGATTTAAGGTTAGGAGCAAATCCGCCTTCGTCGCCCACATTGGTGGAATAGCCCTTGTCTTTCAAGACTTTCTTGAGGTTGTGGAATACCTCTGCGCCCATACGCACTGCTTCACGGAAAGTCGGGGCGCCTATCGGCATCACCATAAACTCCTGAAAATCGACACTATTATCCGCATGAGAACCTCCGTTGAGGATGTTCATCATCGGCACGGGAAGCACGGAAGCATTGCTGCCGCCCACATAGCGGTAGAGTTCCTGGCCTGTCTCCTGGGCTGCAGCCTTGGCAGCGGCCAATGAAACACCCAAAATGGCATTTGCGCCCAACGCACCTTTGTTCTCTGTACCGTCAATCTCAATCATGCGGGCGTCAATCTCCGCCTGATCACTGACTTCCATGCCCTCAATCTGCTCGGCAAGCGTTTTATTGACATTCTGCACGGCCTTGAGCACGCCTTTTTTCAGGAAACGGTCCGGATCGCCATCACGAAGTTCGACCGCCTCGTGCACACCCGTGGAGGCTCCCGACGGAACCGCAGCACGTCCCATGGCACCCGCTGCCGTATAAAGATCCACTTCTACCGTAGGATTCCCGCGAGAATCCAAGATTTCTCTCGCTAATATTTTAACTATTTGACTCATAATAAATTATATTTAACTATTAAAAAACGGTGCAAAAATACAAAAAATCGGGCAGTGAAAAACACGCACCACCAACAAAAAACACCTGTCAGGATTTGCCGGACAGGACCATCACGAATTCGCCTTTCACCTCAGTTTTCCCGAAATACTCCAAAGCTTCGGACAAAGATCCACGGAAAGTGTAGGCATAAATCTTGGAGATCTCCTTGGAGATGGAGATTTGCCGCTCCGGTCCCATAATCTCCACCATTTTCTCCAACGACTTCAGCAGGCGGTGTGGCGATTCGTACATCACCACCGTTTCTTCCATTTCGGCCAGACGCTTCAACAGGGTTTCCTTGCCTTTTTTGTGAGGGAGGAAACCGCAGAAATAGAAGCTGCTGCACGGCAGTCCCGACTGCACGAGCGCGGGCACGAAAGCGGTGGCACCCGGCAGGCACTCCACCTCAATGCCCTGGGCCACACACTCGCGCACGAGCAGGAAACCCGGGTCGGAAATGCCCGGTGTGCCCGCGTCACTCACCAGTCCCACCGACTCACAAGCCTGAATTTCCCGTATAATGGAAGAGAGCCGCTCATGCTCATTAAAAATGTGGTATGCGACACAGCGCTTGTCAATTTCGAAATGGCGGAGCAGATTGCGGGTGGTGCGGGTATCTTCGCACAGGACAAAGTCCACCGACCGGAGCACATTGAGCGCACGCAGGGTGATGTCGTCCAGATTGCCAATAGGAGTTGGTATTACAAACAGCTTCATAAACGTTTTATAAGGCTTCCATACATGCCGGAAGAATCGTGGCGGCAAAGATACAATAATTATATTGCAAAACTGAAAAAAGGGCAACCGTTTGGCTGCCATTGTATAATTCGCTAATAAACAACGGATACCATTACGATCAAAATGAAGAATAGGGATTTAATTCGAAGAGAGGTTTTCTCAAAAAGCTCTCAGAATCTCCTTATATTGATATGCCACAGGTGCTTGGCATCCCGTATTTTCGCATCCACAAGATCAGAACAAACCTTGAAAAAATTATAGTTCAGCGCTTCACTGATTTGCATCAACAAATCCGTGTATATCCACGGACGGCGGAAAATCTTATAAAGATTCTCCCGAGAGCAGTTAACATTTTGGGCAAGCCAAGTGATGCTTCGTCCCTGACGTTTCAATTCCTGTCGGATCATTTCTCCAACATGAATATCAGCTAAATTCGAAACTAATTTCTTCATAAGGCAGTAGAATTCAATTAAGCTAAGTATGACACACTGAATCATCTTTTTTAAGCATAAAACAGTATAATCATGCATAAAATCAGTAGCCACAAAAAAACGAAAAAACAAAAATGAAACTCCTAAATTATATGAATAGATTTTCCGATTTTTATATGAAAATATTCCCAAAAAACGATTATTCAACTCATAAAAGAGGTAATCGCAGATGAAAACCAACTGAATTTAAACTCAAAAGAAGCACAAAATGGTCACTTATACAAAAGAAGAACAACAGGGAATGTTTCGGAATTTTTTAACAAAAAAAGGGGAATCCGTTTGGAATCCCCTTCAGTGCCCGGAACAGGACTTGAACCTGCACACCTTTCGATATACGCACCTGAAACGTACGCGTCTACCAATTCCGCCATCCGGGCAAGGTTAATAGATACCCTCTTTGATTATGTCGTGGATATGGATAACGCCCATATAACGGTTATTATTGTCCACCACAAAGAGGTTTGTGATATTTTTTTTCTTCATGAGTTCCAAAGCATCCACAACAAGAGCGTTTTCGTGGATGGTTTTGGGCTCTTTGGTCATGACATCCTGTGCGGTGAGGGTTGTATAATCCGCGGTCCGCTGGAGCATTCGCCGGAGATCACCGTCGGTGATGGCGCCCACCACATGACCGTCAGTCACGACGGCCGTCACGCCGAGGCATTTTCCGGAGATTTCGAGAATCACCTCCTGCATGGGGGCATTGGGATGAACCATTGGCACGTCATTGAACTTATAGAGGTCTTTGACGGTCATCAGGAGCCGTTTGCCCAAGACACCACCAGGGTGGAGGCGGGCGAAGTCCTCGGAAGAGAAGCCGCGCAGCTTAATCAGCGTGGAGGCGATTGCATCGCCCATCGCCAACTGTGCCGTAGAGCTGCAGGTCGGGGCCAGATTGTTGGGGCTGGCCTCACGCTCGACCGAGCAGTTGAGCACATAATGCGCTTCCCTTGCGAGCACGGACTCCAGATTGCCGACCATTGCAATCAGGATGTTGCCATTTTTCTTCAGAAAGGGCGTCAACAAAGCAATTTCAGGTGTGTTGCCGCTCTTGGATATGCAAAGAACGATGTCGTCGGGCTGGATGATGCCCAGGTCTCCGTGAATGGCATCCGCCGCGTGCATGAACGCAGCGGGAGTGCCTGTGGAGTTCAGTGTGGCGACAATTTTCTGGCCGATGATGGCGCTCTTGCCAATTCCCGTCACAACCAGCCGACCTTTCGAATGCAGAATCGCTTCCACGCTTTTGACGAAATCATCATCCAGATACCGTCGCAAATTGCCAACTGCTTCCGATTCCTCCAGCAGAACCTTTTCAGCATACGATAGGATGTCCGTCTTCTCCATCAAGTTGATTCCTTATTCTTGATTGTCTGCTTTTTCACTTCAATCGCGTGATGAAAACGCTGGTATTTCCTTCTCGCTATGGAAGTGTCTCCAAAATAGTGTTTGAAATCCTCTTCCGTGAGGTCTTCCATCTGCTGATTTTGGAGCTGCAAAAATAATGAACTTTTCAATACATTCGTCAATGGCGGAGATATTTTTTTATTTTTCGGACAAACCTCCTGACAAATATCGCATCCAAAGACCAACGGACTTTTTACAAGTGTTTCATTCTCAGGGTTTTTGTTTTCAACCGTATGATAGGCAAAACAGCGTCTCGCATCCACACGGAAAGGGGTTTCCAAGGCCCTTGCGGGGCACTTGTCCTGGCACAAACGGCACTCACCACAGTCCGAATTTCGGAAAGAATCGTAAAAATCAGCCGCACAATCGGTCAGAATCGTCCCCATCACGAAAAAGGATCCCTCCTCATTATGGACCAGACCGTTTTTCCCGAAACATCCCACGCCGGCCTCCACGGCCCAATTCTTTTCCGATATGCAGGAGCTGTCCACGGTGATTCTGTAATGAGCCTCCGCAGGAATGATTTTGCCAGCCAAACATTCAATACGTTCTGCCAATGCGCGGTGATAATCCTCCACCCAGGTGTAACGTGCCGTCCTGTAGTGTTCGCTGGCGGGATGCTCTTCTATTATATAATTGTATAAAACCACCACCACACTTTTGCAGTCCGGCAAAAGCTCGCTCGGATCGAAACGCTTTGCGATATCCCGTTCCAGAAAACGCATTCCAGCATGAGCACCCATGGCCAATGATTCTTCAAAACGGTGGCGGGCATCCTCCAACGGTTTGGCTCGGGCGATGCCACATTGGCTGAAACCCAGCGACAACGCCTGTTGCTTTACCCATTGTGCATTTAACGGTTTCACGTTTATCGTCCCCATTTAATAGCCTGGAATTTCTCGGGAATCCGAATACTCGTGGGTCCGGGAACATCGAATTTGATGGATTTCAGCGTCGCATTGATTTCCAGCACATGATCCAAATCCTTGAAAATCATCTGTGTGAAAAAAGAACGGGTGGAATCAACCGCAGTGAAGTTGTGGTACTCGAAGGCTAACTTCTGACGTTTCGGCAACTTGTCCGTATTCCCGTTGAACGCTGCCTGCAACATGTCGAAGCTCACCGGTATGCCCATAAGCAGTCGCAATGGTTCGTAGGTTCCCCTGTAATAATTGTAGCCCAACTTATTGACATAGATGACGCTATCGGGGGTGAAGACCATACGCATGATTTCCACCCCATAGGCATGGACATTCAAATACAGGATGCTATCTATTCTATTGACCATGAAATAATTGCAGGTCCGGGCACCTCCCGTGTCGGTAATATCGGCCTTGCCCCGATAGGATATCCACTGGTAGCCTGATGCCACTGGCGGCAACGTGTCAATCCGCGCGGCCGCCATCACAGCGGAAGAACTGTCGGTCTGTGCCGTCATCGGGCCTGCTGCCATCAGCAGCACAAACAGGGCCAGCGCCGTTTTCAGGAGGATTCTATTCATAATGTTTGCAGAATAACATCCGCTGCCTTGGCCGATGCGGAGCCATCGCCCAGCAACGAATAGAGTTGACGATAATCGTTTTTCATCGATTCTATATGGTCTTCATCATCCGTTATCTTCCTCAATTCAGCCGACAGATTTGTTGTATTATACTCATGCTGAATCAATTCCGCAACAACGGGTTTATCCATAATGAGATTCACAAGTGAGATATAGCGTATGCCGGAGATCAGATTCTTGGCAATCAGGTATGACAGTTCGCTGCCGGCGTAACACACCACTTCCGGCGTACCGATCATGGCCGTTTCCAACGTAGCCGTGCCCGATGCCACAATAGCGGCTTTGGCATTCGCCAACAAAGGGTATGCACTCCCTCCCACCATCGGTATCGGACATGATTTCAAATACTTGTCATAGAGGCTTCGTGGTTGCCAGTCCACCGCCGACATAACGAACTGGTATTGTGGGAATAGGGGTACCATCTTAAGCATCTGCGGCAGAATAGCGGTGATCTCCTGTTTGCGGCTACCCGGCAACAGTGCAATAATATCCCTATCATCCAGTGAGTTAGCCTTCCTAAAATCCCGAACCTCATCGCTTTGGTGCAGGTCGCGACTGACGGCATCCAACAGCGGATGTCCCACATAATGGACTTTCATGCCGCGGTCGGCATAGAATTTCTCTTCAAAAGGCAGGATGACCATCATTTCATCCACGCAGCGGCGTATCTTCTTGATTCTTCCCTTCTTCCATGCCCAAATCTGCGGTGAGATATAGTAATAGACTTTCAATCCGTGTTCTTTTGCAAACTCGGCGATACGGAGATTGAAGCCGGGATAATCCACAAGGATGAGCGCATCCGGCTCATAAAGCAGGATGTCGGTTTGGCAGATACGGATATTGCGCAGAATGGTATTGAGATGTATGAAAACCTCCCAAAAACCCATATAGGCCAACTCCTTGTAATGCTTCACAATGTCGCCGCCAGCCTGTTCCATAAGGTCGCCGCCCCAGCAGCGGAATTCCGCCTGCGGGTCGCGGGCTTTCAAGGCCTTCATCAGATTAGAGGCGTGCAAGTCGCCGGAAGGTTCGCCTGCGATGATGTAATATTTCATAGACGTGCCATTTAGTTCCGCCAGCGGAAACAGGTGTCAGACCGCTTACGCGAGCAGTCGTTTAACGATATCGGACACCATTTTATTGTCAGCCTTGCCAGCGAAGGCCTTGGTGGCCTGCCCCATCACCTTGCCCATATCCTTCATGCCGGCGAAACCATTGTCAGCGATGATCTGTTTCAACGCGGCCTCGATTTCTTCCTCCGACATCATCTGCGGAAGATAGGTCTGGATGATGTCCAGTTGGAATTTCTCTTCCTGGTAGAGGTCGTCGCGGTTCTGTGCCTTGTACATCTCGGCAGAATCCTGGCGCTGCTTCACTAACTGTTTCAGGATTTTGATCTCCCCTTCTTCGGACAGGTCTTCGGCGGCGCCCTTTTGGGTTTTGGCCAACAGGATAGCGGACTTCACCGCACGGAGGGCATTCAATTTCTCTTTTTCACGGGCCAGCATCGCGGCCTTGATGTCTTCATTAATACGTTGTTCCAATGACATAATATTAAAATTTAGAATTGCCGCAAAGATACGAATTTCACGGCAATATTGAAACATTGAATTTGCAGCACAATGCGAACCACCTTACCGCTTGATTTCATCAAATATCACTCGCGTTTTTTCAACAACTCGTACAAAAAATTCACAACAGCATCACCCAAAAGAATAAAAAACATATTTTTGCATTTTTAAAAATCATAAAAAGATGAAACAGATTTCCCTTTTTCTGATAACTTTGTGCGTCCTTTTCTCCTTCAGGACCACAGCTCAAAGCCAAGACACCACCCTTGCCATTCCCAACGGCAGTTTCGAGAACTGGTCGAATGGAAGTGGCTACAGTGTCACCGTGATCTTCTTCCCCTTGCAAGTCTATAGTAGCTACACCTATCCGACCGGGTGGAATTACCCGACCTATCCGGTGAACGAGAGCATCACCTATAGCGGTATGACGGTGAATGTGAACACCAACCTTCCGTTGCTGAAGGTGGCCAACCAGACCAGCGGCGCTGTTGACGGTTCCCACGCTCTCAAGATGCAGAGTTTCATGCTCTCCGACATCATCAGTTCCACCGTCTATAACCTCGCGGCCTCCTCGTTGGACCCCTCGCTGACCACCACGGTCTTCCCAACGGTCCTTTCCACGGGTGCTGTTGACATCGACCAGCTGCTCCCCCTGATGACCGACATCTCCACCCATCTCGGAAGCCTCTCGCAGATGGTCTCCCTATTCGCAGGCGTGGACATGAACACCATCATCAACGGCGGAGTTGACCTCAACGGGGCAAGACCAAGCCGCCTGACCGGTCAGTACAAATACACATCGGCCACCAGCGGCGACAACGGCGGCATCATGATGCTCGGAACCAAGTACAACACCGCCACGCACAAGCGCGAGGTGGTGGGCGCCGGCTATACCGTCGCGCTGACCGACACCGCCACCTACACACCTTTTGAGGTAACCTACTCTCCTCTCTCCGAAATCAACCCCTCATCCCCCTACATCGAAGCCGACTCGCTCATCCTTCTGCTGTTTTCCTCCGCCAACATGTCACCACAACAAGGATCTGCGTTATTCCTTGACAACCTCCAGTTGTGGGCTCACGTGGCCCCCGTCCCTGCTGACACCTGCAGCGCCGTTTTCGGCCTGACAGCCAGCAACGTGGACACCACGTCCGCCACGCTGAGCTGGACCTACGAGGGCACCCCCGACCATTTCGAGGCGGAATACGGCGTTCAGGGGTTCATGCAAGGCAGTGGCACGCTGGCCATTGCCAACAGCAACAGCCTCACCCTTTCCAGCCTGCAACCCGACACCCCGTACGACGTGTATGTGCGCTGCGTGTGCGACAGCACCCTTGCGGGCAGCTGGGCCACGACGACCTTCCGCACCGACACATTGGTACCGCCCGTCATCCCGGAGCCTGACACCTGCAGCGCGGTGTTCAACCTGCACATCATCGAAGTGGACACCATGCACGCCACGATAGGCTGGGGCTTTGAGGGCGACGTCACCCAATTCGAGATCGAATACGGCATGCAGGGATTCACGCAAGGCAATGGGACACACCTCGGTCGAAGCGAAAGTTTCCTTTCCCTGTCCAACCTGCAACCCGGCACCTGTTATGATGTTTATGTGCGCTGTGAATGTCCAAACAGCCTCTGGGGCGACTGGTCCATGATCACGTTCTGCACTGACACATTAGTGCCGCCGGTCATTCCTGAGCCTGACACCTGCAGCGCGGTGTTCAACCTGCACGTCATCAACGTGGACACCACACACGCCACGATAGGCTGGAGCTTTGAAGGTGACATTCTCGATTTTGAAGCGGAATATGGCACGCAGGGATTCACGCAAGGCAACGGAACCACCGTTCATGTCAGCGAAAGTTACCTGTATCTGCCCGACCTGCTTCCCGGCACCTGTTATGACGTATATGTGCGCTGCATGTGCGACACCCTTGGCGGAGAATGGTCTTCCTTAACGTTTTGCACGGATACACTGCCGACAATCATACCCGGAGACACCACCGGGATCCAGACTTTCGCAAACAGCGACATCCAGATCTATCCCAACCCGGCGCATGGCCAGTGCATTGTGCAATTCAAGGATGAACTGCCCAAAGTCGTCCGGCTTTACACCATCGAAGGTGCCCTGGTGCAGGAAACAAGTCCCAACACGGAGACCATGGAATTGCGGCTACCGTCCAGCGGTGTGTTCATCCTCAGCTGCGAGATGAAAGGGGGAACTGTGACACGGAGAATTGTGAACCTATAGTTGATTGTTTCCATTTTTTGCAAACTGATTCAGCATAAAAACATGAAAAGAGGCAAGCGTACATGTGAGGTCCTGAAGGAGGTGCGCCGGCGCGTGGCGCGGGAGAACGACATCCCGCTGACAGAACGCGAGTGCACCTTTGAAGGCGAGTGCCGCGGCACTTGTCCCCATTGCGAATCCGAAGTCCGTTATTTGGAACAGGAACTGCAGCGCCACCTTAGTTTAGGCAAGGCCGTCACGGTGGCGGGCATTGCCGTATCCTCCTTGGTCATGAGCGGATGCCACAATTCGAACTCGGCTCTGATGGGGGAAATCGTTGTATCTGACTCCACCGAAGAAATCTCCATGCCACAAGACACAGAAAAAACGGAAGATCTGGAAGTCCCGGAGCCCGGCCAAGTCGAAACCTACGAGGTGCTTGGTATTATTGAGGAACCTCCAGCCCCAAAATGCGTTTCCCAATCGGGAGGCGATGACATCGATGACATTCCGGACATGGACGATGTGAAAGCGCATAAAACGGAAGGCATTATAGACGAGTAGCCTGAATCCTATGAGGACGTTCCCTATCTCCTTCGGAATTTGTGGTAGCACACGTTTTCCTGCCATCCTAAAAGTCTTGTTAGACGCTTCGGCGAGGAACTTTCCAAATTCGAGCATGTCTGGACAGGAAGCCACACGAAACACCCCGTCAAGCCGATAGAACTGAAACAGAAAGCAGACAGAATATTTCCTCACCCCACACACAACGCCGCATGGGCGATTTACAAGCGGTGGATGGAATTGTGGAATCGTCCCCTACCCGTTCCGCTTCCAAACTGTTTTCCCGATTTTGGAAATCTCCTTGCGCAACGTCTTGGGAGCCAGCACCTCAGCGGATTCACCCAAGGCCAGCAGCTCTTGGACGAAGTCGAAGGTGGGGCGGACGAAGTAGGTGAACACGGAATACTCCTCCGTGCGTTCGGCCTCCTTCTGCGACAGATGCAGCGGCAGAGAGCGCAGGTACTTGGACTGGAAGGCATCGACCTTCAGCCGGATCAGCTGCGGTTCCTCGTCGCCGACAATGATGCCGAAGCAGGAACCGAAGAACTCCGCCACGTTGAAATCGGCGGGCAGCGTAAAGCTCTCGAATTCAATGTCGATGTCCAATATCCTGTCCAGTGCATATACCTTCAGCGGGCCATCGCCGTATTTGCCCAACAGGTACCAACGGCGTTTGAACACCTTCAGCGCGTAGGGCTCCACGTGGTAGAGATTCGACACATAGTCATCCTCCACCCAGTACGGCTTGTAGCTGAATGTCAACATCTTGTTGTCGCGCATGGCCTCCAGGATGGTGGGCAGGAACTCCCGACCGGAGGGGTTCTCTTCCAGGAGGATGCGGTCTTTCAGCTGGCTGCTTTCCTCCAATTGGCTGTTGAGCGACAGGGCATCGAGAAGCCACCCTTTGAAGCCGGAGCTATCTTTGAGGTCGCGGCTGTTGGCGATATAGTAGGAATTAGTGTTCTTATGGCAGGCAATCTCAATGCCGAACAGCTCGCGCATCGCCGCCACGTGGTTGTGGAACGAGCGTTTCGGGTACTGGGCACCACCGGAAAGAAGGTCGTTCCGTTCCCATTTGCTGCGGATGTCTTTGAATGTGATTCCGGTGGATCCCGCTTTGCGCCGCAGGTACCTGGGCTTGCTCGCCAGGCACAGGTCGACACCCTCTTCGGGGTCCGACTGCGCCATGGCCTCGTACTCGCGCACGTAGCGGGTGACGGTATTCCGGTTCACTCCTGTCCTGCGGGCTATCTCCCTCAGGCTCAAACCATCCACTCGATGGTAATGTAAGATTTGTTCTTTCTGATCCATAATCATTTTGGGCTTCTTGTACGTTCTGCAGTACTTTTACGGGACTCTTCGGGAAACGTATCTCGAAGACTTCAAAATGGTATACTTTTCAGTGGCAATGGAGGTATACTTTTGGACGGTTATTTACACATTATGGCCTTCGGATTCTTCTATTTGATTTTCAAAATTTGGGAAAACCGCGGATTGAGCCGCAAGGCCGTCATCATCTTCCTCGTCTTCGGCATCCTCACCGACGAGCTCATGGGCTTCGAGGAGTAGCTAATTCTCGGGAATATTTTCTGAAAAAAACATACCAAAATTTTTGATATTATAAAAAATTTCGTATCTTTGCAGAAAAATCAAGGATATGAAAATCGTCAAAAGAGAACACTATCTGCAAATGATCCGTGATGCATTCCAGTTTGTTCCCATCGTTGTCCTGATAGGAGCTCGCCAGGTTGGAAAGACCACTATTATGGACAGTTATGCCGACGAATCTGGGAAGACTGTCCTGCGACTGAACGGTCAAGATCCTGAAGTGGCAGCCCTTTTTGACAAAACGAGCGTATTGGAAGAATACCTGCGTGTATGGCTTGATCCCAATTTCGAGGGTTTGTTGCTTGTTGATGAGTTTCAATACGTAGATAATGTTTCAACAATGCTCAAGTTGTTGACCGACAAACATAGAGACCTGCACATCTTGTGTACCGGCAGTTCCAGTCTCGACATACTCCAGCGCGTGGAGGAGTCTATGGCAGGTCGTGTGCGAATTATAGAGGTGCTTTCGCTCTCATTTTCAGAGTATCTGCTTTTCCGTGACACCAACCTTTGGCAACTGCAACAAAAGGCGACAGTCGCCGATGAAGCGCTGATGTCGCCGCTGCTCAATGCTTATCGCGAATATCTGATTTATGGCGGATTGCCAAGAGTGGCATTGGCTACCAAAAACACTGACAAAATCGCGCTCATCAATGACATTTACCAAACGTACCTGCTCAATGATGTCCGCAAATATATACGCAACGAGCATTTTGTGGGTTTCACCCGTCTGATACGACTATTGGCCGCTCAAATTGGCAATTTGGTGAATATCAACGAACTGAGCAGGGAAAGTGGACTGAAATATGCGGTCTGCGAAAGTTACATACACCTTCTACAGCACATGTATATCATTCGAATGATAGAGCCGATGTCCGTCAATAAAAGAAAAACTATCTCGCAGATGAAGAAAGTGTACTTCTACGACCTCGGACTGCGTAATATGGTGTATAACAGTTTTAATGAATTGGAGTTTCGCACTGACAAAGGGGCGATTTTTGAAAACGAAGTGATGCTCGAACTTTGGCGAAACCGCAGGGCAGGTGATAACTTGTTGTTTTACCGCACCCTCAATGGCACCGAGGTGGATTTTGTGATGGACGGACCAGAACGTAAATTGTTGGTTGAATGCAAGTCGCAGCATTGCACCAAACCATCGAAAATCCCATCCCTCACCAATCTTGCCACTGACTTGGGCGAAAACGGGATCAATAGCTATGTCGTCAATCTCAACTACTTTTCCGATGCCGCTCCTGTACGGATGATGCCCTGTTATTGGTGTGACAGGATTAGGTAAATGCCAGCAGAATGCCATTTTCCCCACTATGCCACCCATTGGCACATTTGTACTCCATATTTGCAACTGATTTTTACAATTTTCCACGATATGCCCACCACCTACATCGCCAATACCGACCACTACAACCTCGTGCTCTCCCGCGTGGCCTCCGTCAGGAAGGCGCTGTGGATCGGCACCGCCGACATCAAAGACCTCTATGTGAAGGTGGGTGCCGGCACGAAGCCGTTTCTCGCGGTGCTGGCACAGCTGGTGCGCAAAGGCGTGGAGGTGCGCCTCATCCACGCCAAGGAGCCGGGGCCGGCCTTCCGCGAGGACTTCGACAAATACCCGTCGTTAGCGAAAGGGTTGGAACGGGTGCTCTGCCCGCGGGTCCACTTCAAGATGCTGGTCTTTGACGGCAGCGCGGTCTATTTCGGCAGCGCGAACCTCACCGGCGCAGGCATCGGGATGAAAGGGGCCAACACCCGCAACTTCGAGGCGGGCATCCTCACCGACGAGCCCGAGCTGGTGCGCCAGGCCATGCAGCAGTTCGACGAGGTCTGGATGGGACTGCATTGCACGAAATGCCTGCGACGGAAGTACTGCGGGGACCCGATAGCGTAATGGCACCACCAAGCCACACATTGGCACATCCCAACCCTATCTTTGCCGCACCAAAACAACGAAGAGATGACCGCAAGAACTATGACTTATCACGAATTATCACACAACCTCACTTTCAACAAAGATGCAAATTTTGTACCTTTGCCCCGATTTTTAATTGTTGAATGTAAAACTAATCACCAACCACTAATCACTGTTCACTGATCACTAATCACCCACCACCATGACCGACTTTGCCGCCATAGATTTCGAGACCGCTAACGGACAGCGCAGCAGCGTCTGCAGCGTGGGCGTGGTGGTGGTGCGCGGGGGCGTCATCACCGACACGTTCTACTCACTCATCCATCCCGAACCTGACTACTACGCCTGGTTCTGCCAGCAGGTGCACGGACTCTCGCACGAGGACACCGATAACGCACCCGTCTTCCCTGTCGTGTGGCGGCAGATCGAGCCGCTGATCGAAGGTCTTCCGTTGGTGGCACACAACAGTCCCTTCGACGAGGGCTGCCTCAAGGCCGTGTTCCGCGTCTATCAGATGGACTATCCCGATTATCAATTCTATTGCACTTGTCAGGCTTCGCGCCACCATTTCGGACGACGGTTGCCCAACCACCAGCTGCACACCGTGGCCGAGGCCTGCGGCTGCCCGATGACGAACCACCACCACGCCCTCGCCGACGCAGAAGCCTGCGCAAAAATCGCATTACAACTGCTGTAGAGACAACAAATGTTCCCGCGGCGCATGTATCGGCGTATCGCATACATCCGGCCGCGGGCATCGCGTTAGGGATTGAAGCGGAAATGGTTTTGGCTGTGGAGATGACTGCGTCCCGCAGTCATAGCGGAATTGCAGATTAGATCTGCGGGACGCAGATGGCTCCATAGATGCCCCATAGCCAAAACCATTGCAGCGGAAAGCCCGACGGCGCGGCGACGGTCAGGAACGCGGCAGGCTGCAGAGACGTGCCGTAGCGCGTCTCCACATCTGCGGGGACGAAGACACCTCCACAGCCGCGCCGGAACGCCCAAATAAAAACAAAAAAAGAAAAATTGGCACAAATCGCGCCATACTGTCACAAAAGCGGACAATTTGTCCACATTTGCAGGATTTTGGCACAGAAAACAGGTTGGCACACACCTTGCACTATGGTATGCGTCGCCGAGGCGAGAGCGGAGGCGGACAGAAATGAAAAATCAAAAGTCTAACAATAAAAGAAAGGAGTTCATTATGCTACCTGTAATGTTTAAAAACAATTGGTTTCCGACCATGTTTGAAGATTTCCTGAACAGCGACATCATGCCGCGCACCAACATCACAGCTCCGGCCGTGAATGTCAGAGAAGACGAAAAGGCCTACACGATGGAAGTAGCCGCCCCCGGCATCAAGAAGGAATTCTGCCGCGTGAGCATCAACGACGAAGGCAACCTCTGCGTCGCCATCGAGAACAAGATGGAACACAAGGAAGAGGAGAAAAAGCACCACTATCTGCGCCGCGAGTTCTCCTACGCGAACTACGAGCAGAACTACACCCTGCCCGAGGACGTCGACAAGGACCACATCGAAGCCAAAGTGGAGCACGGAATCCTCACCATCACCCTGCCGAGAGTGCAGAAAGAGGAACCCAAACTCGCCCGTACTATCGCCATCGGGTAATTTTCAATCAAAGCCAATGATTTTACGCCGCATTCGCAAGAGTGCGGCGTTTTTTTTTACCCTATTCACAAAAAATGTATTTTTGCACCCTAATTTTTGCAAAATGAGAAAGATAGTCTTATTGTGGTTCTGTATCGCCCTGACAACCAGCCTTATAGCGCAGGATACGACCAAAACCTACTGGAAAAACGGCAAGCTGATGTCCATCGGCGTGCAGAAGAAAGGCATTGAGCAGGGACACTGGGTCTATTACCACAACAACGGGATAAAATGGACCGAGGGCGAATACCGTGACGGCCTCAAGGTGGGTGTTTGGAAAGTTTGGTACGACGACGGCAAACTCGGTCAGGAATACCACGCCGACAACGGCCCGTTCAAAAGCTGGTTCCAGTCGGGCAGAACAGAATCGGAAGGACAATTCAAGGACGGTCAGCGCGACGGCGAATGGACTTTCTACCATCCTAACGGTCAGCTATACAAGAAAGTAATGTACATCGCGGACAGCGTTCACGGTCACGTCGTTGAGTATTTCGACAACGGGGAGAAGTACTTCGAAGGCACCTACGATATGGGGTTGCTCGAAGGCGACGCTTGCTGGTGGCAACGCGGCGGCAAGAAGGAGATGGAAGGCAAGCTGGTGCACGGACTCCAGCAAGGGCTATGGAAATTCTACGATTCCGAAGGCCGATTGGGCAGCGAAGGCAACTTTGACAACGGACTGCAGAACGGCGTGTGGACCTACTTCTATGAAAACGGAAGCGTATGGCGCAAAGGCAATTACGTGAACGGAAAACGCGAAGGCCTATGGAAAGCATGGTTCGAAGACGGCAAACTGCAACGCGAGGGCACGTTCATGAACGATAAGGAAAACGGACTGTGGACCGCCTACTTCCCGAACGGCAAGGTTAAAGACCGCGGCACGTTCAAAGATGCTGTGATGGACGGCTATTGGGAAGGCTGGTTCGAGAACGGCTACAAAAAGTACGAGAACAACTACAAAGACGGCGAATTGCACGGGCTCTCCACGATCTATTGGGAGGAGTCGGGCAAGATGCACCGTCAGGGAAAATATGTCAACAACGTGAAAAACGGTGTCTGGAACGAATACGCCCAAAACGGGCACATCCTGTCCAAGGGCAAATACACCAACGACATGAAGGAGGGCAAATGGGTGTTCTTCAACATGCATGAAAAGATGGTCCGGCAACAGAATTTCGTTCACAACGTGCCGGAAGGCCCCTTCACCGAATACTACGACAACGGCGTGAAGCACACGCAGGGAGCATTCAAAAACCGCGTGAAACACGGCAAATGGTCGAGCTGGACACCGCAAGGAAAATTGTATTACAGCGCCATCTTCGAGAATGGCCACAAAGTGAAAGAAGTATATGCCGCAGATCCGAACAGACCTGCCTTTTAACCTGTTAAAAAAGCATAAAGCGTTACGAGAGGCAGTAACTAGTTCCAAGTTAAAATTTGTGAATATGGAAATCAAGACGTTTCACTTCAACCCGTTGATGGTGAACACTTATATCTTGTCGGATGAGACAAGAGAGGCGGTGATTGTCGATCCTGGCAACTGCCGGTTTTACGAAGATGGACAAATCCGTGAATACGTGGCCGACAACCACTTGGATGTCAAGTACATCGTCAATACGCATCCGCATCTCGACCACATAGCGGGAAATCCGTGGTGCAAGAAAGAATACGGTGTTGACATCCTGCTGCACGAGGCGGGAATGAAGGAATACAACCGCGCATACGCCTACGCGACGGTCTTCGGCTTCGAATTGGAGGATATGCCCGCCCCCGACCGCTACATCCAGGAGGGCGAAACCCTGACATTCGGCAACCAGCATCTGGACGTGTTGTACACGCCCGGCCACTGCGAAGGCAGCGTCTGTCTGTACAGCGCCGACAACCAGGTGATTTTCACCGGCGATTTGATTTTCGAGTTGAGTGTAGGCCGCAGCGACCTGCCCACCGGCAACGGCGAGAAGCTTCTGCAGAGCATCCGCGAGAAAATCCTGACCCTGCCCGACGAGGTAACCATCCTTTCCGGCCACGGCGACCCGACCAGCGTGGGGAACGAACGGAGAAACAACCCGTTTATCAATGGGCAATGGGTATAAAAAGGGGGTAAGAGCTCGGTAGAAAGACATATCAAAATTAGCAATTTTTAACGTTATAAATATGATTCCGAAATTTCCAGAGGAGAATTTAGAACAATTAGCCATACATTACAAGGCCATCTTGGGCAATTTGGGCGAGGATCCTGAGCGAGAGGGACTGTTGAAAACCCCGATGCGCGTGGCCAAGGCGATGGACTTCCTGACGCACGGCTACCGCCAAGACCCGAAAGCGATTCTCGAAAGCGCCCTTTTCCATGAAGATTACAAACAGATCGTCGTGGTGAAGGACATCGAGATCTATTCGATGTGCGAGCACCACCTGCTGCCGTTTTTCGGCAAAGCGCATATCGGCTACATCCCGAACGGCACCATCGTGGGACTGAGCAAGATACCGCGTGTGGTGGAGTGCTTCGCCCGCCGACTGCAACTTCAGGAGAGACTCACCACCCAGATCAAGAACTGCCTCCAAGAAGTGCTGAATCCCCTCGGAGTGGGCGTGGTCATCGAGGCCCAGCACCTCTGCATGTCGATGCGCGGCATCCAGAAGCAGAACTCCGTGACCACCACATCGGAGTTCACCGGCGCATTCCTCAAAAACGAAAACACGCGCCAGGAGTTCATGCACCTCATAGGAGCCGATCTGCACTGATTTTCCGTGCAAGCGATACGGAAAATACCCGCATCGCCTTATAGGTATTTGTTTTTCCCCCCGCGTTTGCGACGCAAGCGTTTCTTTCGCGGACGGTGGTGCTTACGCTTGTACAATTCGGCATTGTAAATGAAACTGTCTTCGCGCATTTCGGTTACAAATTCCGAATCGTCGGGATAGGCGCTTTTCTCGTCGGGATGGCTCAGTGTGCACACCAGCGGCTTGCCCACCCACTCCGACGGCAGGCAAAGGGTCACCGTGTCTTTTTGGGGCGTAATGAACATTTTTTTCATCTTATCATCATTTGGGTTATAATCGTTTCCAGTCACCCATTTCAATGCAAAATGGCAGCTTTCCACCACTTTTCTGCAAAATGGGCAATCATTTTGTTTTTGCCGTTTTATATTTTTAACATATTTATTATCAATAAGATACATTGCAAATATAGACAAAATATGATTCTGAACCCAATGAATATGATTTTTTTTGAATATTATATAATATGGTGACTTTCAGCTATTTATTGTTTCAGGAAAAAATTAAGAAAACTATGGCGACATAATCAAAAAAAGTGTATTTTTGCAGCCTCAAAAAGGAGCCGCGGTATTCTTGCCGCAGAAAGCCCTGAAGGAGTTTCAGTAGCTCAGCAGGTAGAGCACATCCCTTTTAAGGATGGGGTCCTGGGTTCGAGCCCCAGCTGGAACACGAAAAATAAAGGAGTCACTTTGCAGTGGCTCCTTTTTTATGTGTTGTATGACGTATTAAAATGTCAAATGAAGACGGCCTAAGGGCTATTCTTTGATGAATTTCTTGGAGACCTTTAGATCATCGCCCTTGATTTGGATGAAATAAACGCCTGAGGCAAGATACTCAAGAGGGATTCTCACACTCTCTCCGACCATAGGCATCTCTCCGACCTTCCGTCTTTGGCTGTCGTACAACTCGATCTGGCAAGGCCCTGTAACCTCGTCTAAAACCACGTCAATATATTGTTTGGCAGGATTGGGCCGGATGGCGACGCGCTGGCCGAAGCCATCGTAATCGGGCACCGAAGTATCATCGAGCGTGGTGAACGCCGTGGCGGTATAATCACTGCACATCGTACGGTCATTCCCATAAACGGCTTTCACCCGGACATTGTATTCCGTGTTGGCTGCCAGACTGTCAAGCAAAACGGGATGCGAGAAAACCTCCATACTGTCGGTCCATTCAAACCTGGAGGCAACTCCATACTGCACCATCCAGTGGTTCTCGTCATTTCCGTTGGTCCAATCCAGCACAGCCGAATTCGTGGTGATATCGCTGACATTCAGCTGGGTAGGTGCCGGAAAAGCATTCGGGATAAGCTCTACCTTCACATTCTCAAGGGCAACATTCGCCCACCCGAAACCGGGCTCATACGACCGAAACGCAATATAGTAGTTGCTGTCAGCAACAAGGCTGAGCGTACTGTAATCAATGGTCAGGGTCGTAAAATTGTTTGAGTTCGAATTCTGACAGAATTGCACCTCATGATAGGTGTTCCCGTCAGAAGGGTCGGTCATATAACCCACCGAAAGAGTTGAACGAAGGAGTGCATATTTGTAAGAGAAGGTCAGCTTTAGGAAGCGGATATGTTCCACAAATTCCGGAAGAACCGCATACAAGGGTGTGACCATGCTGTTTACGAGGTGCAGACTTTTGCCCCAAACAAAAAAAGTGCTACAGTTGGACAAAAACGCAGCTGGAAGAGTCCAGTCAGGATATCCGACAAGGGCATGGAGATTCAAGAACGACCAGCAGTCCGGGTACGAGATATAGGGGTATTCTATAGGCGTGTAAAGCGATGTGGAAATCCCTGTTGTATAGCTGTCGAAAGATTCCTGGTACGGCTGACCAAGCACTGAAACCGGGGCACAACGAGTGAAAGCGTAGCCGAGCGGGCTCCATTCGCTGTATTCCCCTGGCGAGCACACGGCACGCACGTAGATGCCGTAGAAAGTCCCGTCAGAAAGCCCTGTCAGCGTGAATGGGTTCGTATTGACCACACAGATGTTCTCCGTTGAATCTGGATCGAAATCGTCCGTGCCGTATGCGATTTCCCAAGCTTGTTCGCCATTGGCAGGCGTCCACGAGAGCGTTACCGAGTTTTGGCCCATATTGATTGCCTTTAATCCAGACGGAGCAAGACATGAGGGCGCGATTTCCAATACCAGATCGTCAACATCGAGGTGGCAAGTGTTGTCTCCTACATAATCGGAGAGAATGGCAATGTACGTTCCCGAGCCCTGGTAATGGTCAAAGAAAACCTCTTTACGGTCCACATAAAAATGCTCGACTATTTGAACAGAGTCCACTGGGATAAAAGTCGAGAAATCATCTGGGTCAGACATCACTCCCACAATCAAGTGGATGCTGTCAGTATTCGAGCGCATTAAAAATGATAGTCGCAGGCTGTTGAGCGAATAATCGGAAGGCACTTCGGGAAGTATGGCCAAGGCTTCTGTGGAGTAGATACCCGCAAAACGGAGAACAGGACTGGTGTCCGCCTCCCAAACCTGAGTTGGTGTATAGATGGATGGATGTTGTATGCCTGACTCGGGAGCAGGGAACGACCAACAGTCGGGAAAATTTCCCGACTGATTGTCTCCGGGGGTAAAATTCTCATAGTATGGAATGGTAATCGGATCACACATTGTCCAGAAGGTCACTGCCTCCGACCAAGCGGAGTGGTAACCATTGCTACAAATCGACCGCACATACAGGGTATAGAACGTATTCGCTTGCAAATCAGAAACTTGAATAGAGGTGGCTTGTGTCGTGACCACATTCGTAACCGTATCAGGGTCATAATCGCCAAGGCAAAGTACATACTGCCAGGAATCTTGCTCTGGTCCCGCCGAAGAGAAGGATATGAAAGCCTCATGGGCCGTTGCGCCCTCAAACGTGACATCCACGGGGCGCGAGCAGTGATACGGGACAATCTGAACATTATCGATAACCGCTCCCGGCGGATACACGGAATTATACACGTTACGCCATCGGAAGTAAAGGCGTTGCACCGTATTGTCATTCTCGCTTCCTAACACGTAACGGGTTGTCTTCCAATCATTCTGTCGTGCATATTTACCTATCAGAACAGAACCCTCGGGATAAACTTCATCGAAATAGTTTGTGGAAACCAATATCGGAGCAGGCTTCCCGACCATTGCCTGCATATAAGCGTAGGAGGGATGCCCGTTGCACAGCCATTTGAACCTGACCTCGTACTCGGTGGCTCCGCTTAGCTGGAAGTCCCGGTACGCCCATGTCTCGGCTATCGTGCTGCCGTAGGTGGCATCCGCGCCGTTGTTGGTAATAAAGAGCAATGTGTCGCTGTAACCGTTAGGAATGCCGATTTGCCACCGACTCACGGGGTTTCCGGTCTCTATTCGCCACGCGGCATTCTCGTTCCCAGCTTCGAAATTATGGGAGTAGGGAACCGTGGCGGGCTGATAAGCAAAAGAGGTCACGGGTATGGAGACCCAATCGCTGTAACCCCAGCCGTTGGAACAGTGTGTCCGGACAAAGAACACATAATTGCTATCTGTCAAATTTGTAGCTAGATAATGTTTCTCATGCACGGTAACAATATGATTACTGTCGGGATCTGTGAGATAGCTGGGTACAAACGCTACTTGCCACTCATTCTCACCGACCTCATCCTCCCAAGTCACGTAAATGGATGAGGGTGAAATACCTGTAGCCATCAGATTTGTAGGCGTATGGCAAGTGAACGCGGTATCTATCGTCAAGTTGTCCACCTTGAAATAATTTTGCGAAGAATACTGACACTTCAAAGCGATATAATGTCCCGTTCCCGTGTAGTTTTCGAAAAAAACCTCTCGATGTTGCCAATCCCAATAATTGACATCCGCAGTGTAAACGGTATCCACGGATGTGAACGAAGAAAGATCGGTGGGGTCGTCCATCACACCTACAATCAAAGAGGATGGATAGTAATATTGCAGTTTCTTGCAGTCGAAGCTCATCTTGAGGTGGGAAATCAGCAGGTCGTTGGAAAGGCGCGGCAGAATGGCCACCTTGTACTCGTTGTTGGTGCTGTAAAACGTGAGACAGCTGTCGCCGGTACAATAGGGACCCGAATTGAGGTAAGGGCTCAGTTTCTGCCAGCAGTGTGGCAACGGCCCTGAATTTTGGAAACCGAGGTAGAATATGCTGTCTGGATGGTCAAAATCCTCTGTGTAAGGCAAGGTTATCTCTTGGCACTCCGTCCAAAACTCAAAGGGTTGGGCAGAACTGACATTTCCCGCACCGCATCCGGCCCTGATCCAAAGTCTGTAACAACGACCATCAGCAAGAGAGTCCAACAGAAGAGGATTGTCCGTATGCATCCAACCCTCGTTAGCTGGTGCCGGGGCGGGTGTTGTGAAATCTGTGGTAAAGCAATAAAACCAGTAATTTTCACTCCCACCGGCTGTCCAGGTGATTTCGGCCGTATGCTCCGTCACTGACGACAATGTGATGCCACTTACCGGAGGACAAGGGGATTGCGCCTCCAACTTCTTTATCGGCATAGACAATAAGACCATTAAAAACAAGCACCATATTATACGAGACTTTTTCATAGCGAATCTTTATTTACTTATAAACAGCGTTATTTCTTCACAAATTTCTTTATCACCATGCCTTTGTCGGTGGTCAAACGCACAAAATAGATGCCACCGGCCAATCCCGAAACATTGATGCGGGTCTGTAGGGGCGAATGATTATTCGCTCCTACAATGGCATGGACTACCTTGCCGTAAACATCTATCACCTCAACACTCTCCAATTGTACATCGTTCATTGTACATTGTACATCGATATACTCATTTGCCGGATTGGGATATAGCTTGATGCTGCTTAGCAAATACTCGTCAACATGGTCTTCGATGGTGTCATTTTCGGGCAGGGTGGTGAAGATTGTTTCCTCACTGAGAACTGTTATTCCGTAGTAAGTGACAAATGCTTTGTATGCGTAAGTTGTATTGGCAGTCAAACCGTCCAGTTCGGTCACAAAAACGTTATTCGAGACGGAACAATCAACCTGCGTATAGGCACTGCTCGAAATATCCTTCCATCTGAACCCCACGGCAGAGACAGACATGTTGTCAGGATTTGCAAAGGCAGCATTCAGCGTGGCGGTCATCTGACTAATATTGGTTGTCTCCAGAGTTGTCAACGAAGGACAGGCTGGAAGAAGGGCCGAATCAACGACTTCCAAAGTAAGGTCATCTATCAAAAGCCATGTACCGTTAATTCCCACAAACTTTATCGCAGGATAGGCATCATTGGGGTAATAGTAATAGTCAGATAATCGTAACGTATATTCCTGGAAACTTCCACCTGCCGCACCAATCACATCTATTGTATCGTTAGGAATAAAGGTAGCACTATTTTCCGGATTCGTAA
>JAEEGG010002960.1_pt1 | contig 43048 bp, 32 predicted proteins | sample 9134161 | NCBI WGS metagenome assembly JAEEGG01 (sample SAMN16246543, study PRJNA631951) | gut metagenome | biome: gut microbiome; feature: rumen; material: CR-attached | host: Bos | place: Iran: Karaj | collected 2018-10 | reverse complement strand
ATCATGGCACTGCTGCTGACACTGGCGACGGGCGCATGGGCACAAGACCCTGACCCCATCGACCTCACGCCCAGTGCCGACGGTACGGTGTGGACACTCAGCCCGTCCCCATCGTGAGACGACTCTCCACCCTCTCGCAAAAGCGTTCTTTGACATACTGAGACAAACGGATATTATTTTGGCTTTCTAACATATAATTACCATATAATCGCCCATATAATTTATCGTTAATAAAAGAATTAATGGACAATTAATGGATAATTAATGGTAATTACATGTTAAAAAAGAAATCCATTTCGGGAAATTGTTGTATCTTTGCACCGTATAACTGATTAAACGTTAGGATTATGGAAGCAAGAACAACGACTTATCCACAAGAAGGACAGCTGCTGGTAAGCATCAGCGACATATCGATGATGAAGGACATCAAGAAGGCCATCAGCATGCTGAAAGGCGTGACGACGGTGAAGAAGCAAAAGACCAAGCCCCGCCTCTACGACCCTGAGACCGGCGAGTACCTCAACGACAAGACGATGCAGGTCATCGAAGATGCCCTGAAAGGAAAAAACGTCACCAGCTACGCCTCTGCTGATGACATGTTCAGGAAATTAGGCATCAACGTATGAAGTACAACGTCAAGACAACAAAGCGCTTCGACAAAGAGATGATACGCTGTAAGAAGCGGGGCTATAACATGCAGCTTATTGTCGATGCCATCCATCTGCTTGAAGCTACTGGCTCGCTGCCTGCAAACTACCGCCCGCACAAGCTGTCGGGCAACCTGCAAGGCATCTGGGAATGTCACATACAGCCCGACTGGCTGATGACGTGGAATCAGAACGACACCGAGCTGACGCTACTTTTCCTGCGAACCGGCACGCACTCAGACCTGTTCTGACGCGCCACACTTCCCTTTTAGAAGAATATCCGCCGAGACATCCCCACGATGCCCCGGCGGCTTCATCTATATACTCCCCTCTCCCCCGCGGAAGGCTACGGGGGGGCGAGCTTTGCTCGGGAAGGAGGGGCTGGGGGTGAGGCTCCCTTTCCGTTTGTCTCACGTATCGTCGGAGGACGACCAAAGATAAAAGTAACAACAAAGTAATAACAAACAAAAAACAAATGATTATGCAAAAGAAAAATTCGATTAAGAGAGCGCAAAGCCAAGCAGGCTTGAGCTTTGCCGAACGGAAGAATTTTCGGCCAATGGCCAAAATTCTAACATTGCTCGCGCTGCTCATGACGGCAGTGACGGGCGCGTGGGCTACCGACTACTACGTGGTCGGCACCATGACAGGCTGGCAAAAAAACGACCAGTACAAGATGACGCTCAATGCGTCAGCAGCCACCACTGAATATCAGCTTGGCATTGCCCTTGCTGCCACCGATGAGTTCAAGGTGATTGGCGAGGATGGCGACAACCCCTGGGTATGGTATCCCAGTGGCGACAACTACGGTCAGAACGGCGAACTGACAGCCGACGGCCTCTACACCATCTACTTCCGTCCAAACGGTGACGGCGGCAGCGACTGGTTCTACAACTGCATCTACGTGGCCGAAGGTGCCTACCTCGCCGAAACCAGCGGTGAGTGGACGCTGACGCAACCCGCTTTCGACGTGGAGCTGGAGGTGGAGTACTTCCCCCTGGCCACCCTCACCGCGCCCACAGCCGCTGAAGGCGTAGTGGAAGGCACCGACGCCGCCCTGCTCACCCCGGGCACCAGCGCAGAGGGCACGCTCGCCTACGCCATCGGCACCAGCGTGGCCCCCACTGACCAGTGGAGCGACGCCATCCCCACCGCCCAGGACCTCGAGGCCGGCACCTGCTACGTGTGGTATAAAGTCGTAGGCGACGCCGACCACAGCGACTCCCAGCCCCAGAGCATCGCCGTCACCATCGCCGAAGCCCCCGCCTACGCCGTCACCATCAACGACGCCGGCGTGGACGCCTCCAACTGGCAAGCCACTCCCGCCGAGCCGAAGTCCGGACAGACCGTCACCCTCAGCTACAACGGCAAGAAGAAGGTGAAGAACATCACCATCGAGAAGGCTGCGGAGGCTCCGGCTGCTGCTCCGACGCTGGCCGAGACACTCACCACCGCCGGCATGACCGTGAAGGTGAATTATAATTACAATAGTGGAGAAAACTCTTGCTCGTTCCTCAGCAACGGCGACGGTACGTACACCTTCCAGAGTGGCGAAGGAAATGCAGGAGATTCTGATCGTGCCAAGGCACTTGTCGTTGAGGATGGCAAACTGGTGTTCAAGCAGAACTTCTATAACACATTCGATAATATGTTTGATCTGTTTGGATTCTCCGTCACCTTTGACACAAGCAACAACACCTATAGCCTATGGCTCGGACTTATGGCAGAATCTAATGTTAATCCCTCCTTCATCAGTGTGGAAGTGAACGGCACGGCGATTGCGGTGACGGCAGCGCAGTAACCCCTCGCGAGAATAGATTTAAACACGAATTACCACGAATTAATCATTAATCCATGCGGAGCAAATTATATGATAAATTACATGGCAATTACATGTTAAAAGTAAAAACAAATAAAAAAACAAAATGAATATGCAAAAGAAAATATTTTCACTGCTCGTGCTGCTCATGACAGCAGTATCGGGCGCGTGGGCAGACAACTACTACCTCGTTGGCACGATGAACGACTGGGGAGCCAGCAAACAGTTCCTGCTCACACCCAACCCCGGTAACGCTGCCGAATACATGATCACCCTCAACCTCAAGGCAGGCACCGAGCTCAAGGTCATAGGCGTGAATAGTGAGGCCACGACGTGGTATCCCAGCGAGGGAGGCAACTACACTGTGACCGATGCCGGCAAGTACACCGTCTACTTCCGTCCCGACGGACAGGGTGCCGACGACTGGTACTACCACTGCATCTACGTGGCCGCAGCTCCTGCTCCCGCCATCCCCGTGACCGACCTCGGCGACAACCAGTGGCAGTTCGAGATGCCCGGCTACGCCGTAGTCGCCAAGATCGAGTACGACACCGAGCTCGAACTCCAGGAAGAGAACGTCAACACCACCGTGCTCGCCGACTGGGACGGCTACGAGGCCGATGTCACCCTGAAGCGCACGCTGACGGCTGGCATGTGGAACACCTTTGCCGTACCGTTCGATGTCGATGCTACCACGCTGGCCGCCATCAACGCCAAGCTCGCCCTGATGAGCGGAAGCATGACCGTGAAGGAACTCACCGGCTCGTCGTTCGAGAACGGTACGCTGACGCTGAACTTCGCCACCGCCACCAGTATCAAGGCCGGCACGCCCTATCTCGTGAAGGTCACACCGGCAGCCGTAAACCTCGCCACCATGCCTTTCACCGGTGCAGAGGTCAGCAAGACTGCCGTGACCGTCGAGACCACTGCCGTGGACTTCGTGCCGACACTGGGGCTGACGAAAGTAACGGGCGACGCGAAGGAGATCCTCTTCCTCGGCACGGGCAACACCCTGCTCTATCCTGAAACACTGCCAGGCAGCATGAAGGGCTTCCGCGCCTACTTCAAGCTGAAGGGTGACGCCGCAGCCGCACGCAGCTTCAGCCTGAACCTCGGCGACGAGACGACTGGCATCATCTCCATTGAACATGGAACATTGAACATTGACCATTCTGTCTACGACCTGCAGGGACGCCGCATTGACAATTCACAATTCACAATTGACAATACACAATTGAAGAAGGGTGTGTACATCGTGAACGGTAAAAAAGTCATTAAGTAAAGAATAGGAGATACAACTATGAAAAGAAAAGAATATATGCAGCCCACGATGGACGTGGTGAAAATTGAGCAGTCACAGATGCTCTGCGTGTCACAGATTGTTACCATCGGCCTTGACGACGACCTCATACCCGGCGGTAGCGGCGATATCGGCGGTGCATTGGCTCCCGGCATGACCATTCCCGGCCTGGAACTCATCCCTGGCGATGACTTCTGATGTCACAGCAGTGTGGGATAAAACCACGTAAGCAGGTTTTGTAAAACCCTGATTCGCCTGCGGAGCGAGCTACGCTTCCGCAGGCGATGTTACTCACGGAGCTGATGTCTAGAACTACTTTCCCGTGACGATGCGCTTGATGTCGTTGAGCTTGTTGAGGGCTTCGATGGGCGTGAGGTTGTTGACGTCGAGGCCGAGGATTTCGTCGCGTACCTGACAGAGCACGGGGTCGTCCAGCTGGAAGAACGACAGCTGCATGCCCTCACGGCTCTGCGCTATCTCGGCGGTGGGCTTGACGACGGTACCCACCTGCGCATTGTCGGTCTCCAACTGCTTCAGGATGACGTTGGCACGCTTGACGATGCTCTTGGGCATGCCGGAAATCTCGGCCACATGGATACCAAAGGAGTGCTCGCTGCCGCCACGCTCCAGCTTACGGAGGAAGATGACCTTGCCCTCCACCTCCTTGACGCTGACGTTATAGTTTTTGATGCGAGTGAAGCTTTTCTCCATCTCGTTCAGCTCGTGGTAGTGGGTGGCGAAGAGTGTGCGGGCCTGAGCCTTGGGGTGTTCGTGCAGGTATTCGACGATGGCCCATGCGATGCTGATGCCGTCGTAGGTCGAAGTGCCACGTCCCAGCTCGTCGAAGAGCACCAGGGAGTGCGGCGTCACGTTGTTCAGGATGTTCGAGGCTTCCGTCATCTCCACCATAAACGTCGACTCGCCCAGCGAGATGTTGTCGCTGGCCCCTACCCTCGTGAATATTTTGTCCACCAGGCCTATCTGTGCGCTCTCGGCCGGCACGAAGGAGCCTATCTGGGCCAGCAGCGTGATAAGGGCCGTCTGGCGCAGCAGGGCCGACTTACCCGCCATGTTGGGGCCGGTGATGATGACAATCTGCTGACGCTCCTGGTCGAGCCGTATGTCGTTCGGCACGTACCGCTCGCCGACGGGCAGCTGTGTCTCGATGACGGGGTGGCGGCCCTGACGGATGTCGAGCGTGTCGGACGTGGAGACCGTCGGACGCACGTAGTGGTTCTCCTCGGCAGTCTTGGCGGCCGACAGCAGGCAGTCCAGATGGGCAATGGCGTTGGCGTCCTGCTGCACCTGTGCGATGTACTGCTGGGCGTCGGCGACCAGTTCCATGAACAGCCGCTGTTCCAGGGCGAGTATCTTGTCCTCGGCACCGAGTATCTTCTCTTCGTACTCCTTCAGCTCCTGCGTGATGTACCGCTCGGCCTGTGCCAGTGTCTGCTTGCGCACCCACTCGGCAGGCACCTTGTCCTTGTAGGTGTTGCGCACCTCCAAGTAGTAGCCGAAGACGTTGTTGTAGCCTATCTTCAGCGACTGGATGCCCGTCTGGCGGGCCTCGCGCTCCTGTATCTGCAGCAGGTAGTCCTTGCCAGAGTAGGCGATGTGGCGCAGCTCGTCCAGCTCGTCGTTCACGCCGTCACGGATGACACCGCCCTTCGCCACCAGCTGGGGCGGGTCGTCCTGTATTTCGCGGAGGATGCGGTCGCGCAACGGCTCGCAGAGGCGGAGGGCCTCCCCTACCCTATGCAGCGCGGCGGTACCGGCGATGACACCGGCGGGAGAATCGGCGGACACCCTAACAGCGGCACCACCAGCATCGGCGGCACCAGTGGCGGCAGTGAGACCGGCATCGGCATCGGTGCCGCCGGCAGCGAGGCAGGCGGCCTTGATGGGGGCGATGGCCTGGAGGGCGGTCTTCAGCTGCACCATCTCACGGGGCGACACACGGGCGGTGGCCACCTTCGAGATGATACGCTCCAGGTCGCCGATGTGCTGCAGCTGCTGGTCGATGGTCTGGCGGAAGTCGGGGTCGCGGAAGAAGTATTCGACGATGTCGAGGCGTTCGTTGATGGGTTTCTCGTCCTTCAGGGGGAACACCAGCCAGCGTCGCAGCAGGCGTCCGCCCATGGGCGACACGGTGCGGTCGATAACGTCGAGCAGCGACTTGCCGTCCTCCTGCATGGGCTGCACCAGTTCCAGCGAGCGGATGGTGAACTTGTCCAGTCGGACGTAACGCTCCTCCTCGATGCGCGACAGCGACGTGATGTGGGCTATCTGCGTGTGCAGCGTCTGTTCCAGGTACTGCAGGATGGCTCCAGCAGCTATCGTGCCGCTCTTCAGGTGGTCTACGCCAAAGCCCTTCAGCGACTTGACGTTGAAGTGCTTGAACAGCTTCTGGTGCGCCGTCTGCTCCGTAAACACCCAGTCGTCCAACAGGAAGGTCACCAGGCGCGTACCGAAGTAACGCTCGAAGTCGTGGCGGCACTCACGGTTGTAAAGCACCTCCTTGGGCTGGAAATTGCCGATGAGCTTCTCAACGTAGTCATGGGTACCCTCGCCGACGAGGAACTCGCCCGTCGAGATGTCGAGGAAGGAAACGCCGCAGGATGTCTTGCCGAAGTGTACGGCACAGAGGAAGTTGTTCTCCTTGTAGTTCAGCACCGTGTCCTGCATGGCCACACCGGGCGTCACCAGTTCGGTGATGCCACGCTTGACGAGCTTCTTGGCCAGCTTCGGATCCTCCAGCTGGTCGCAGATGGCCACCCGCTTGCCGGCACGGATAAGTTTCGGCAGGTAGGTGTCCAGGGCGTGATGCGGAAATCCCGCCATCTCGTCGCCCTTGTTGTAGCCGTTGTTGCGGTGCGTCAGCGTGATGCCCAGTATCTGTGCCGCAATGACGGCATCCTCGCAGTACGTCTCGTAGAAGTCGCCGCAACGGAACAGCAGCACGGCCTCAGGGTATTTCGCCTTGAAGTCGAAAAACTGCTTCATCATCGGAGTCAATTCCTTGTTTGCCATGACAGTGGTTATAATAGCTCACAAAGGTAGGCATTTTTTTGCGAATAGTCCCAATTATTTAGCTTTTTTCAGCAATTTTTCTCCTGCCGCAAACGTTTTCGTTCGTTTTCGGGAAGCAAGATGTGCAACGAACGTCAAAAAAAGATAATTTTGCACCATATTTGTACCTTATTTGTTTTATATAAAACTAACAACTAATGAAGCATCTTAGAAAAACCGGCAGATGGATGGTGTCCATCCTTGCCTTGGCCGTGGGACTGCCCATGGCCGCCATGCTGACCGCCACTACCCTGTCGAACAGGGCTATCGGCGGCGACGGAGCCTACTTCGTACAAACCTTCGAGGACCTGACGCAGTATCCCGAGACAAAGTCGTCGGAGGTGCAGACCTTCACCGTTGAGGGCCAGGGCGAGTGGCTCTACATGAATGCCTTCCAGGCCACGAACAGCAGTTACATTCCCGACGGCTCGGAGCACGGCCTGCGACTGCCCAAGAGTGGCTCGTATGTGGTGACTCCCGTACTGGCCAACGGTGTTGACAAGGTGACGTTCGACATCGGACGTGCCACGGTGAAGGTATACGTTTCGAGCGACGAGGGTGCCACATGGACAGAGACCAGCACCACCACCGCCGGCAAGAAGGTGACGGCAGCCGTGGGCAGCAGCACCGTCAACCGCATCAAGGTAGCCAATGATGCCTCGAAGGATGCCGACATCGACAACCTTGCCGTCTTTGCCCTGAGCTACGAGACACCTGTGAAGATGGGTACCTACGATGCCACCTTGGTCACGACCAGCAGTGGTGTGCTGAACGGACGCCTGCTGGCCACTGGCGGTGAGGACATCGCCGAGTGGGGCTTCGTGTGGAGCACCGTCAACAAGGAGCCTACTATCGCCGACAACGTCCAGGTGGTGCCGACGGCCGACGACTACTTCTACTTCCATTTCACACTGGCCGACCTGCGTGAGGGTACCACCGTCTACTACCGTGCCTACGCCAAGTACGGCGACACGCAGACCTACGGCGAGGTGAAGTCGTTCAAGACGCTCATCAACGACGAGGGCCAGACCATCGACGAGGAAGGCCGCTACTTCGTGCAGGACTTCGAGGACATGTCCACCTATCCGCAGGAGAAGGGTGCTGCCGACGCAGAATACTACGTGGCCGGACAGGGAACGTGGGTGTACAACAACGCATACGTCTCGACCAACGCCAGCTACACCAACGGCTCGACGGCCAACCTGCGACTGCCCAAGAACGGCTCGTACGTCATCACGCCGGTGCTGAACAGCGGTGTCAAGAGCGTCACGTTCTATGCAGGCCGCAAGGGTGACAAGCTGACCGCCAGCACGTCGCGTGACGGCGGCAAGACGTGGACGGACGTCACCATCACGCTGACCGACAAGCAGGCGCTGATAGAGGTCAACGACCTGGAGGTGAACCGCATCAGGATAGCCAACAACGCAAGCGGTGACGCCGACATCGACGACCTCACCGTCTATGCCGAGGCCTTCGGCACACCGGCAACGGTGAGCACCGGCGAGGCATACAACATCACGAAGAACACCGCCGAGGTGAACGGCATCATCGAGGACCGTGGCGACCAGCCCATCACCGAGGCCGGCTTCATCTGGTCGGCTACCAGCAACCAGCCGACGCTGGCCGACAACATCGTCGAGACGGAAGACCCGACGCAGAACAACATCTCTGTGCTCATCACCGGCCTGAAGGCCGAGCAGACGGTGTACTACCGTGCCTACGCGCTGTCGAATGCCGGCTATGCCTACGGCGACGTGCGCAGCTTCACCACTGCCGAGGCCACGCCAGCCGTGGTGGCTACCAGTGAGGTGACGAAGAGCGGCAAGAAGTACCGCCTGGGCGGCATCGTGACCGATGACGGCGGCATGGAGCTGCAGGAGGTGGGCATCCTCTACGACCTGGAGGGCGGCCTGTCTGTTGATAAAGGTACGCGCGTAGCGATGTCGAAGCCGTCGTATAAGTTCTCGACCAGCATCGTCCTCGACGAGGCCACCACCTACTACGTCCGTGCCTACGCCATCACCGCCAAGGGTACTGCCTACGGCGAGGAGAAGCAGTTCACCACAGAGGACATTCCCGACACGCCCGACGAGATCATGGGCGACGTCATCTGGTGCGCCCCCGACGGTAACGACGCCACCGCCGACGGCTCGGAGGGCAACCCCTTCTTCGACCTGCAGAAGGCCATCGACATCGCACAGCCCGGCGACCGCATCTGGATGAAGGCCGGCACGTATGTCTACGACAAGCGCATCAACATCGACGACCGCAACGGCACGGCCGACAAGATGATCGAGCTGTTCGGCTACAAGGGCCAGGCCGTGCTCGACTTCTCTGGCATGCCCTACCACGCCCACTCGAATAACCCCTATCAGGGTGTTCGCCTGACCAGCTCGTACTGGCACCTGAAGAACATCGACATCACCAATGCCTCCGACAACGGCCTGCTCATCGAGCGTAACAAGCCCACCGGCGGCTCCGCATCGGACATTGCCAGCCGTACGCAGGACGGCCACGACAACGTGATAGAGCTGTGTAACTTCTACCGCAACGGCGACACCGGCCTGCAGATGAAGAACCTGGCCGCCAACAACAAGGTCATCAACTGCGACTCGTACCTGAACTGCGACGAGGGCGAGGGCGATGCCGACGGCTTTGCTCCGAAGCTCTCCGTAGGCGACAACAACTACTTCTACGGCTGTCGCGCATGGCTGAACAGCGATGACGGCTGGGACGTGTTCTACAAGAAGGAGGGTGGCTTCGGCGACAACATGACCATCGTCATCGAGAACTGCATCAGCTACAAGAACGGCTTCCTCGACCTGAACACCATTGCTCCCGACGGCAACGGCAACGGCTACAAGTGCGGCTCCAACCAGGGTGCCATGAACGTGGTGCTGAACCGCTGTCTGGCCATCCACAACAAGGCCAAGGGCTTCGACCAGAACCACAACGCCGGCGACATCATCATGAACAACTGTACGGGCATGACGCTGAAGAGCATCAGCGAGAAGTCGTACTCCTACCGTATCTATGAGGCCATCGCCAGCGGCCATGAGGTACGCCTGACCAACTGTATCGCCATCAACGACAACGATGCCACCGACAAGCGTGACAAGAACACCGGACTGCCCAAGGCGGGCGAGAACGGCAAGTACGGCGAGTACGGCCGCTTCGAGGTGGACGAGACGCTGGACGGCATGACCATCACCACGAGTGAGTTCCAGAAGGCCGACCCGTCGCAGTTCGTCGATGTCACCAACGACGAGCAGCTGATAGCCGAGCGCGACGAGGACGGCAACCTGCCTGAGACGACGTTCGCCCACCTGAGGGAAGGCTCGTTCCTGATTGACGCCGGCACGAAGGTGGATGCCACCACCTATCGCGGCATCGAGGTCAACGGCATCGAGTACGTCGGCGAGGCTCCTGACCTGGGGGCCTACGAGTACGACGGCGAGATCTCGACGGCCATCCGTGTCGTCAGCCAGGAGTCGGAAGCCAACAGCGTACGCCTCTTCCAGACACAGAGCGGCATCCTGCTGGTCACCGTCAACGGCCAGAAGGGTGCGAATGCCTACCGTGCCGTGCTCTGCGACGCTGCCGGCCGTATCCTTGGCAAGCATGCGTTCAACGGCCAGACCACAGCCATCCGCCTGCCGCAGGGCATCGCCGGCATGGTGGTGCTGAAGGTGGAGGGCGACAACGGCTTCAAGGGAGCCGTCAAAGCCATCGTCAAGTGATATGTAGAATAATAAGAGCGATACCAAAAATAAAGGAGCGAAACCTTTGCGGGTTTCGCTCCTTTTAGTGTTATACTCAGCAATGATACCGTGCCTTTATGATGCTTACTTCACCATCATCTTCTTGCCGTTCTTGATGATGATGCCCTTATAACCCTTGTTGACCTTCTGGCCAGCCATGTTGAAGGCAGCAGCGTCGCTGTTGTCAGCCTCGATGTTGTCGATGCCAGTAGGAGTACCATCAACAGTAATAGCGAACTTGAACTCCGTCATGGTGTTCATCTGCTTGGCATTGATGTCGCCCAGGATGATTTCTCTCATCACGCCATCGCCAGACTCAGCGTTATCGTCAGCTGTCAGCGTAACGGTCAGGTAGGTGCCTGTAGCAGCCTTGAACTCCTTGCCGGAAGAATTGGAAACCAGCACGTAGAAAGCACCGGTGTCCTGCTTCTTAATAGTAGCAGAGTGGGTCTTCACGGTCATATCCTTACCCAGCTCATAGACGTAGTCGTCCTCTTCCTCATCGAACAGGATGCTGATGCCAGTAGGAAGACTCAGCTTGAACTCGGCGATGGCAGCCGGAGTCTCGGCGTTGATGGTGAATGCCAGCTCAGCAGTCTTGCCCTTCTCGATGGTAATGTCCTTGGCGGCAATGAATGCACCCTCAACAGGAGTCTCAGCAGCATTCACAGTCACGGTGCAGGTAGCATCGGCAGGCTTGTAAGTCTCGAGAGCCTCATTGGTCAGCACAATGTCGGACAGCTTCACCTCACCACCCTTGCAGTCGTTGGCGGCAATCACATTCAGGATCAGGATAGGATCGCCACTGTTGCCGAAGAAAGCAGTATTGTTGGCTTCATAAATCGTCACACGATAGTGACCGGCCTCTATCTCGTTCAGTCCAATGGTGAAGTCAACCTCGGTGGCTGCATCAGAAGTACGCGGTGTCAGCTTGTAAGAGCTCTTGCCAAGATTGCCGGCTGCATTGGTAGCCAGCGTAAGGCCTGCGGGCATCGTGATGTCAAACTGACAGTTGACATACTTTGTAGCAGGATTGGTCAGAATCACCTCCAGCTGTCCTGCCTCACCGGCATTCAGGGTAATATCATTGATCGTCAGTGCATCGTTGTTGACCACAACGGGAGCGGTGTTCGGCTCGGTCACGGTGCTGGTGGCTGCCTCAGGCTTGTAAGTCTCGAGGGCCTCGTTGGTCAGCACAATGTCGGTCAGCTTCACCTCTCCGCCCTTGAAGTCTTCAGCGGCATTCACCTTCAGAATCAGGATGGGATCGCCACTGTTGCCGAAGAAGGCAGCATTGTTAGCTTCATAAATCGTCACGCGATAGTGACCAGCCTCAATCTGGTTCAGACCAATGGTGAAGTCAACCTCAGTGGCCTCATCAGAAGTACGCGGTGTCAGCTTGTAAGAACTCTTGCCAAGAGTGCCGGCAGCATTGGTAGCTACCGTGAGGCCTTCGGGCAGGGTGATGTCAAACTGACAGTTGACGTACTTTGTCTCGGGGTTGGTGAGGATTACTTCCAGCTCACCAGCCGTTCCTGCTGTAATGGTCGCATCCTTGATGGTCAGAGCGTCCTGAGCGAAACCTGCCATAGAGGTCAGCAGGCATGCGATTGCAAAAATAAACTTTTTCATAATGTTACTTGTTTTTTAATTATTATTGTTGTTTCTTCTTATATACCTTATTATATTACTTTGCATGCAGAATAATGTTAATCAGCAGTGCAACATCGGTGATGTTGATTTCACCGTCATTATTCAAGTCGGCAGCAGACTTAACAAAAACATTCGTCGGCTTGCCAAGGATATAGTTAATCATGAATGCCACGTCGGTGATGTTCACCTCACTGTCACCATTCACGTCGCCGGCCAGAACCTGCGGCTCTTCCGGTTCCGGATCAATCTGGCCTTCATGTGCGTCACTGATGGTGATGTCAAACGTAGACTGTGTCACGGTGTTCATCTGCTTGGCGTCGATGTCGCCAAGGATGATGCCCTTCATCACGGCCACGCCCGATTCAGCATCTTCAGCGGCCTCCAAGGTCAGGGTAATGATGTCGCCAGAGGCAGCCTTGAACTCCTTGCCTGCTGAGTTGGAAATCAGCAAGTAGAAGTCACCATTCTCCTGCTGCTTGATGGTAGCGGAGTGAGTCTTCACGGTCATGCTGCTGCCCAGCTCATAGACGTAGTCATCTTCATCGGCATCGAACTTGACGGTGACGCCCTTCGGCAAAGTAAGCTTGAACTCGGCGATGGCGGCCTTCGTCTCGGCGTTGATGGTGAACGTCACGTCGGTGGTCTGTCCTTTCTTGATGATTACATCGTTGGCCGTAATCATCGGACCTCCGACAGGTTCAACTGGAGTGTCGGGAGTAGTACTGCTGTTGACGGTGATGGCAAACGCTGACTGCGTCACCTTGTTCATCTGGTTGGCATTGATGTCGCCAAGGATGATGTCCTTCATCACGGCGGTTCCTGATGCGGCGTTGGCAGAAGCCACCAGAGTCAGCGTCAGGTAGTCGCCCGACTCTGCCTTGAACTCCTTGTTAGAAGCATTGGAAACCAGCACGTAATAGCTGCCTTCCTCCTGCTTCTTAATGGTGACGGTGTGGGTCTTCACGGTCATGTCGGCACCAAGCGCATAGACATAGTCGTCCTCCTCGGCATTATACATCAAGTCGATGCCGTTCGGCAGCGCGAGCTTGAACTCAGCGATGGCGGCTTTGCCGTCGGCGTTGATGGTAAACGTCACATCAGCGGTCTTGCCCGGCTCGATGCTCACGCTACTGGCCGTGATGCTTCCGTTGGCCACGGGAGTGTCAGGATTCTCGGGAGTGACCTCACCGCTGACAGCAACGGCAAACGTAGTCTCCGTCACGGTGTTTATCTGCTTGGCACCGATGTCGCCGAGAATGATGTTCTTCACCACGGCATCACCAGACTCGGCATACGCATCAGCCGTCAAGGTCAGTGTCAGCAAGTCGCCTGTAGCGGCCTTGAACTCCTTGCCTGCTGAGTTGGAAACCAGCACGTAGAAATCGCCGTTTACCTGCTTCTTGATGGTAGCGGAATGGGTCTTCACCGTCATGTCGCTGTTCAGCTCGTAGACGTAGTCGTCCTCGTTCTCGTCAAACAGGATGCTGACACCCTTCGGCAGCGAGAGCTTGAACTCGGCAATGGCGACGGGCTTGTCGGCTGTGATGGTGAACGTCACGTTGGCGGTCTTACCCTTCTCGATGCTCACGTTGCTGGCCGAGAAGGTAGCGTTGTTAGTAACAGGCGTGTCCGGATTTTCCGGATTTTCCGGGTTCTCCGGATTCTCCGGATTGTCAGGAGTAACCTCACCGCTGACGGTAACGGTAAACGTAGACTGCGTCACCGTGTTCATCTGGTTGGCAGCAAGGTCGCCGAGGATGATTTCCTTCATCACGGCAGTACCCGATTCTGCGTTGGCAGAAGCCTCGAGCGTCACGGTCAGATAGGCACCCGATTCAGCCTTGAACTCCTTTTCCGAAGCGTTGGAAACAAGCACATAGTAGTCACCGTTGTCCTGCTTCTTGATGGTAGCGGAGTGCGACTTCACGGTCATGTCGCTGCCAAGCTCATAGACGTAGTCATCCTCGTCGGCATCGAACTGGATGCTGACACCTTCCGGCAGCGTAAGCTTGAACTCAGCGATGGCGGCCTTTGCCTCGGCGTTGATGGAGAAAGTCACGTCGGCAGTCTTGCCACGCTCGATACTCACGTCGCTGCCCGTGATGGTTCCAGTGTAAACGGGAGTGACTGGCGTGTCAGGGTTGTCCGGGGTTGTCGGGTCGTCCGGGTTGCTTGGATTGTCCGGGTTGTCAGGATTGTCTGGATTCTCCGGGTTGTCCGGCGTGTCGGGATTGTCTGGCGTAGTACTGCCGACGGTGACGGCAAACGTAGCCTCCGTCACGGTGTTCATCAGCATGGCATTGATGTCGCCCAGGACGATGTTCTTCATAACGGCATTACCGGAAACGGCATCCACAGAGGCCTCTAAGGTCAGAGTAATGATGTCGCCAGAAGCAGCCTTGAACTCCTTGCCTGACGAGTTGGACACCAGCACGTAGAAGTCACCGTTCTCCTGCTTCTTGATGGTAGCGGAGTGGGTCTTGACGGTCATGCTTTTGCCAAGCTCGTAGACATAGTCGTCCTCATCCTCGTCGAACTGGATGCAGACACCATCCGGCAGCGTGAGCTTGAACTCGACAATGGCGGCCTTCGTATCGGCGTTGATGGTAAACGTCACGTCGGCTGTCCCGCCCGGCTCAATGACAACATCGTTGGCCGTGATGGTCTGGCCAAGCATGTTGCCCGAAATCATGGTAGCGAGGAACGCTACCATGAATTTCATTCTTTTCAAGAAATGTTTCATACTAGTAATTGATTATACATTAATAATTTGTCTTATTCTTATTCTGCAGCAGCAGCGATGTTGATCACCTCCTGGATGTCCAGGGCATTCACGTTGCCGTCCTTGTTGATGTCGAACACAGCATCCGTGCTCTCTGCCACGCAAGCGTTGATGATCATCTGGATGTCGAGGGCGTTAACTTTGCCGTCACCGGACAGGTCGCCCTTGATGGTCTCACCGCCCTCGAGGACATAATCCTCCAGATTCTTGACACCCGTCACGCTGAAGTACTTCGTGATAGCTCCTAACAGCATAACGCTCTTACCAATATTGTCGGGATTGTCGACAATGTTCAGGTTCGTGCGGAACTCAGTGTCTTTCTTCAGTTCAACAGGAACAAACTCTTCAGCGTCGGCAGAGACAGCGATGGCAATGTTAGAAACAACTTCCTTCTCTGTCTCAAGAGCCGTACCACTCTTGGCTGCACCGATGATGACGCCCTTCACCCAAACAGCCTCGGCAGGATAGCTGTCCTCCTTCATTTGCTTCAGGTCAGCCACGGTGTAGGGGTTGTCCTTTGTACCGTCACCCTCGAACTCCACGGGACCAGGCTCTGTACCCTCTTCCTTCGTCTTGCCGTTGAGTGAGTAGATGTAACCAGAGGTCAGCTGAGGAATATACTCCTGGTCATCCTGCTGTCTCTTCAGCTTGGCCAGTACGATGAGTTCGTCGCCTACAGCGATGTAGTCCTCGGCCGTGATGACATTGTTCTCAAGACCCTTCATACGATAGGCGGTCAGTCCACCCATATCAAACGTGGCATTTCCGAATTCTGTGCTGATTTCCGTGATGGCGGTGACAGCACCCTTCACGTAGTACTGCTTGCTTGTGGCAAAGCCGTCAGCGAACTCAGCAATATAGGCCAGGGCCTGGTCGACGGTCATGGGGTTCTCCAGCGTGCCTTCCTTGATATTGTCCTCGGGGTTGGGAGTGTCGTCCTCGGTCTTGCCGTTGACGGATACAATCTGTCCGCCCTGAGCAAGTTCAGGAGTGACAACTTCGTCCTTCACATACTTCTGGAGCAGGCCTTTCACGACAACCTCGTCGTCGACGGCAACAATCTTGTCGTTGATGATGTTAGCGCCCTTGAAGCCCTTCACGCGGAAGACGGTCAGACCCGTCTCGCCACCCTTTGTGTCAGCAATCACGAAGGTAGCATTGCCATGTGCGGTACTGATTTCGGTTACTGAAGTGACAAAACCCTTCACCTCGTACTCTTCCGTTGTCTTTGCACCATTCTCGAGGGCTTCAATAATCTCCAGTGCCTTGGCGACGGTTAGTGTCTCCGTCGGCTGTGGCTCAGGCGTTGTGCCACCTTCACCAACGGAAATGGTAATCTTGTTAATCTGCGTGTTGGCAGTAACGGTGAAGACGACCTCAGTAGCCTCGCCCGTCCAGGTCTTGTTTTCGATAGTACCCGTAGCGGCTGTCAAACTGAACTTGCTCGGAGCAGCAAAAGCGATGCTCTTCATCGTCTCAGTACTCTTGATAGTGATAGTACCGCTGTAGCAACGGAGCTGCGGACCATTGCTTGTCTTCCAGAAGCGGTTCTCGTTCTTGTTGCCCTCTTCCTTCGGACTGATAATTACTTCCACATTACCAACTGTGATGGTTTTCGTCTCTGTGATGTCACCTGCAGTTGAAGCCTCAACTCCATCGCTGGCTCCATTGGAAGTAGCCAGATCCATAGCGTTGAAGTCAATAACAACATCATCCTGGGCCATAGCGTTGCCAAAGCCCATCACAGCCAATAAGGCGACTAATGAATAGCGTAGAATTTTTTTCATAACTGTTTGACTTTTTAAGTTAATATATAGTAATATTCTGCAAAGATAGACATTTCTGTCGAAACAGCCAAATTTTTACCTGTTTTATTTTAGAAAAATTGTAAGAGGGGGGTGAAGACGGAAAAAAGAGTGGAAATGATGAGGGTGGAAAACGGGGAAAAATGTAACGATATACAGGAAAATTTAAGTTTTAGGGTGTCAGGTTGTCAAAACGCCGATGTGCAGGGCGTTTGCAACCTTTTTGGAGGGTGACAAGGGTGACAAGAGGGTGACAAGAAAATAGTTTACAGAAATAACCCTGCAGTTTGTTGCTGCCATCCTGCATGTTATCGATGCTACCCATGCAGTAACTGCAGAAACCATGCACTTGGCTGGAATAACTCAGCGAGTTACGCCTGAATTCTCTCGAGAATTGAACGCTAACATGGCATGTTACGGCGATAAAGTGGCATATTACGCCAATAACCCGGCATGTTACGCCAACAACCCAGCATGTTATGGAAATTAGTGACCCCACCCCTACCCCACCCCTCGAGGGGAGGGGAGTGCCATGCGGCTTGATTTTCAGGCAGTAGCCGCTCGAAGTATGGCACGCAATGATGGGTGGGGTTGGGGGTGGGCTACTGTAAATATTTTTCTTGTCACCCTTTTGTCACCCTTGTCACCCTCCAAAAAGGTTGCAAACGCCCTGTACATCGGCATTTTGACAACCTGACACCCTAAAACTAAAAATTCATAGTGCGCGCGCGAAATGGCTTGTTCGGAATAGTGAAACACAAAATTCCAAATAAATATGGTTTTTTGCTCGAAAATACAAAGAAAAGCGAGTTTTCCTTTGGTATTTTGCTCGCTTATTCGTACCTTTGAGCTGACGCTCGAAGGTACTTTCGCTCGAAAATACAAAGAAAAGCGAGTTTTCCTTTGGTATTTTGCTCGCTTATTCGTACCTTTGCAGATTAGAACATACACAAAACATAAAAATATGGAATACAACTTTAGAGACATCGAGCAGAAATGGCAGAAGCGGTGGGCAGAAATGCAGACCTACCGAGTGACGGAAGACGAGACGAAGAAGAAGTTCTACGTGCTGAACATGTTCCCCTACCCCAGCGGCGCTGGCCTTCATGTGGGACACCCGCTGGGCTATATCGCCTCCGACATCTATGCCCGCTACAAGCGTCAGCAGGGCTTTAACGTGCTGAACCCCATGGGCTACGACGCCTACGGACTGCCCGCAGAGCAATATGCCATCCAGACTGGCCAGCACCCTGAGAAGACGACGTTCGAGAACATCGACCGCTACCGTTCGCAGTTGGACAAGATCGGCTTCTCGTTCGACTGGGAGCGTGAGGTCCGCACCTGCGACCCCATCTACTATAAATGGACGCAATGGGCCTTCCAGCGCATGTTCAAGTCGTACTACAGCCTCTCGTCGCAGAAGGCACAGCCCACCATCAAGCTTATCGAGCACTTCGAGCTGATGGGTACTGAGGGCTGTGGAGCCCTGGGTACCGAGGAGCTGCACTTCACGGCTTCTGACTGGGCCGGCTTCTCAGAGAAGAAGAAGCAGGAGGTGCTGATGAACTACCGTATCGCCTACCTGGCCGACACGATGGTCAACTGGTGTCCCAAACTGGGTACCGTGCTGGCCAACGACGAGGTGGTGGACGGCGTCTCGGTTCGCGGCGGCTATCCTGTGGTACAGAAGAAGATGCGCCAGTGGTGCCTCCGTGTCTCGGCCTACGCACAGCGGCTGCTCGACGGACTGGAGGAGATTGACTGGACGGACTCGCTGAAGGAGACGCAGCGCAACTGGATTGGCAGAAGCGAGGGTACGGAGGTGGAGTTCAAGGTAGCCCCCAGTGTGGATGGCGGTTCTCCCTCCATTGATAGGTTTACTATCTTTACCACACGTGCCGACACGATGTTTGGCGTTACGTTCATGGTGCTGGCTCCTGAGAGCGAGCTGGTGCAGCAGCTGACGACGCCTGAGCAGAAGGAAGAGGTGGAGAAATATCTCGACTACGTGAAGAAGCGCACGGAGCGCGACCGTCAGATGGACCACAAGGTGACGGGCGTGTTCTCTGGCTCTTACGCCATCAACCCGTTTACCGACGAGAAAATACCCATCTGGATAGCCGAATACGTGCTGGCTGGCTACGGCACAGGTGCCATCATGGCCGTGCCTGCCCACGACTCGCGTGACTACGCCTTCGCCAAACACTTTGGCCTGCCCATCATTCCGCTGATTGAGGGTGCCGATGTCAGCGAGGAGAGCTACGATGCCAAGGAAGGCATCATGTGCAACTCTGCCAGTGCCAAGTTCAGCCTCAACGGACTGACCGTCAAGGAAGCCATCGCTGCCACGAAGAAGTTTGTGACGGAGCAGGGACTGGGCCGCGTGAAGGTGAACTACCGTCTGCGCGATGCCATCTTCTCACGTCAGCGCTACTGGGGCGAGCCGTTCCCCGTCTACTACAAGGACGACATGCCCTATATGATACCTAAGGAGTGCCTGCCGTTAGAGCTGCCTGAAATCGACGAATACAAGCCGACGGAGACGGGCGAGCCACCCCTTGGCCGCGCCAAGAAGTGGGCTTGGGACACCAAGACCGACCAAGTGGTCGATGTTTCCCTCATTGACAACAAGAGCGTCTTCCCCCTCGAGCTGAACACGATGCCTGGCTTTGCCGGCTCTTCGGCCTACTATCTGCGCTACATGGACCCGAAGAACGAGAAGGCCCTCGTCAGCCGCGATGCCGACGAGTACTGGCGCAACGTCGACCTCTACGTCGGCGGCACGGAGCATGCTACGGGCCACCTCATCTACTCTCGTTTCTGGAACAAGTTCCTCTATGACTCTGGCTACAGCTGCGAGGACGAGCCGTTCAAGAAGCTCGTCAACCAGGGTATGATCCAGGGCCGCTCCAATTTTGTCTATCGAATTGAGGACGAAGGGGCCGACAAGGGCAAGTTTGTCAGCTTTGGCCTGAAAGACAAATACACCACAACGCCTATCCACGTGGACGTCAACATCGTTTCAGCCGATGTGCTTGACATAGAAGCCTTTAAGGCTTGGCGCCCTGAGTATGGGCATGCTGAGTTCATCCTCGAGGACGGTAAGTACGTTTGTGGCTGGGCAGTAGAGAAAATGTCGAAGTCGATGTTCAACGTCGTCAACCCTGACATGATTGTCGAGAAGTATGGTGCCGACACGCTGCGTCTCTACGAGATGTTCCTGGGTCCTGTGGAAGCCTCGAAGCCATGGGACACCAACGGCATCGACGGCTGCCACCGCTTCCTGAAGAAGTTCTGGGCATTGTTCTATGGCAACAGCCGCGAAAATCCGGAGGGCAAGCTGCTCGTCGACGACAGCGAGCCTACGAAGGAGGCCCTGAAGAGCGTGCATAAGCTGATTAAGAAGGTCAGCCAGGACATCGAGGTGTTCTCCTACAACACCAGCATCTCTGCCTTCATGATCTGCGTCAACGAGCTGGCCCAGCAGAAGTGCAAGAGCCGCGAAGCGCTGCGTACGCTGGTCATCCTCATCGCCCCGTTTGCCCCACACATCGCCGAGGAGCTGTGGGAGGCACTGGGCGAGCAGGGTAGCGTCTGCGACTCGAAGTGGCCTGCATGGAACGAGGAGTACCTCGTCGAGAACACCGTCCGTCTGGGCGTCGCCTTCAACGGCAAGACGCGCTTCGACATGGAGTTTGCTGCCGATGCCGACAACGCCACCATCGAGGCTGCCGTCAAGGCCGACGAGCGAGCCATCAAGTACATCGACGGCAAGCCCATCATGAAGGTCATCATCGTGCCGAAGCGAATGGTGAACATCGTGCTCGGCAAATAACTATGAACTGTGAACTATGAACTATGAACTGAACCACAAGCGCATCCTGAACGAGGTCAAGGACTATTTCTTCATAGCCCTTGGCCTGGCCATCTACACGATAGCCTTCACGGTGTTCCTCATGCCCTATCAGATAGTGGCTGGCGGCGTGACGGGCCTGTCGGCCATCATCTACTATGCCACAGGGTTCCACCTGGAGAACACCTACATCATCATCAACGGTGTGCTGCTCGTCGTAGCCCTGAAGATACTGGGTGTGAAGTTCCTGATGAAGACCATCTTCGCCATCTTTACGCTCTATCTGATGCTGAAGTTCGCTCAGGAACTCATTCCCAAGCAGGACAACGGGCTGCCGTTCAAGCTGATGGGCGAGGGACAGGACTTTATGTCGATGATCATCGGCTGTGTGCTGACAGGTATCGCACTGGCCACGGTGTTCATGAACAATGGTTCCACGGGTGGCACGGACATCATTGCGGCTTCAGTCAACAAGTTCCATCCCAACGTGACATTAGGCAACGTGCTCCTCGCTGCCGACTTCTGCATCATCGGCTCGTGTATGTTCTTCCCACAGTTCGGCACCCATCTCGAACGTGCCCATAAGGTGATGTTCGGCTTCTGTGTGATGGCGATGGAGAACTACACGCTGGACTACGTGATGAACGCCCGCCGGCAGTCGGTACAGTTCTTTATCTTCAGCAAGAAATGGCAGGAGATAGCCAACGCCATCGGTACGCAGATGAACCACGGCGTCACCATACTCGACGGTCACGGCTGGTACACGGGCCACGAGATGAAGGTGCTCTGCATACTGGCCAAGAAGAACGAGAGCGTCAACATATTCCGACTCATCAAGATGATCGACCCCAACGCCTTCGTCTCGCAGTCGAGCGTCATCGGCGTCTACGGTGAGGGCTTCGAGGAAATGAGAGTGAAGGTGAAGGAAATAAAGAAGAATGAAGAATGAAGAATTTGCTACCGCAATATGAAAAAGATCGTATTTGCAACAAACAACCAGCATAAGCTGGAGGAGGTGCGGGCTATACTCGGCCCTACGTTCGAGATAGTATCGCTGGCCGACATCGGTTGCCACGAGGACATCCCTGAGACGGGAAATACACTCGAGGAGAACGCCCTCATGAAGGCACAGTACGTCTACGACCACTACCACCTCAGCTGCTTTGCCGACGACACAGGCCTGGAGGTGGAGGCCCTCAACGGTGCGCCTGGCGTCTATTCAGCCCGTTACGCCGCTATGGAGCCTGCCGCCAACGTTGCCGCTGGTTCTTCAGCGGGCATCGCTGCCAGCCACGACAGCGAGGCCAACATGGCCCGTCTGCTGCGCGAATTAGGAAATAATAACAACCGCCATGCAAGATTCCGTACCGTTATCGCGTTAATAGAGAAGAAGTATGTCTGTCCCTGCGGCTGTACCAGCATACAGGTGGTCAACAGGTTCGAGGGCATCGTCAACGGCGAGATCATCCGCGAGCGTAGGGGAGGGGAGGGCTTCGGCTACGACCCCATCTTCCAGCCCGACGGCTACGACAAGACCTTCGCCGAGCTGGGTGCGGACATCAAGAACCACATCAGCCACAGGGCAAGGGCTACACAGAAGCTCGCCGAATACCTTTTGAAATAGAGGTGAGAGGTAAGAGGTGAGAGGTGAGAGGTAAGAGGTGAGAGGTAAGAGGTGAGAAAATAGTGGTGAGAGAAGTGAAAAAGCTAAAAGACAAAGATATGACAAGAACTGCAAGCGATATTTGGAGAAACATTCTGGTAATGGGATTTTTACCCTTTTACCTTTTTACTTTCTTACCTTTACATGCGCAGGTCGGTACTTGGCGCAACTACCTGGCGTACCACGAGGTGCAGCAGATTCAGGCTGCCGGCGACGACATCTTCGTGCTGGCCTCGAACGGACTGTACCAGTATAACCTGCTGGACCAGAGCATCTACACCTACGACAAGACCAACGGACTGACCGACTCGAACATCGGCAACATCCGCTGGTGCAAGCAGGCCAAGCGGCTCGTAGCCACCTACTCGAACACCAACATCGACCTCATCGACACCAAGGGCAACGTCGTCAACGTCAGCGACATCTACCTGAAGGCCATTACTGGCGACAAGAGCATCAACAGCGTCACCATCGAGGGGCCATACGCCTACCTCAGCTGCGGCTTCGGCATCGTCAAGCTGAACGTCAAGGATGCCGAGATCAGCGAGAGCTATATGTTTGGCCGCAACGTCACCAAGACCGTCGTCAGCGACGGATATATCTATGCCCGCATCTCGGAGACGTATCAGTACAGCAACCCAGAGGACTTCGTCATACCCTTCAATGGCACCGTCACCATCCCTGCCAACTGGAACGACAACAAGGCTCACACATTGGTGTATGTGTTGAAAGGCAGCCTGTCCGACAATCTGATAGACATCAAGGGATGGACGGTCACCACCACCTATCCCTCCTTTGACGAGGATACCAGCGACTACGAGAAATACCAGGAGACCGTCTCGACGCTGAATCCTGGCGGACCCCACTACAACGGCGTCGGATTGGTGAAATTCCTGCATGGAAGGCTGTATACGGCATACGGTGACTTCTACAGCCAGGTACCCATCCAAATACTCAACAACCAGGAATGGGAAATCTACGATGTCAGCGACGTCAGCGAGACAACCAGGGGACTGCCCTATCGCGGCCCGCAATGTTTTGACGTTGACCCAAGCAATCCCAACCATATCTTTGCCGGCTCACAGAACGGTCTTTACGAGTTTAAGGACGGGAAACTCATCAACTTCTACAACAGCGACAACAGCCCCATTGAAGGCTATAACGGAGTCAGTAAGAACAACCAATGGGTGACTGGCGTGAAATTCGACCAAAACAGCGATGTTTGGTTCCTGAACAGCTCCGCACCGACAACGGCACTGGTCAAGCTGAGCAACGGCACCTTTACGAAAAAGGACCACTCAGAACTGATGAAGCTGAACACCAGTTCCTCACTACCCAACAGAAGTAATGGCAAGCTCGTCAGCATGATGATTGACAGCGAAGGACTGATGTGGTTCTGCAACAATAACTGGACGCTGCCGGCATTCTATAAGTACCAGATGGATACGGACAACATCACAGCCTACGAAAGCTTCACCAACCAGGACGGCACAGTCTTCACTAGTACAAATGGCATCAGGTGTGTCGTGGAGGACTTGGACAAGAATATATGGATTGGTACAGACATGGGACCCCTCGTGTATGAACGCCAGGAAATCAACAAGAACGGAACGACCTTCACACAGGTGAAGGTACCTCGCAATGACGGCACGAACTTTGCCGACTACCTGTTGAGTGGTATCGACATACAATGTATAGCCGTCGATGGAGCAGGACGCAAATGGTTTGGCACGAACGGAAACGGCGTCTACCTGATCAGCGCCGATAACATGGAGCAGATACATCACTTCACAAAGGAAAACAGTCCGCTGATTTCAAACACCGTCCTCTCGATAGCTATCAATGCAACGACTGGTGAGGTATACTTCGGCTCGTTAGACGGACTATGCTCCTATAGAAGCGACGCCACACAGACCAATACGGAAATGAACACCGACAACGTGTGGGCATATCCCAATCCCGTCACCCCCGACTACACAGGACCCATCACGGTGACAGGACTCACCATGAATGCCGACGTGAAGATTGTTGCCTCCAACGGCGCGCTGGTCAACGAGGGACGAAGCAACGGAGGAACCTTCATATGGGACGGATGCGACAAAAAGGGTAGGAGAGTGGCCTCTGGAGTGTATATGGTGGTCACGGCCACCCGTAAGGGCGAAAAAGGAACAGTATGTAAGATAGCCGTCGTAAGATGAACAAATACAAAGCCTGTATCTACAACTATTGGAGTATAGCTGTCGTTATCCTACTTGCTCCGATACTGTTGTACTATGCGCTTCATATTCTGCCTACACACGACGACTGGGTATCGACCACCACACCTGACTTCAGCCCTTTCTTCACCAAGGAGCATTTCCTGTTTTTTGGCTACCACTGGCGACCCTTCGACACATGGATAGGCTATGTGGCAGGACGCAATCCGCAACTGCTCTTTCCTGCCTTCAACCATACGCTTGTAGTCATCGGACACCTGTTGTGTGCGCTGACCGTCTATCGGCTTTTGTCGGCACTCCGCTTCAGCATCATGGCAAAGAATGTGACGACGCTCTGCTTCTTCATCACACCTGCCGCAATGGCTACGGTACTGGCCGTTGACAGTCAGAACCAGACCTATTCGCTGCTGTGGGGTATGGTGGCTTTCCTGTTTTATATCAAAGCCAGCAAATGGAAGTACGTGGTATGGCCGCTGCTGATATTCCTGGCCACCCTGACAAAGGAGAACGGGCTGATGTGGGCGCTCATCTGTCCCATACTGGCTTTCGGTTTCAACTTCATCGACAAGAAGACGCTTAAAAAGGACTTGATGATAGGCATCGGCATCATGGTGGCCTACGCCTTGGCTGTCGCCATACTGCCCAAAGACATCATCATACACCCAGAATATGAGCCTGGCGTGATGAAAGCCGTCAAGAACACGGCGAAATTCCTGCTGACATCGTTCGTTACCGTAGACTATATCTACATGCTCCACCAGCCCAGCCGCAACCTGCTGTTAGCCGGCATAACCATCTTGCTTGCGCTTCCCTTCCTTTACTACGTTTTCATCAGACCGTGGAGCATATACATAGAGAAACAAATAGTATGCACCATAATATGCATGGTAATAGCCGTCGGTCCGCATCTGGGTACTGTATTCAGCATGATGCACACCTACGCCGGTTTGGCCATGCTGTCCGTCATCATGGCATTCTCCATAGACCATATGAACAGCACGATCAAGTCGCTGACCGTAGCCTTCCTGCTATGGATCATGTCTGCTGTGTGGATAGACATACACCTGACTGACGCTTCCATCAAGTCGGGACTGGTGGGAAAGAAAATGGCCCAGGAGGCTATACAAAAGACTGGCTTGCCAGTCAATAGCGTGTACCTTGTCATCATCGAGGACGACTATCCCAAACTGTCGTCATTCTGCGTCATTCCCAACGAGGCTTTCGGATGGGGACTAGCTGCACGCTATGAGACCAACTACAAATGGCCGGAAACCATACAGGACAGCACCATAGCACGCTCTCCCGACTCACAGCGCATAGCGCATGCCATCGGACGGGAAAAGCTACAACAGCGACAGTATGACTGTGTGTGGATAGTCGACCACGACCAAATAGAAGTGATCAGGGATAGTCAGTACGAAAAATAGCATGACAGGCATGAAAACAATTACCATACTATTGCCCGCCTACAATGAGGAAGAGTCATTCCAAGAGCTGAAAAGGTGTATGGAGCAGGTTATCAACGATAACCCTGTATACGAATGGGAATTCCTGATGGTCAATGACGGCAGTACTGACAACACACTGGAACAGATGAAGGCACTATGCAGTCAAGACCATCACTTCCACTATATTGACCTGTCGCGTAACTACGGTAAGGAGATAGCCATCATGGCAGGACTGGACTATGCAAAAAGTGATGCCGTTATCATCATGGATGCCGACATGCAACACCCCGTTAGTGTGATACCAGAAATGCTGCGCTACTGGGAAGAGGGATTTGACGACGTCTATGCACAGCGGCAGACATCTGACGAGTCGTGGATGAAGCGACAGACATCCAAGCTCTACTACAGAATACTACAGAAATCCACCAACATACCTATTCAGAAGGATACTGGCGACTTCCGTCTGTTAGACCGCAAATGCATCGATGCGCTGAAAATGATGCGCGAGACAGACAGAAACAGCAAAGGCATGTTCAGCTGGATAGGTTTCAAGAAGATAGGTATCAGCTATCAGCAGAACCAGCGGCAGCACGGCAAGAGCAAATGGAGCTACTACAAACTGCTGAACCTGGCGCTGACAGGCATCACGTCGTTCACAACGACACCGCTGCGCTTTGCCTCGCTGTTTGGCTTCTTAGTGTCGCTATGTGCCTTTTTCTATCTCGTCTATATCATCTTCAAGACATTGATTATCGGAGAGCCTGTACAGGGTTATCCTACCCTCATGGTCACCATCCTCTTCCTGGGAGGCATCCAACTGATTGCCTTGGGAATCATTGGTGAATATCTCAGTCATATCTTCAACGAGACCAAGAAACGCCCTGGCTATTTCGTCAGGGAATATCGTTAATCACTCAACAGTTGGCCCTATGTCTATCAAGAAACATATAAACTTGTTCACAGACAAGACTTTCGTGAAGTTTGTCTTGGTTGGCATGGTGAACACCCTTATCGGCACAACTGTCATGTTTGTTTTCTACAACGTGTTCCACCTCAGTTACTGGGTATCTTCAGCGTCTAATTATATCTTTGGAAGTATGGTCAGCTATCTGCTCAACAAGCATTTCACATTTCATTATCAGGAGAAGGGTTACACCTCCTTTTGTCGCTTTACACTCAATATCCTGGTGTGTTACCTGATGGCATACGGTATTGCCAAACCACTCATGCATGCAATACTGTCAAACACGAGTATCGAGGTGCAAGAGAATGTCTCAATGGCGGTGGGTATGTGCCTGTTCGTTGTATTCAACTACTTAGGACAGCGATTCTATACCTTCAAGAAGGACAGCATTCAAATGTGTATCATCGTTATGCTATTGATGGTTTTCGTCCCTGTCAGAGCACAGCATGCCATTACCATTTCTGAGGTCAGACAGACAGGTCTTCATACGGTAGAAATTACTACAGTGGACGGAGAGGAACCTGAAGGCACCGTCATAGAATCGCCCTGGAAACCTGGCACATTCAATATGACGTATGCCAATAAAGTACCCTGCAGGGTTGTCATCAGCAAGGGCGACAACATACTGTTTGACAGCGGGCCATACGAGAAGAAAACCAGCGGAGCCACCATACGCATCAATGGCAACACCACCGCCTTGTATTCTGACCCGCTGAACATGCCCTACAACTTAAAGCTGGAGAAGGATGCTGACCTGCTGATTCGCGGAGACGACAGCCAGTATGCCGACAAGCATTGGCGGTTGCTGAAGGATGCCGTATCGCTGAACACGATGGTAGGACTGAAAGTCAGTCAGCTGACAGGCATGGAATGGACATCGGCATATCTGCCTTGTAACGTCATGATCAATGGCGACTACCGTGGCTGCTATCTGCTCATGGAAAGCGTCAAGCGCAACAACAAGTGCCGCATCAGGTGTGACAAGAAGACAGGATGTATCGTTGAGCGCGACCCATACTGGTGGAAAGAGGAGAAATACTTCTCGTCAGCATGGTATAATGGTGAAAGCATGTATCGGTGGACGTGGAAACACCCTGACGACGATGAGCTGACTGAGGACGTTGAGAACTACGTTCAACAGTATATCACCGATATGGAGCAGGGTATCGATAACGGCAGCTACGAGGACTACATCGACGTGCTGTCGTGGGCAAAGTGGCTGCTGGCTCATGACATACTGGGAACGCGCGATTCAGGCGGTGCCAACATGTACTTCAAGAAGTATGACAATACTGCCGACAGCCGGCTGGAGATGCCCTGTATCTGGGACTTCGATTCCAGCTATGAGGTTACTGCGGGTGATTTCTCACGCCTTCACACATCAGCAAATGCCTACTTCAGCAAACTGCTTGACAGCAGCAACAAAGCCTTTGCAAAGGAGTATGTGAGCTTATGGAATAACCTCAAGGACGATGTGGTCAGCCAGCTCGTCGACTATATTAACACCTACATGTCGTCGGATGACGCTGCATCGTTGGATGCATCAAGGAAACTCCATAACAGGAGATGGAATACGACATACCGAACCGTGGAAAAAGATGCCAAGATAGCATTAAACTGGCTGGACAGGCACATCAGCCTGCTTGACCAAAACATACAGAAAATTGATACGGAGTCTGCTGGCATACAGACACAAACCTATTCCACTAACGAGGGTACACAGCAATACTACCAGATTAACGGAATGACAGGCCAACCGCTACACACCAACGGCATAGTCATCGCAAAGGACCGTAGCAACAGGCAAGTACGAAAATACGTCAACAAACAAAAACGATAATAGCAAAACAACTATGAAAAGGATTCAGGTTATACTGTTCTGCGTCTGCGTTGCAATGACCGTTCAGGCACAACTGTATATCAACGGTCATCAGGCATTCTACGACAAAGAGACAAACACGTGGCTGGCTACGATTGCTGAAAGCCAGTTCGGGTTGGATAATGAGCTGGCGGTCACGTTGGCTGACGGATGGAACACAGTATCTATCAACAACGAGGCGGTCAGCGGCCAATATACCTTCCAGAACGTCACAGCCGACAGCCAGTATCCCGTCAAACTGGTTGACGTAAGCGGCAATACTGTCGAAGGCGTCCTGCAGTTTACGTTCCTTCCCTTGGTACAGCTGCAAGGTGACTTCGGCTACGAATACCAGAATGGTACTGTCGTTATCGCCATACCTGACGATGCTGCCGACAACGTGCTGACGGCAAGGTTGAAGTGGCGTGGAGGAACCACCAATGCCGCTAACAAGCACAAGCGTAACTATAACATCAAGTTTGACAACGATGTGAAGCTGTTCGACATGCGTAAGGACAACAACTGGATGCTTGATGCCGGCCAGCCGGACGTCTTCCGTATGCGTAACAGGATAGCGATGGATATATGGAACGACATGGCCAGCAAGCCGTACTATATTGACGACGAACCCAAGGCGCTGAATGGTGTCAGGGGACGTATGGTAGAGGTGTTTCTCAATGATGAGTATCGTGGCATATATAACCTCTCGGAGAAGCTGGACCGCAAACAAATGAAGCTGAAGAAGGCCGACAAGGAAACAGGTGAGGTGCATGGTGTGCTGTATAAGGGGTCAACATGGGAAAACGCCAGCATGAACGACTCCATCTATCGTTTCGACAACTATTCGGAAACGCTGTTGGGCTACGAGGTGAAGTATCCTGAGCCAGGCGACGACAACGACAGCACCGACTGGAAACCCTTTGCCGATGCCATCAACAAAGCACTTATCCTCTGCTACGACGACAAGGCTTTTGAGGAGGAGATAGAAGAATGGTTCGATGTACCGCTCATGATTGACTACAGCGTCTTTCTGAGTACAGTCAACGCGTTGGACAATAGCGGCAAGAACATGTTCTGGGCCGTCTACGACAAGGCCACCACCCACCGTCTCACCCTGGCTCCCTGGGACCTTGACTGCACCTTCGGACAGCGATGGGGAGGACGGCTGAAAACTGAGGAGAACGACCATACATCGCCAGAATACTTCTCTGATGTTGTCGTTGCCGTCTTCTACAATTTCTATCGCACCAATGCCCTACAGTTCAATGACCGTCTGAACGAGCGTTTCCAGCAGCTCAGACAGCCAGGTGGCGTACTGTCTACAGAGAGTCTTATCGAACGCTTTACGAAGTATTATCTTTCCATAAAGAACAGCGGTGCAGCAAGCCGTGAGGAAGCCAAGTGGAGCGGCGATACTGATGTATGGGGCGACGAGATAAACTTCGACAAGGAGTACGAGTATATTTGCAACTGGATTACACAGCACTTGGATGCCGTTGAGAAGAGAGGACTGCCTGTATATTACAACAAGGAGTACTTTGACAACCTCAATAGCGGAGTGACATCACCAGTAGTCAGTACTACAGCTGACGATGCCGTCTACACCCTCAGCGGCCAGCGTGTGGCCAAGCCTACCAAACCTGGTGTCTACATCGTAGGAGGCAGGAAAGTCATCTTGTGATAGCCTGGCTGACGAGTGAGTAGAGCTTTCCAACGGAAATGGAAGGCATTTTAGATTTTTATAAAATTTCTATCAATCAGATTAGAGTGCCACGCTGGATTAGCAAACCATCGGGAGGGGCTGATGACTATTTTGTCCTTCCTGCGGCCAAGATACTGCGCCCACCAGGAAAAGGTAGAATTGGAAATGATAGTTGGCAACAAGACTTTCCGAATCCACTCCTTGCCTGTTCATCAGACAACGGGTGAAAGCATAAGTAAACAGCTGATTGCCTAAGCGGCCTATATAGTCCGTAGCTATCATTTGCTTCAGCTCAACGCCAGCATTCTCTCAATGGGCTTCACGGCATCCTTGGCTATCGCGGGGTCAATCTCTATCTGAAGGCTTTCGTCCTTCAGACACTGGTAGATCTTCTCCAGCGTGTTCAGCTTCATATACTGACACTCGTTGCACGAGCACTCCAGGCCGCTCTCGCTGATTTCAGGCGGCACAGGGATGAACTGCTTGCCAGGACACGTGCGCTGCAGCTCGTGCAGGATGCCGGCCTCTGTGGCCACGATATACTGTGTTGCAAGGTTCTCCCTTGCATATCTCAGCATGTCTGCCGTACTGCCTTTCACGTCAGCCAACGCCAGCACAGGACCCTTACACTCCAGATGGGCCATCACGACAGCCTCCGGGTACTGCTTCTTCAGCTCAACGATCTTGCTGGCCGAGAAACGCTCGTGGACGTGACAGCCACCATTCCATAGCAGCATCTGGCGGCCTGTCACCTCGTTGATGTAGTTGCCGAGGTTGTAGTCAGGACCGAATATCAGCTTGGCATCCTTCGGCAGCTGGTCGACCACTTTCTTGGCATTGCCGCTGGTCACTACAACATCCGTCAGAGCCTTCACGGCAGCCGTCGTGTTGACATACGAGACTACCTGGTAGCCAGGATGCTCGTCCTTGAACTTCTTCAAGTCCTCAGCCTTGCATGAGTCAGCCAGCGAGCAGCCGGCATTCAGGTCAGGACACAGCACCGTCTTCTCAGGCGACAGCAGCTTACACGTCTCAGCCATGAAGTGAACGCCACACATGACCATCATCCGTGCATCAGTCTCTGCGGCCTTGCGTGCCAATGCCAGCGAGTCGCCTACGAAGTCGGCTACGTCCTGCACGTCGCCTACGGTATAGTAGTGTGCCAGGATGATGGCACCCTTCTCTTCGCACATCCTGCGGATTTCCTTTTTCAGCTTTTCAGTTTTCAACACCATAATATCATTATTTTTGTTTTTAATTTTTTAAAGAAAGAGAAAAAGAATAGGATGATGTGCTGTTGATATGTGCAAAACTTTTCTGGCTTTTTCTTGCCTGATAGTTTATCCACCCGTGGTATATGGCTTATCCCACCTTGTGTGAATACTTATCTTTTGATTTTTAGTACTATAAGCACTTTATCCACAATTCTCTATTTCGGTGCAAAATTAATAAGTTTATATCTTTTTCTCGCACAAATCCGTGAAAAAGTTGCTGATAAACATGTTATTTATGCCTAAAATCCACAGCAGGGTAGGGGAGTGACGGTACTAATACGGATAATTCACCACTTATCAACAGCGTTATCCACACAGTTATCCACACTTTTCAGCATGCTATTTCTGCGATAGTGTGTCAAACACGAATCGCTCGTATTCGTTGAACTCCTTTCTGATGATGTCCCTGCCGTTGGGAATCTGTTTCAGAAACAGGCGGCAGAGGTAGGCCAGCAGACTGGTTGACAGGTACAGCGGAATGGCATCGTTCCCCTGATCGGACAGCGACTGGCTCTGGTATTGCTCAAGACCCTGATAGATGGGGTGGCAATGTATGCTGAGCTGGCTGTACAGCTGTTTCATATCCTCGTTGCTGAACAGGTACTTCCACGCCTGGCTATACGACAGCCGCTTCGTCAGTGTGTTGCTCTTCCATTCCTTCCAGGCCTGCTCCTTCTCTTCATCCGTCTGTGGCATCTCGTACAGGAAATAGAACATAGCGAGGTGTTCGTAGACGGTACGTGTCAGCGTCATCGTCTTGTACTCCTCGTGCAACTCGAACGACTCGCCCTGATAGTTGTACACGAGTCCCTCGGCCGTCAGCTTGTGGTTGCAGATGTGTGTCGTGGTCATGCGCTGCAGGAAGGCATGGGCTATCGACAGCCGCTCGTCGTTCAGCAAGTCTTGGTGGTAGACGATGGTGTAGCAGATGACGTGAGTGGCTATACGGGTTATCAGCTCCGACAGCTCGATGACCTTTGCCGTGCGCTTTTCTGGAGCCAGCCGTTCGTTGAAGGGTGCCAACACAACTTTTCGGTCGTATTTCGGACTATTGTCATGCTTTCTTTTCTTCCTCATGGTTGCGTAAAAGTGTTATCCTAATCATTGAAAATCGCGTGCAAAGGTAATCATTTTTCTTTATTTCCCATGTTTTCTTTCCATTTTTTGCCCTTTTTGGTGGGAAAACGTTTGTTATGTCAAGGAAAATACTTACTTTTGCCATCATTCTAAAGACGAAGATGCGAAAGATTAGGACGATAGAGATGCAACGGCTGACGGTGGAGGAGTACCGCGAGGCCGACAAGCTGCCGCTGATAGTGGTGCTGGACGATGTGCGGTCGATGTACAACATCGGCAGCGTGTTCCGTACGTGTGATGCCTTTCGGGTGGAGGCGGTGTACCTGTGTGGCATCTGCCAGACACCTCCGTCGACGGAAATCCACAAGACGGCCCTTGGTGCAGAGGATTCCGTCAGCTGGCAGTATTTCAAGACAGCAATGGAGGCAGTCGGAAAACTGCAAGAAAACGGCTACACGGTGTTTTCAGTCGAGCAGGTGGAACACAGTACCAAACTGCAGTCGTTCGTGCCTCAGCGGGCTTGTAAATACGCTGTAGTGCTTGGCAACGAGGTGAAGGGTATCCATCAGGAGGTTGTCGACGCTTCCGACGGCTGTCTGGAGATTCCTCAGCTGGGTACGAAGCACTCGATGAACGTCAGCGTCACAGCCGGCATCGTCATCTACAAGTTTGCCGAGTCGTTAATTCTCTGATCAAGGTCAGAGTACTCCGAAAGTGTTTTATTCTACAGCAATGAGTTCACGACCAATCTTATGTATTCCCTCAATAATACGTTTGCGTTGTTCTGGACGAGGCTTCTTGATTCCGTTGGCATAGTGGCTTAGCTGATGTTGATTGATTCCAGAAGCTCTGCTAATGGCAGCAATTGAAGCGTATGGTGAACACATCTGCAACAATGCTGACGCATCCAAATGATATTCGAATTCATAGTCACCATCGCGCAACCACTGTGGAACATCATCATCATCGGCAATCATGCTTTCAACATGAAACTTAAGCGTTACACGAACCTCATTAACAAGTTCGTCATACGACTTTGCTGTAATGACTACTGCACCAGGAACATTATCACTCAGCGAAGCACCAAAGTTTTTATCGCACCAAGATACATTTACTACTATTTTTTCCATAATCTAACCTTTTTATTTCCAACGGATGTTTATATTGTCTATGGTCACCTTTGGTTGCAAACAGAATCCATCCATCCGCTTCAAGCAGTTTGATGACCTCTATGACCTTATATGCTCTCATTATTATTACACTTTATGATGCAAAGGTAATAAATAGAATACCATTCTCCAAATTATTTATTCAAAAAGTATTCTTTTTAATACTATTTTAATTTTCTGTTGCTAATTTTTTTCAACCAGAAATTTTAAAATTTATTAAATACCCAAAAGTTTCTTTCTCCCATTGCAATGTTTTGGATATTGCCGTCGTATATACAAGCAGAAAGATACAACGAAAGTATGAACGAAACGGACATAAACCTGATACAAGGACTGCGCGAGCAAAGTCCTAAAGCTCAGAGAAGAGCCTTGGAACGCTACGGCAACGAGGTCTTCGCACAAGTGGCGAGGATGCTGCCAGCGGTACAGGATGCCGAGGAGGTGTATCAGGACGTGTTTGTGAAGGTATTCAGAAATATCGGGATGTACGACACGGAGAAGTCATCGCTGAAGACATGGATCTCGCGAATAGCCTACAACGAGACCATTACGTGGCTCAGACACAAACGCCAGGCGGTGATATACTTCGAGGACCGAGAGGGTAGTGCAGAGCAGCTGTCGGACACGGAAGTGGAAGAGACACTGGGACACTCAAACAGCGAGACGGTACAGCTGATACGCGCAGCGTTGAAACACCTGCCGCCTGAGGAGCGAGCCATCATCACGATGTTCTACTATGAAGAGATGAGCCTGAAGGACATAGCCTACGTGACGGAGTCAATACCCACGACGGTAGCCTCGAAGCTCAGTCGGACGAGAAAGAAAATATGTAAAATCATCAAAATGTTGCAATCATGACAGAGGAAACTTTAAAAGCACTACGACAGGCTGACACGAACCTGCGCGACGCCCTCCTGATGGACGAGGGGGAACGTGCGAAAATGCCTGCCGACCTCAACGAGCGACTGATGCAGCGTGTGGCCAAAGAGCAGAAGAAGTCGCGCCGCATCGTCGTATGGCCCTGGATTGCCGCCGCTTGTGTGGCAGGCATAATGATGATATGGCTGACACCGCCAAAAACAGCGGAAACGACAGCGGATGCCACAGTAGCAGAAAACAAGACCGAGGTGGAGACGCCTGTTGTTAACAAGGTGGAAGAACCAAAGGCAGACAGAACACCGGAAGAGGTCAAGGAAATAAAGTCGGTTAAGAAAGTCAGAAAGGCCGAGAAACCGCTTCTGGTACAGGAAGGAACAGTAGTTGAACCTATACCAATCGCGACACCGGCTGCTCATGAAGCCACCAGTGACTTGGCTGTAGCCGAGCCGACAAAGGCTGAGGAAAAGTCTGTCACACTGACCGAACGCGACATTCCCATTACCCGCCCAGAGAACTACAAGTACACACCCGAAGAACTGGCCCTCATGAAGAAACAGGCCAACGAGGCCTATCTGAAATGGGCGCAGCTGGAACTCGAAATCGCAAAACATCAATTGGAGCAAACAGCCCAGAAATAACATTGAACATTTAAAATAGAACCATTATGAAACGTATATTCATCATGCTGCTCATTGCTTGCAGCACCATAACAACTGTTAGTGCCGAATCATTGGACAATGACCAGAAGAAAACTAAGGTAGATACCACACCTTATAACGTCAAGGCATTGTTCTACGAAATCATCAGTAACTTTGGAAATACTTCTGACCAGTTTTACTATGTCTATAAAAATCCCGAAACTAATCAGATAGAGTCGAGCGTCAAGATTACCAATTTCTCTTCCTCTCTTACTATGCAAGGTGTGCGGTTGCATATTCCTGGCATTGCCGAGAACTTTACAAAGGATGAACCAAAATCCTATCAGATGCTGCACTTGGCTCCTGGTAGCAATGAGATGTTTACCCTTAAGGTTGTCAACGAAAACGGGCAAGGAAACAGTCAATACCGCATTCGTACAAAGCCTGAGCAGGAAATGTGGCTGATGTGCTGCAAGAACCCTCAGAATCCTAAGTTGCGTGATGCCTATGCCATTACGTGGGTGCTTTCCGATAATAAGAGCAAAGCCACAGGTACCATCTACCAGATTACCTCGCTGCGCCCCGATATGTACGAGAAGAGTATGGTCAGCAACACGTTCAAGATTGACGGTCGTGTGGGCAGTGACTTGAACGACTCCCTCTACGTGGTCTATATGGCCGACACAGCCGAAGAACTCAATGAAATTGCCGACGACGCCTTCGTGGCTACGATGCCTGTGGTGAACAAGCGCTTCAACTTCAGCGTTGAAATCGATAAGCCCAAGGTGGGTCGCATTCGCACCGTGATGCCCGACGGCTCGCTCTGCAAGCTGTGGACTAATCTCGACTTCGTGCCTGGCGAGACCTACCGCATCACCACACATAACGGCTACTACGATGAGGATCGCGACTATGAGCAGCGTGTAGGCCGCTACTCAGGAAAAAGTCTGCTGAACGACCTGCAGCGCCGAGGCATTGATGACCAGACGGTACAGGTGACAGACCAGGTTCCTGAGGAATTCAGGGTAGTCAAAACTGCTCCAAATAAGTCTTGGAGACAGACACTTCCGAAAAACCAGCAGGCACAGCTTCAGCTGAAGGCTGAACTGGTGGAGATGGACATGGAACAAATTAAGTTCAAATATAAAACGATAGGTGAGGTTATAAGTAGCTTCAGAAGTCGTGGCAGAATTACGCTACTCTTTGAACAGATTCTCAAGCATAACAAGGAGCTGGACAAGAAATTTCAGGACGTCATCAAACTGGCCAAGAAGCTGAATTGCCCTGCTGAGGAAATGCCAAACATTTACAAGGAAATCATTGAGTTCTATACCGAGCAGAACCAAGCCCTAAATGAATTCTACAAAGATTCCATCACCAATGGTTCTACCATGCATAAGCTCCGTGAGTACATTGCCAAGCAAACGGAGAAGTACATCAAGGAGCTGGAAAAGTCTATCTAAGCTACTCGTGATGAAGCTAATGGGCCTACTTACGACAGTAAGAAGCCTGGTAAAATACGTAAGTAGCCTGCTTATTCTCGTAAGTAGGCTGCTTATTTTCGTAAACAGGCTGTTTATTCCGGGCGGTGAAACGGCTGTATGCTGTCAAATTTTTATCGAATAATATTGTTTATGATATTGTAATTTAGAAGATCATGTCGGTTCTTGTAATGATCAGTAGAACCGACCCCGTGATCACCCAGATAACCAACTCCCCCTCTAAGATTAGAGGGGGCAGGGGTACGTTGAGAATCATGGGTTCTAAGAAAAATCAAGGGGACAGTTTTTTTTGATTCCTATCAATCGGGGACGGTTCTCATAATCCACTAGAATTTAGAATATAGCAGCACATGTCCGTTTTATGTCAAATAGCTTTGCCAATAGAGGCTTTTTCTGTCTGGCTACGGACATGTTATAACGTGACTGCATATTGATGAGCATTTCAGGATTGATGCCGAGTGCAGCTTCCATCATAAGGGCAAAGTCAGTCGTTACAGGTCGCTTTCCGTTTAGAATTTCGTTGAGTTGCGTATATGGCACATTCAGTACTTCAGAAAACTTCTTCTGGGAAATACCCCTTACCTCCAATTCCTCTTTCAGCACGTCGCCAGGGTGTGTCGTTATTCTGTTCATAGTTTTTGCCTCCCTTTATTGATAATGATTAGTAATATCTGTTACTGTGCAAATTGTGATGACTTTTTCCGTTCCCTCTTCTCTGATTTTGAATTCAAGGCGATAGTGGTAGTCAATCCTTATTGAATAGAAACCATTGTCAAGAGCCTCGAAGTTTAGAGAGTTGAATACAAAGAGATCCTCAATTCGAGTAGCTGCCATCAGCGTATCAATACGTTTCTGGTATTTGTTAACAACGGCCTGCTGAAAACGATATTTTTTGTTCTTGCACTTTCCGTTGTTGTACAGCTCTTCAAGATAGTCTTTTTCGTATTCTATATGCATTGTTCACTGATTTGTGTGCAAAGGTAATAATTATTTTTGAAAATTCACAAATTTAGTGAAGAAAAATGCAAGTTCATGAGGTTCTAGAGGATTATTCTGCAATGATAGCTTACCGAATTACACAAAAGGAACGGTTCTTTTTTTGTAATTTTGTGTAGTCGGTTAGTGTGCCTCAAGCCAGTTGGCTCCGAAACCGCTGTCAGCGACTAAGGGTACCTGCATCTGGAAGGCGTTTTGCATCTCGTCGATGACGATGCGCTCCACCTGCTCTTTCTCCTCTGGCTGGACACTGAAGTTGAGTTCGTCGTGTACCTGGAGTATCATCTTGCTGCGGATGCCCTCGTCCTTGAAACGCTGGTGGATGCGTATCATGGCTACCTTGATGATGTCGGCGGCGGTACCCTGGATGGGGGCGTTGATGGCGTTACGCTCGGCAAAGCCACGAACGACGCTGTTGGCTGAGTTGATGTCAGGCAGGTAGCGGCGGCGGCCAAACAGGGTCACTACATAGCCCTTCTGACGGGCAAACTCCTTCGACTGCTCCATGTAGTCATGCACCTGTGGGAAGGTCTCGAAGTAGCCGTCAATCAGCATCTTGGCTTCGTCGCGGGGGATGTCCAGACGCTCGGCCAGTCCGAAGACGGTGATGCCGTAGATGATGCCGAAGTTGGCTCGTTTCGACTTGGTACGCTCGTCACGACTGACCTCGCTGATGTCCTTCTTGTAGATGTTGGCAGCTGTGGCAGCATGCAGGTCTTTGCCCTCCTGGAACACGCGAATCATGTTCTCGTCGCCGCTCAGATGGGCCATCACGCGCAGCTCTATCTGGCTGTAATCGGCCGAGAAGAACAGACAGCCAGGCTCAGGGACGAAGGCCTTGCGTATCTCCTTGCCGTCCTCGCCACGTATGGGAATGTTCTGCAGGTTAGGATCGGTAGACGACAGGCGTCCTGTGGCGGTCACCGTCTGGTTGAACGAGGTATGTATATGTCCTGTGCGCGGATTTATCAGTTTGGGCAGCGTGTCGATGTACGTTCCTAACAGCTTCTTCAGGCCGCGATGGTCGAGTATCAGTCCTACGATCTCGTGCTTGTGGCGCAGCTGTTGCAGTACTTCCTCAGAGGTGACATACTGGCCTGTCTTCGTCTTCTTGGGCTTCTCGATGACCTTCATCTTGCCAAACAGGATGTCGCCCACCTGCTTGGGTGAGGCAATGTTGAACTGCTGGCCAGCCAGCTCGTAGATGCGCTGCTCGATGTCCAGCATGCGTTCTGTCAGCTGCTTGGAGGTCTCAGCCAGCGAGTCGGTGTCGATGCACACGCCGTTCATCTCCATCTCGGCCAGGACGGGCATCAGCGGCATCTCGATGTCGTAGAACAGCCGTTCGCACTCGTGCTTCTTCAGTTCAGGCTCCAGCCTGTTCTTCAGCTGCAGGGTGATGTCAGCGTCCTCGCAGGCGTATTCGTAGACGTCGGTAGGGGAGAGGTCGCGCATCGATCGCTGGTTCTTCCCCTTGGGGCCTATCAGCTCGTCGATGTGGATGGTCTTGTAGTGCAGGTACACCTCGGCCATGTAGTCCATGTTGTGGCGCAGCTCGGGCTGTATCAGGTAGTGGGCAATCATCGTGTCCCACATCTGACCCTTCAGCTCGATGTCATAGTTGCGCAACACCTCGAGGTCGTACTTCAGGTTCTGTCCGATTTTCAGAATTTTGTCGTCTTCGTACAGCGGTTTAAATATGTTAACAATTTGTAACGCTTCTTCACGATTGGCAGGAACAGGCACGTAAAATGCCTTGTGTTCCTCGACGGCGAAGCTTAAACCCACCAATTCTGCGTCGATGGCAGAGGTCGAAGTGGTTTCCGTGTCTAAAACGAGAAAATCTTTTGTTAAGAAAAAATCACGAATTTTTCTCATTTCCTCCTCATTATCAACGAGTTTGTAGTCGTGATCCACTGTTTTTAGCGTCTCAAAACTCGAAAATTCTGGCTCATTCGTACTCGTGGGCGCAAATTCTGCAAATAAGTCAAGCTGTCCGTTAACAGGTTTTGGTTTTGTTTCAGTTTTTTTAAGAATCTTCGCAGCAAGCGTCTTGAACTCCAATTCTTCCATCAGTTTTCCGAGTTCGGACTCGTTGGGCTCCGAAACCTTCAGTTCGTCCATCTTCAGTTCGATGGGGACATCGGTCTTGATGGTCGCCAGGAACTTCGACAGCTTGATGTCGTCGACATGTTCCTCGACCTTCGTCCGTAATGCTCCCTTGATCTCGCCCGACCTGTTCAGCATCTCCTCTACCGTTCCAAACTCATTGATGAGCTTGACGGCGGTCTTCTCGCCCACACCAGGACACCCAGGGAAGTTGTCGGCCGAGTCGCCCATCAGGGCCAGCAGGTCGATAACGGCAGATGTCGATGGAATGGCGTATTTTGCCTTCACCTCCTCAACGCCCATCGTCTCGTAGCCGCCACCATGACGGGGACGGTAGATGAACACGTTGTCGCTGACCAGCTGACCGTAGTCTTTGTCAGGAGTCAGCATGTAGGTCTTGATACCCAGAAGGCCTGCCTTGGTGGCCAGCGTACCAATAACGTCGTCTGCCTCGTAGCCGTCGACTTGCAGGATGGGGATGTTCCACGCCCTCAACAGATCCTTGATGATAGGGACGGACTTGCGAATGTCCTCAGGCATCGCCTCTCGCTGTGCCTTGTAGGCGGGATAGGCCTCGCTGCGGAACGTAGGGCCGTGGGGGTCGAAGGCCACGCCGATGTGTGTGGGCTGCTCCTTGGTGAGCACTTCATGAAGGGTATTCACAAAGCCGACGATGGCCGACGTGTTGAGGCCCTTCGAGTTGATACGCGGGTTCTTGATGAACGCATAATACGAACGGTAAATGAGTGCGTAGGCATCCAAAAGGAAGAGTTTTTCCATATTTTCTTGTCTTATTATTCTAACAATTTGCAATTTTCGCGTAAAATTACTAAAAAAATTGCCATCATCCAATTATTTTCATTAATTTTGTCACAAAATTCAGCGTATTATGGATTATTTATCAAAAATCAGACAGCCGATAGAGCAGGATTTGAACCATTTCGTCGATTTGTTCAACCTTAGTCTAACCCATAGTGACGGATTGCTGGGACAGGTACTTACACACATCCGACAGCGCGGAGGCAAGCGAATGCGTCCTATCCTGATGTTCCTTACAGCCAAGAACTACGGTGAGGTGAGCGACGTTACACAGTACTCAGCGGTCGGACTGGAACTGCTGCATACGGCTTCGCTGGTCCACGACGATGTGGTGGACGAAAGTGCGGAGCGCAGAGGACAGGCTTCTGTCAACGCTGTCTATAACAATAAGGTGTCGGTGCTGGTGGGTGACTACATCCTGTCTACGGCCTTGCTGAACGTTGCCAGGACGAACAACCAATGTATCATCGAATACCTGGCTGAGCTGGGTCGTACGCTGGCAGCTGGTGAGATTCTGCAGCTGTCGAACATCAACAACCAGGACATCAAGGAGGATGTCTACTACGAGGTTATTAAGCAGAAGACGGCAGCACTATTCGAGGCTTGTGCGGCCATCGGAGCCCTCTCGGCAAACGCTCCTGAGGAAGAGGTGACGAAGGCGCGCCAGTTCGGACAGAACCTGGGTATCATGTTCCAGATACGCGACGACATCTTCGACTATTTTGACTCGAAGGACATCGGCAAGCCCACTGGCAACGATATGACTGAGGGAAAACTGACGCTGCCTGTCATCTATGCGCTGAACCACACCAATTTTGAGTCGATGCAGACGCTGGCACGAAAGGTTAAGGCCGGCACTATCAACCCCGATGAAATCGCCGTTTTGGTGGAGTTTACCAAGCAGCAGGGCGGCATAGAGTATGCCGAGCGTTGCATGCAGAACTTCAGCAAGCTATGTATGGAATACATTGAAGGCAGCGTAAAGGAAAAGGCCATCAAGGAATCCCTGACGGCCTATGTCGATTACGTTGTGCAGCGTAACTATTGATGATGGAAGGGTCTCGATGGAGGCCCTTTTTTATGTTTAGAAGAACTTGATTTCCCTGCCTTCCAACTCGCTCAGAATGAGGTTGGCCAGACGGCTGGTACCCAAGCGGAACAGCTCGTTGTTGAGCCAGTCATTGCCAAGCACTTCCTTCACAATGGTGTAGTAGGTGAGGGCATCCATCACGGTATTGATGCCTCCAGCGGGCTTGAAACCAACGCGGATGCCTGTCTTCTGGAAGTACTCCTTGATAGCCTGGCACATCACGTAGGCGGCCTCTGGAGTGGCACTCACCTTCTCCTTGCCGGTTGAGGTCTTGATATAGTCTGCGCCAGCGTACATCGAGAGGATGGAGGCCTTCTTGATGTTGGCACAAGAGCCTAAGTCGCCAGTCTCAAGAATCACCTTCAGGGGTACTTTTCCGCAGGCTGCCTTCTGCTCACGAATCTCGTCGCAGACGGTCTCGTAGTCGCCACTCAGGAACTGGCCGACGTGCATCACAATATCCACGTTGTGTGCTCCGTCACGAATGGCAAGGGCGGTTTCAGCAACCTTGATCTCCATAACAGCCTGTGACGTTGGGAAAGCACCGCTGACAACGGTAGGAATGACACCGCCTACCTCTAACGACTCAGCGACGAGCTTGGCAAAACGAGGGTAGGTGACTACAGTTGCCACGTGAGGCATAGCAGGATACTCGTGGGCAAAATCGTTCACCTTTTCTACCAGTTTCAGCACGCTTTCATCGGAGTCCAGCGTGGTCAGCGTGGTGAGCTCGATACTGCCGAACATGAAACGCTTCACTTCGGGTGTGTCGTTCTCGGCTACCTTCTCTTCGATAATCTTCTTGACGGCTGCCTTGACATCCTCATCCTTTATGTCGCAGTCGTACAGGTTCAGAGCCTGCTGGTACATGTCTTCCAGATGCTCGGCATCTTCGTGATGATGGTCGTGGCCACAGCCACAGTTGCAATGTTCACTCATAGTTTTAAATTTTTAA
>JAEEGG010002955.1_pt1 | contig 43109 bp, 35 predicted proteins | sample 9134161 | NCBI WGS metagenome assembly JAEEGG01 (sample SAMN16246543, study PRJNA631951) | gut metagenome | biome: gut microbiome; feature: rumen; material: CR-attached | host: Bos | place: Iran: Karaj | collected 2018-10 | reverse complement strand
GTTGGTAGAGCATCGGACTGAAAATCCGTGTGTCCCCGGTTCGATTCCTGGAGGTACCACTCCTCCTTTCATTATGAATCCCGCGAAAGTCGCAAGACCGTAGCGGGATTTTTTTCTGTGCAAAAGATGCTGATATTTCATTTTTCTTTTGTACCTTTGCATCCCCAAAAAACTATAAACAGTATGCCAGATAATAATAGCAACAAAAAAGGCGTGCGACGCACGCCACAACCTGTGGACAACACCTACGGACACCTGCAGCCCCAGGCCTTGGAGGTGGAGAAGACCGTCCTCGGTGCCCTGATGATCGACAAGGACGCCTACTCGGTGGTGTGCGAAATACTACGTCCCGAGAGCTTCTATGAACCCCGTAACCAGAAGGTGTATGCAGCCATCCGCGACCTGGCGATGGCTGAGAAGCCGGTCGACATCGTCACCGTCACCGACCAGCTGGCCAAGTCGGGCACGCTCGACGACGTTGGCGGCCCCGTGTATATTGCTGAGCTGTCGGGGCGCGTAGCCTCGTCGGCCAACATCGAGTATCATGCCAGCATCATCGCGCAGAAGTTCCTGGCCCGGCAGCTCATACAGTTTGCCAGCGACGTTGAGACGAAGGCCTTCGACGAGACCATCGACGTCGACGAGCTGATGCAGCATGCCGAGGGAGCCCTGTTCGAGCTGTCGCAGAAGAATATGAAGAAGGACTACACCCAGATAGACCCCGTCATCAAGAATGCACTTGACGTCATCAACAAGGCGGCTCAGAACAAGGACGGACTGACGGGCGTGCCCACCGGCTATCATAAGCTCGACGACAAGACCTCGGGCTGGCAGGCCTCTGACCTCGTGATTATTGCCGGGCGCCCGGCTATGGGCAAGACATCGTTTGCACTGTCGATGGCCAAGAACATTGCCGCCGACTACAAGGTGCCGATGGCCTTCTTCTCGTTGGAAATGTCGAACGTGCAGCTGGTGAACCGCCTGATTTCGAACGCTTGTGAGATTGAGGGCAAGAAGATTCTGAACGGACAGCTGCACCCCGACGAGTGGGACCGGCTCGACAAGCGCGTGAACACGCTGTTGGGAGCTCCGCTCTACATCGACGACACCCCGGGACTCTCGGTGTTTGAGCTGCGCACAAAGGCGCGGCGGCTGGTGCGCGAGCATGGCGTGAAGATTATCATGATTGACTACCTGCAGCTGATGAATGCCAACGGCATGCGCTTCTCGTCGCGTCAGGAGGAGGTCAGCACCATCTCCCGCTCGCTGAAGGGACTGGCCAAGGAGCTCGACATCCCCATCCTGGCACTGAGCCAGCTGAACCGAGGCGTGGAGGCCCGCGAGGGACTGGAGGGCAAGCGACCCCAGCTGTCAGACCTGCGTGAGTCGGGAGCCATCGAGCAGGATGCCGACATGGTGCTCTTCGTCCACCGTCCCGAGTACTACCATATCTATCAGGACGACAACGGGCGCGACCTGCACGGCATGGCGCAGATTATCATTGCCAAGCACCGTAAGGGCGCTACCGGCGACGTGCTGCTGACCTTCCGTGGTGAGTACACGCGGTTTGAGAATCCCGAGGACTCCGGCTTCAGCAAGAAGTCGTCGCCGAAAAGCGGTGAGGGTGAAATCATCGGGTCGAAGTTAAACAATGTAGAGGGGGGCGATCCCTTCGTCCCTGGACAGAGCGACCCCTTCGACGGCAATCCTATACCCCTGCCGGGCGATGGCCCGCTGCCGTTCTGAAGTGAAGAGTGAAGCGCTTCGCTAATGAAAAGTGAAAAGTTACTTGGAGTACTTTTCAATAAGACCATCAGCCTGCGAGTCGCCCAGCTCGCGGGCTTTTTGCAGGTTCTTAAGACCTTCGGCTTTCATACCTTTCTGACACTGGGCAATGCCAAGGAAGAGGTATCCGTCGCTGTGGTCGGGTGCTATCTTGACACACTCGGTGGCGGTGGCGATGGCCTCGTCGACGAGGCCGACGCGCACCTGCAGCGAGGCTTTCTCAGCATAATAAAGGTCGTACTGCGGATTCATCTTGATGGCCTGGTCAATGTCGTTGAGGGCCTGCTGGAACAGTCGGCCGCCCACCTCGGCCTGGAAGCGGAGGTAGTAGAAGCGGTCGTTGACGGTGGCCATCATGAGTTTCTCGTATTCGTTGAGATCGGTGACGGCCTTGCGGTTCTGGTTGGCATCCATCAGCACCTGGGCACGGGCCAGCAGGTAGGGTGCAGCCTCCTTCAGATAGGGCTGGTTGAACGTTGACACACAGCTGTCCAAGAGGGCTATCTGGCCGATGGTGTCCTTCTGGGCGGCTTTGCAGCGGGAGGCCTCGTAGAAGAGTTCGGGCGAGCGCAGTTCGCTGCTGAAGAGTGCGTTGTAGATGTCGGCCGCCTCGCCGTACTTCTTCTGGGCGTAGAGGATGGCGGCTTGCTGGTGGCGGTAGATGGCCAGCGGATTCAGCTTCTCGGCCTCGCGAGCTTCGTTGAGAGCCTTGTCGAGCGACCAGGGCTCGTAGGGCTCCTGGCTCAGATACACCTCCTTCTGGTAGATGAGCTTCGAGTAGTTGAAGTGGGCTTCGTCCTTCTTGTCGGCCACGCGGATGGCCTGCTCCATGTCGCGTGCAGCGTCGTCGAATTTCTTGTCGACAAGCTCTGTCTGTGCGCGGTAGGTATAGCCGTCGGGCGAATTGGGGAAGCGGCTGATGAAGTCGTCAATCAGCTGCAGGTATTGTGCAGAGTCTAAGGAGTTCTGGCCCATATAGAGTGCGAGCACGGCCTGGTCGGGGTCGGCGGGCAGGTCCTTCTTGATGTTGGTGCTGCGCAGGGTGGCATCGTTGATGCTCAGGCCGTTGATGCGGAGCGAGTCGGCAAAGCGTGCGCTGACGGCGTAGCTCAGCGAGTCGTCCTGGCGGTAGGGCTGCTGCATGAGTCCGACGACCTCGCCGGCGTCGTTCATCAGCGGGCAGCTCGTGGCGCCTTCGGGCATGGTCATGGCCACCGTGTAGTAGGCATAGCTGGTGTTGATTGTCTCCGTCTTGCGGACGGTGCCGGCGGGCACCTGCTTCATCTCGCGGTAGGGCAGCAGCCACACCTGAGTGCCCTCAGCGGCATCGGTGGCGGCGATGGTCAGCGGCACGGTCTTCTTGGCCGCTACGCGGAACTTGGCCACGTCGTAGGTCTCGTTGGCGCCGAGCATGCAGGCCACGGGCAGCTCCTTGCCCTGAGCATCGATGACAACGGCCGACGAGGCTCCCTTGAAGGGGCTGAAGCTGCTGACGGCCTCGCCGTCCTCGCCAGTAAAGAATCCGTTCGTACTGCCTATGAGCGTGCCGTCGGCACTGAATGTCTTCAGGGTAAACACCGACTTGGCGGCTTTCTTCGTCCACGAAGGCTGGCTGCTGGCAGTCGCGGTCAGCAGCACACCTATTATTATAATACAGAGTCGTTTCATTGTTTCAATAATTCTTTTGCGTGCTCGATGGCGGCAGCAGTAACGTCGCTGCCGCTGAGCATCTGGGCTATCTCGGTGACGCGCTGGTCGTGACTGAGTTCAGTCATTGTACTGATGGTGCCGTCGGCGCTCTCGGTCTTCGTCACCTTGTAGTGGCTTGTGCCGAGGGCGGCAATCTGCGGCAGGTGGGTGATGCTGATGACCTGGCGGTCGGCCAGTCCCATCTCCTGCATCATGCGGGCCATCTGTTCGGCCACGCGACCGCTGACGCCGGTATCTATCTCGTCGAAGATGATGGTAGGCAGCTTGACGGCGCCGCTGATCATGGCCTTCAGGGCGAGCATGACGCGGGCCACCTCGCCGCCCGAGGCCACCTGAGCGACGGGCTGGAGTGGGGTAGAGGTGTTGGCCGAGAAGAGGAACTGCACCTCGTCCTGTCCGCTGCGTCCCAGCTCCGCCTGAGCAATGTTGATGGCGAAGCGCACGTTGGGCATGCCTAAGGGCACGAGGCGCTCCTGCATCTCGCGCTCAATCTGGCGGGCCGCCTTGGTGCGCAGCTTGGTCAGGGTGTCGGCCTGCTGCTGGCAGCCGTCCTTCAGCTGCTGGCATTGGGCCTTCAGCTCGTCCAGTGCGTCGTCGCTGTTCTCGATGGCCGAGAGTTTCAGCCGCAGCTCTTCCTGCAGGGCGAGCAGGCCGGCAATGGTGTCGGTGTGGTATTTCTTCTGCAGGTCGTAGATGCGGTCGAGGCGGGCGTTGACGGCGTCGAGCTCCGACGGTTCGAAGTCGATGCTGTCAAGATGGCTGTTCACCTCCTGTGCTACGTCCTTCAGCTCGATGTACGTAGAGTCCATGCGCGCGGCCAGTTCGGCGGCAGCAGGAAACACGTTGCCGATGCCCTTCAGGGCGCTCATGGCGCTGCGCAGCAGCTGTACGGCTCCCGTCTCGTCGCCCGACAGCGCGTTGTCGGCCTCGTAGAGAGCGCCCTTGATGTCCTCAGCGTGAGTCATCGTCTCGCTCTTCTGCTCCAGCTCCTCCTGTTCGCCGTCTGTGAGGCGTGCTTCGCTGAGCTCGTTGTATTGGAATTTCAGGAAGTCAGCGTTCTGTCGGTTCTGCTCGATGTCGTTCTCTAACTGCTCCAGCTGCCGGCACGCCTTGTTGTAGGCGTCGTACGCCTCCCTGTAGTCTTTCACGTGCTGGTCGTCGGCGGCAATGATGTCGACCACCGACAGCTGGAAGTCCTGCTGGCGGAGCAGCAGGTTCTTGTGCTGCGAGTGTATGTCGACCAGCTGTTCGCCCAGTTCCTTGAGCGTCTGCAGCGCGACGGGCGTATCGTTGATGAAGGCGCGGCTCTTGCCGGCGGCGGTCAGCTCGCGGCGGACGATGGTGTCGTTGGCATCGTACTCGATATCGTTGTCGCTGAAGAAGGGCTCCATGCTGTAGCGCGACAGGTCGAAGTGGGCCTCGATGACGCACTTGTCGGCTCCCTGCTTCAGCGCCTTCGAGTCGGCGCGCTGTCCCAGGAGCAGGCCTATGGCTCCGAGTATGATGCTCTTGCCCGCTCCCGTCTCGCCGGTAATCACGGAGAATCCGGGGTGCAGTTGGATATCGAGCTTGTCAATGAGTGTGAAGTTCCTGATGTATAGCTGTCTGAGCATAATCTCTATTGCTTGATTTTCTCCCACGAATTGTTCTGGGAGGCATTGATGGAGAACAGGATGTCGTAGACCGACTCCTTCTCCTTCTGCGTGCCCTTGCCTTTATAGATGTTGGCCAGCTCCTCTTTCTTGTAGTCGGTCCAAATCTGTGGCAGCAGACTGAGCGGCTTGTCCTCGTGGGCTTTCTTCAGGCCGTTCTCAATGGCGGTGGTCACCTCGGTGCGGCCTCGCTCAACGTTGTTGGCCATCTCGTCGAGTCCCTTGCGGTAGTAGTCGTACTGCAGCTGCCGGAAGGGCTTCATGGCCTCGTCCAGATAGTCGTTGATGATGGCGAAGCGGTTGCGTGAGTCCTCAAACGACTTCCAGCCCGGAAAGCCCAAGTCCTGGGCGTTGTTCACCAGATACATGCAGCGCTGCAGCACGTCGGTGCCGCCTAAGGGCGAGAACGTGTCGAGATTGATGCCGATGATGAGGTAGGCGTAGTAGGCGAAGAGGGCCGTCAGCTGGTTGTCAACCGTCTCGTCGTTGAAGTTCAGCTGGTCGAACTGTGCGAAGCTGAACTGGAAGCTCTTGTCGGTATTGTTGTAGATGGTTGTGGTGTAGGCCGCGTTGAAGACGGGGCGGTTGGCCTGTATGGTGGCCGTACACTCGAAGCGGTTCTCGGCCTGCACGTACTTGTCGACAGTGATGTTGAAGTTGCACGTGATGCGCTCGTTCTTCTGGAACTGCAGGGCCGTCCACTGGCGCTCGTTGACAAACTGCTCGAGCGTCTGCTTCAGGTTGTCGAACACCGATGCATCGGTGCCCTGCACCTTCGAGTGGTTGATATTAATCTTTGCTTCCAACTCCTGACAGTGAACGTCGAGAGCCGGAAGCAGCAGAAGGGCAACAACTATGAGCAGTCTGGTCATTTGTTCAAAGTAGCTTCACGCAGGCGGATGCGCGTCAGCACCTGCTTGGTGTTGTAGGTGAAGTCGCCGCCCAGAATCCAGCCGTAGTAGCCTGGGTCGAAGCGCAGCACGTCGGCTACGGGCTTGCCCTTGTGCTTGCCGAAGTTGAACACCTCGGTGCGCACGCCGTTGACCTCCTGCCAGATGATGCGCCCGGCGAAGTCGACGTTGTCGTTCACCTTCGAGAACTCGGCGAGCTTGTCCATATCGTTCTCGAGCACCTTCTCCGGATCTTCGTTGGCACCGGGGGCATACTTGTCGAGCTCGCCCATCAGCACGCGATAGGTGGCCTCGGTGTCCTGGTCGGCGCGGTGGGCCTCGAAGTCGTCCTCCATCTTGCGGCCGCAGTAGAACTTGTAGGCGGCGGCCAGGTTGCGGCGCTCCATCTTGTGGAAGATGGTCTGTGCGTCGATGAGGCGGCACTTCGTGAAGTCGAAGTCGATGCCGGCACGCAGGAACTCCTCTGCCAGCAGGGGCACGTCGAAGTGGTTGGAATTGAAGCCGGCAATGTCGCTGCCCGTGAACACCTCGCAGAGCTTGGTGCTCAGCTGCTTGAATGTCGGCTTGTCCTTGACATCGTCATTCGAGATGCCCGTCAGTTGCGTGATGATAGGCTCGATGGGCTGTTCGGGATTGATAATCTCGTTGCCCCGTTCCTCGCGGCCATCGGGGTACACCTTAATATATGATAGCTGTATGACCCGGTCTTTCACCAAGTCGAGCCCGGTGGTCTCCAGGTCGAAGATGACCAGCGGTTTCTTCAAATTCAGTTTCATTCTTTTTCTTTCTTCTTACTACTCAACTCCTTACTACTCAACTCCTTACTCCTCAACTCCTTACTACTCAACTCCTCAACTCCTTACTCCTCATCTCCTCATCTCCTCAACTCCTCATCTCCTCAGTCATTAATCAGCATCGGCATCATCAGCATGAGCACATCCTGACCGTCGGGCTGCTCGGAGGGCAGAACCAGACCGGCGCGGCTGGGGTCGGCCAGCTGGATGATTACCTCTGGACAGTCGAAGTTGCCAAGAACCTCGATGAACGAAGAACCCTTGAAGCCGATGCTCATGGGCTGGCCGTTGTAGTCGCACGTCATGCGCTCGGTAGCCGTCTTCGAGAAGTCGTAGTCCTCGGCATCAAGCTGCAGGGTGCTGCCCTCGACGTGGAACCGGATGAGGTTGCTCGACTCGTTGGCAAACGGCTGAACGCGGCGCAGGGCGGCCAGCAGGCCGTTGCGGTCGGCGCGCAGCTCGTTGGGGTTGTTCTGCGGAATGACCGAGTTGTAGTTGGGGTAGCGGCCCTCGATGAGGCGGCACTGGATGATGCCGTCGCCGTAGTTGATCTCGGCATTGCGCTCGTCGAAGCGGATGACGACGTCGCCTCCGTCCTTGCCCAGCAGGTTCTTCAGCAGGCCGGCGGGCTTCTTGGGCAGGATGAACGAAGCGGGCTGTTCGCTCTTGATGGTGTAGATCTTGTTGCGCACCAGCTTGTGGCCGTCGGAAGCCACTATGGCGAGACAGTCGGGCGTCAGGTCGAAGTAGATACCGTTCATCACGGGGCGCAGCTCGTCCTGCGCTGTTGCGAAGATGCTGCGGTTGATATTCTCGCTGAGCAGCTGGTTGCTGATAACGATGGTGGTGGCACCGTCGCTCACCGTCTGGGCTATGGGGTATTCGTCGGCACTCTCGATGGGGAGTGAGAACAGACCGTTCTGATAACTGATCTTGGCAATGTTCGTCTGAAAGTCGACGTCGAGGGTAATGGGCTGTTCGGAGAAGCCCTTCACAGCTTCCAGGAGGTTATGGCTCCCGATGGCGAAGCGGCCGTCGCCGTCGCTTTCGGCAAGCTCCACGCTGGTATGCATCGTGTTTTCACTGTCGGAGGCTGTCAGACTCAAGGTCTGCCCCTTCACGTCGAAGACGAAGTCGCCGAGAATGGGCAGGGCGTTCTTACTGTTGATTACTCTTGAGAGTGCGACGAGCTTTGAGCTCAGTGCTGTGCTTGATAGTGTAAATCTCATAATGTATGTTTGATTTTAGTTTTCTTCCAAAATGGACTACAAAGATACGAATTTTTGTGTGATTAGAAAAATTTATGCCTAAAAATTATGTCTTTCAAACAATTTTTTGTACTTTCGCAGGCGCAAATCGCTTAAATCAATTTTAAAACATTATATTTATATGGATTTAACAGGTAGAATTATTGCTGTATTGCCAGCACAAAGTGGCGTCTCCGCACGCACAGGTAGCTCATGGATGTCGCAGGACTATGTTATCGAAGTCCCGGGTCAGTATCCCAAGCGCTGCGTCTTCCGTCTCTTCGGCGAAGACCGCATCAAGCAGTTTAACATTCAGATGAACGAGGACGTCACCGTGCAGTTCGACATCGATGCCCACGAGTATCAGGGACGCTGGTACAACGACATCCGCGCCTTCAACATCATCCGCGGCCAGGTGCCCCCTGCCGTTGCTCCTGATGGTGGTGCTGCTCCGTTCCCGCCGCAGCAGGCTGCTCCGGCTCCTGCCGCCGCCGCTCCGTTCCCGCCGGCACAGGAACCCGCCGCTGAAGGCTCGACCGACGACCTGCCCTTCTAAGGTTTGAAATAGTATTGTCCGCGCCGGCGGGTGATGGTCCCGTAGTTGATGGCGTGGACAGGACAATGGTGATAGCAGCTGAGACAACACGTGCAGCTGCTATCATTTTTCCATTCAGGCGTGTTGTCGAAAACGATATCCCCAACCGGGCAGACCTCGGCGCACAGGCCGCAATGCAGGCACACGTCGGCATCGACGGTGAACTTCTTGTCGGTTATCATGTAGCGGTTGAAGTAGGCGCCGATGATGTGGCTGAACGTCCACGGCGTCAGTCCCAGCGTCAGTCGGCTGTATCCCGTCTGCCGTTCCGTTACCACCTTAATATAAATATCCAGGTCTTTGCGCGCCTGCTCCTTCTTCGCGTGCTCGCGCTCTGGGGTGTCGGTATACATGAAGGGCAGGCAGACGTAGCTCTCGGGCATCGTGAGCGACTGGCAGCTCTCGACCGTGATGCCCTTTCCCTCCAGCTGCTCGGTCAGCATCTTGACGGCCAGCCCCGTGCTGTCGCCGCAGGTGCACAGAATGTAGGTGTAGTGCCCGCTGGCATTGTCAATCTTGAGACGGCCGACGAACTCACGCACGATGCGGGGCGGCTGCCAGCCGTGAACGGGGAAGCAGAAGCCTATGCGCTCGTCGTCGGCAAGCGTATATTCACACGCCGACTTCAGCTCGTCGGGAATGAAGAGCAGCCTCTCGCCGGTGGCTTTGGCCAGCTCCTGAGCCGCCCACTTCGTATTGCCCGTACCTGAGAAAAAGAAAATCATACCGTTGGGTTTCCTGGAGTCTAAATCTTGTTGATGTCGACATAGCCGTGCATGACGGCATAGATGGTAAGTGCCGAGACCGACTTGAAGCCGAGCTTGTCCATGATGTTCTTCCGATGGGTAATGACCGTTGAGAGGCCGATGTTGAGCCGGTCGGCTATCTCCTTGTTGATATACCCTTGGACGATGAGCGACATGACCTCGATTTCGCGGTCGCTGAGCACCTTTCGCTGCAGCACATCGGGCATGGGAGGCAGGTTGTGCCCACCGGGGTGAGCATGCTGCTGCAGCATGAGGAGCGAGCGCACCAGCTGCTGTTCGGGCACGTTGATGCAGAGGCTGTGGAACTCGCTGAGTTGCGAGGTGGTGTCGAGGCTTAGCGTCAGTACGATGGTCTTCTGCCGGCGGGCTGAGAAGAAGGCACGGTTCTCGAGCACGATGTTCATGGCCGTGAAGTAGTGGAAGTAGTCGTCGGGCTGGCTGGCTTCGAGCTCAGCAAACGAGCCGAAGGTATCGACCGTCATGATGGGCATGACGTTCAGCAGCATCTGTTTCAGTCCGACGGCTGCCAGCGTATTGGGGTCGATAATCGCTACTTTCGGTCTTCTGTTCATCTCCTCAACTCCTCCCATCAAAGTTCCAGCCTTGCGCCTTGAGCTCAAATTCCTGATTGTCGCGGCTGACGAGTATGTGACCGTACTTCTGGTCGGTAATATAGCCGATGAGGTGGACGTCCTCAATGGCTTCGACTTTCTCGCGGTCGCCGATAGGAACGGTGAACACCAGTTCGTAGTCCTCGCCGCCGTTGAGGGCGCAGGTGGTGACATTCATGTTCAGCTCCTCGGCCATGACGGCAGTCTGGTAGTCGATGGGCAGGTTCTTCTCGAAGATGCGGCAGCCGACGCCCGACTGCTTGCAGATGTGCCGCAGCTCGCTGCTGAGACCGTCGCTGACGTCCATCATGGCCGTCGGACGGATACCCGCTTCACGCAGCTTCCCGATAATGTCGCCACGGGCCTCGGTCTGCAGCTGCCGCTGCAGCAGATACTCCTTGCCGCTGAAGTCGGGCTGGAAGTTGGGCAGCTGTCTGCCGCTTTTCTTGGCATCGTCCACCATCTGGTAGTAGACGGCCTTCTCGCGCTCCAGGAGCTGCAGTCCCATGTAGGCGGCGCCGAGGTCGCCTGAGACGCAGACGAGGTCGGTGTCGCGGGCGCCGTTGCGGTAGACGATGTCCTCCTTGCGAGCCTCGCCGATGCAAGTAATGCTGATGGCCAGGCCCGTGTAGCTGGAGGTGGTGTCGCCGCCGACGATGTCGACGTTCCATTTCTCGCATGCCAGCCGTATGCCGCTGAAGAGCAGTTCGATGTCCTCGACGCTGAATCGCTTGCTGATGGCCAGCGAGACGGTCAGCTGTCGCGGTGTGCCGTTCATGGCGAAGACGTCGCTGATGTTGACCATTGCGGCCTTGTAGCCGAGATGCTGCAGGTCGATGTAGGTGAGGTCGAAGTGTACGCCCTCCATCAGCAGGTCGGTGGTGACGAGTACCTCGCGGTCGGGGTATGACAGCACGGCGCAGTCGTCGCCGATGCCGTAGTGTGTCGATTCGTTCTTTGGCTTGAGGTCATGGGTGAGCCGGTCTATGAGTCCGAACTCTCCTATCTTTGCTATTTCCATTGTGGTTTGTCTTGATGCTTGTCAGTAACTCTTGAAGCTGATGGTGCGGGGCTTGTCGGCGCTTGGGGCGGCGGCGCTGGCCTTCGGCTTGTGCTCTTCCTTGGGCTTGCCCAGAATGCTCTTCCTGGAATTCTTCGTGATGTAGCCGATGATGTTCTGGTTGAACGATTCCTCCTGATCAGACATGAATTTGATGCGCACAGGCTGTACGTAGAGGCTGCGCCTGACCTCGTCGCTCAGTCCCTCGGCAACCATCAGTCGTGTGGCGTCCTTCTCGGTAGTGACGATGCACTTGGGCGAGGGCATTGCCTCGAATGCCTCGTTGAGCCGCCTGATGTCCTTGCGGCGGAACTTGTGGTGGTCGGGGAATACCAGCGGCGTGATGCTCATAGCCTCCGGCTTCAGGTCTTCTAACAGCTGGCGGGGCGAGGCGATGCCCGTCAGCAGGAGCACGTTCTGCTCAGCCAGTCTTGGCATAGTGCCTGCCGATGCCTCCTTGAAGACGGGGCGGAGCTGGTCGTACTCGAGTGTCGAGAAGTAGAGGTGCTGGTAAGGAAACAGACCCATGGCGCGGGTGATAACGCGGAACTCCATTGGCTTCAGTTCCTTCGGGCACTTCGTGACGATGACGATGTCGGCGCGGTTCTTGCCCTTCAGCGGCTCGCGCAGCCGGCCGGCCGGCAGCAGCTTGTCGTAGATGATGAGGCGGTGGTAGTCGACCAGCAGAATATTGATGCCGGGCTTCACGTAGCGGTGCTGGAAGGCGTCGTCGAGCAGTATGACGTCGATGGCCTTGCCGTCGGCCTCCTCGCTGGTCAGCCGTTCGATGCCTCGCGTGCGCTTCTTGTCGACGGCAATCGTTACATCAGGAAACTTCTGCTTCATCTGGAACGGCTCGTCGCCTATCTGCTCCATCGGCGTGTCCTTGCCGGCCAGCACGAAACCGCTGCTCTTGCGCTTGTAGCCTCGGCTCAGTACGGCCACGCGCACCTTGTCCTGCAGCAGGCGGACGAGGTATTCCACGTGGGGCGTCTTGCCGGTGCCGCCGACGGTGATGTTGCCCACCGAGATGACGGGTGTCTTATAGGCACGGCTCTTCAGGATACCTACCTCGAAGAGGAAGTTTCTGAAGTTTGCGCCCAAGCCGTAGAACCAGCTAAGCGGCAGCAGCCATTCGTTGATTTTAATGAAGTCGCCTTCCAAGATTTGCGGGGATTACGTGGTGTCGATGTTTCGATGTTCCGATGTTTCGATGTTCCGAAGTTTCGATATTTCGATGTTTCGATGTTTGTGATTCAGAAGTTCAGCAGGTAAGGCAGTCGGGCCTGCAGGCGGTTGCGCTGCATGTCGCGGCGGGCGTTGAGCACGGGCTGGTAGAACTCGCCGAGCACCTCGCGCAGTTCGCCGTCGAGGTAGGTGCCCTTCTTCTCGCTCATGTCCATCAGCTGCTGGTACCAGGGTGCGGGCTCGGGATAGCTCTTCTTGTGATACTCGTCGAGCTTGGCCAGTTCGGCAGCCTTCTTAACGGCGTCGTCGAGCGAGCCCAGCTTGTCGACGAGCTTGATGGGCAGGGCGTCAGTAGCAAGCCACACGCGGCCCTGGGCTATCTCGTGAACAGCGTCGCGGGTCATCTTGCGCCCGTCGGCCACAAGGTTGAGGAACGTCTCATAGCCGCGGTCGACGTAGGTCTGCATGAACTTGATTTCCTGGGCGTTGTCCTTGGTGAGTACCAGGTTTTCCTCGAAGTCGGTGTACTTGTTGGTTTTGGTGCCGTCGAAGGTGACGCCGAGCTTGCCGGTCACCAGCTCAGAGACGTTGGGTACAAGGCCGAAGATGCCGATGCTGCCCGTGATGGTGGTGGGCTCGGCAAAGATGTAGTCGCCGTAGGCACTGATCATGTAGCCGCCCGAGGCAGCCAGACCGCCCATCGAGACGACGACGGGCTTCTTGGTCTTGAGCTGGGTGATGGCGTGGGCAATCTGCTCGGAGGCAACGGCGCTGCCGCCGGGCGAGTTGACGCGCAGGACGACGGCCTTCACGTTATCGTCGCTGGCCAGCTTGTTCAGGTCGTCGACGGTCTCCTTGCCGATGATGTTATGCTCGGTTGAGAAGAGGCTGGTCTGCTGGTCGATGATTTCGCCGTAGGCGTAGTAGACGGCCACCTCGTCGCCCTTGTCGCTCTCCTTGTCGGGCAGGGCAATCATGTCGGCGAGCAGCAGCTGGTTGATGTCGTCGTCGGTGCCCAGCATGCCCTTGATGGTGGCCTTTACCGTCTCAGGATAGCGGAGCGCGTCGATGAGTCCCCCCTTCAGGTAGTCGTCGGGTGCGGCGAAGGCCAGGATGCTGTCGTTCACCAGCTGGTCCATCTGCTCAGCCGTCAGTTTCGTGCGGCTCTCGGCCATGTCGCTGAGCATGTGCTTCCAGATGCCCCCTTGGTAGGCCTCTGTCTGCTCGCGGTTCTCGGGGCTCATGTCCTTGCGTATGACGCTCTCGACGGCACTCTTGTACTTACCCACGCGCACGGCCTGGTACTTCACGCCGATTTTCTCGTAGAGGCCGGTCATGAACTCGCGCTTGCCGCCGATGCCCTTCAGCTCAATCATGCCCGTCTTGTTGAGTATGACGCTGTCGGCCACCGAGGCCACATAGTAGCCCGACTGTGTATAGTTGTCGGCATAAGCGATAATCCACTTGCCGCTCTTCTTGAAGTCCTTCAGGGCGTCGCGCACCTGCTGGGCTGTAGCAGGAGAGTCAAACTCGGAGAGTCCGCCTTCTATATAAATACCCTTGATGTCTTCATGCTCCTTGGCCTTCTTGATGCTGGCCAGGATGTCGTCCAGTCCCATGACGCTCATGTCGCTCTGTGCCATCAGGAAGTCGAGCGGCGTGCCGCCCTCGCTGCGCTCCTGGATGGCGCCGTCCATCTTCAGCACGAAGACGGAGTTGCTCTTGACCGATGGCGTCGTACTTCCCGATGCAGCCATACCGGCCAGCGACAGCAGGAAGAAAAAACCTGCAATGAAAGTAAAAATGACAAGGCCACAAATAGTGGCCAGAGTGTACTTCAAAAAGCTTTTCATAACGTTCGCGTATAAATTATGGCACAAAGTTACGACTTTTTTTGTAATTAGCATCAATTTATCAGAATAATTTGCTATTTTTGCACACAAAAACTATAACTAAAACAAAGAAGACGATGAAAATCAGCAAAATTCTGCCGTTATTGCTCACGTTGGTGTGTCTCACGGCAACAGGAAAAAAGAAGGTGACAAACCCGCAAATGTGGCCCGACGGCACGCCCGTCGGCGAGTGGTTCAGCGACACCTCGCGCGTCGACCTCGCAGGGCTGAAGCGCTATGTGGTTACCGACTACGGCGTCGACGGCTACAGCAGCGAAGTGCAGACCGGGCGGCTGCAGGCCGTCATCGACCGCTGCGCCTCCGAGGGTGGGGGAGTGGTCGTCATTCCGCGTGGAACTTTCGTCAGCGGCTCGCTCTTCTTCAAGCCCAAGACCCACCTGAAGATTGAGGAGGGCGGCGAGCTGCAGGGCAGTACGCGCATCAAGCACTTCCCCGTGGTCAAGACCCGCATGGAGGGACAGACGCTCGACTACTTTGCCGCCCTGGTCAATGCCGACGGCTGCGACGGCTTCACGATTACCGGCCCCGGCACCATCAACGGCAACGGCCAGCCCTACTGGGAGGAGTTCTGGATTCGCCGCAAGTACAACCGCAACTGCACCAACCTCGAAGCCATGCGCCCGCGCAACGTGTACATATCTAATAGCAAGAATGTCACCGTGCAGGACGTGAAGATTATCAACTCGCCCTTCTGGACCAACCATCTTTACCGCTGCGAGAACGTGCGCTATCTCGGCTGCTTCATCTATGCCCCGACTGAGAACGTCACGCCCGTTGACCCCAAGCGCGGTGCCCCTTCAAGCGATGCCATCGACCTCGACGTCTGCAAGAACGTGCTCATTCACGGATGCTATATGCACGTCAACGACGATGCCGTCGTGCTGAAGGGCGGTAAGGGCACATGGGCCGACAAGGACGCCAACAACGGCCCCTGCTCGAACATCATCATCGAGGACTGCACCTACGGTAAGGTTCACGGCTGCCTGACCCTCGGCTCAGAGTCGCTCCACGACCGCAACGTCATCCTGCGCCGCTGCCATGTCGGGTCGGCTACCCGCGTGCTCTGGCTCAAGATGCGCCCCGACACGCCCCAGCACTATGAATACGTCACCGTCGAGGACATCACCGGCCAGTGCGGCTCGTTCCTCGTTGTCCGCCCCTGGACGCAGTTCTTCAAGCCTGAGGACCGCGAGGACATGCCCCTGTCGCAATGCAACGACATCACCATCCGTAACATCCAGATGACCACCAAGAACTTCTTCGATGTCGGTAAAAGTGACAAGTACAAACTGACGGGCTTTACTTTCGAGAACGTCAAAGTAAAAGATGAGCAAAAGGCCTTCGACCCCTTGCTCATCGATAACTGTACGGTTAAGAACGTCGATATACAGTAGGCCTGACCAAGGGTCTACTGTATCATGTCGAATCCTGTATAGGGAACGAGTGCCTTGGGTATGCGGATGCTCTCAGCCGTCTGGTTGTTCTCAAGCAGGGCTGCGACAATGCGCGGCAGAGCAAGCGCCGAGCCGTTCAGCGTGTGGCAGAGCTCGGTCTTCTTGGTGTCGCTGCGACGGTAGCGGCACTTCAGACGGTTGGCCTGATAGGTGTCGAAATTCGAGACTGACGATACCTCGAGCCAGCGTCCCTGAGCCTCTGAGTAGACTTCAAAGTCGTAGCAGATGGCGCTCGTAAACGACTGGTCGCCACCGCATAACAGCAAAATGCGGTAGGGAAGCTCCAGCTTCTTCAGCAGACCCTCAACGTGCTCCAGCATCTCGCGGTGGCTCTCCTTCGAGTGCTCAGGCTTGTCGATGCGCACAATCTCAATCTTCGAGAACTCATGCAGTCGGTTCAGTCCGCGCACGTCCTTGCCGTAGCTGCCTGCCTCGCGACGGAAGCACTCCGTGTAGGCGCAGTTCTTGACGGGCAGCTGGGCCTCGTCGAGAATGACGTCGCGATAGATGTTCGTGACGGGAACCTCAGCAGTGGGGATGAGGTAGAAGTCGTCCACCTCGCAGTGGTACATCTGGCCCTCCTTGTCGGGTAGCTGGCCTGTGCCGTAGCCTGATGCGGCGTTCACCACCGTCGGCGGCATAATCTCGGTGTAGCCGCTCTTGGCAGCCTCGGCCAGGAAGAAGTTGATGAGTGCGCGCTGCAGCTGGGCACCTTTCCCGATATAGACGGGGAATCCGGCACCCGTAATCTTCACGCCCAGGTCGAAGTCGATGAGGTTATACTTCTTGGCGAGTTCCCAGTGGGGCAGGGGGTTGTCGATGCCCAGCTTGGGGTTGACGTCCCAGTTGCCTACGGTGTCGGTAGGCTTACACTCGCGCAGGTTCGACTTCACCACGCGGTTATCTTCGGCGGCAGCCCCTTCGGGCACTTCGTCGTAGGGAATGTTGGGAATCTGGCAGAGCAGCGTGGTCATCTCCTCCTGAGCCTGACTCATGGTCTCGTCAAGCTGGTGGTTGGTCTCTTTCATGGTGGCCACTTGCTGTTTGATGGCTTCGGCTTCGTCGCGCTTGCCTTCCTTCATAAGTGCACCTATCTGGGCAGCCATCTTCTTGGCTTCCGACAGGTTCTGATCCAGCTGCTGCTGGGCCTCGCGACGGCGCTTGTCTGTGGCAAGTACTTGTTCAATGGCTTCACGGGCACCCCTGAAGTGCTTCTTTTCGAGACCCTGAATGACGCGTTCAGTTTCCTCGCTGATGAGTTTGAGTGTTAACATAAACTGATTTCTGTTTACGGATTTACTATTTACTATTTGGTTTGGGGATGCAAAAGTACAAAAAAACGTGCTAACAGCAAAGAAAATGTGTCTGAATTTGCCGTTTTATGATTTTTTTCTTATCTTTGCAGGCAAAACTACAATATCAATTTAAAAAATTTAGAACTATGAAACTAACAGGAAGAAGAGAAAGCTCGAACGTGGAAGACCGCCGCGGAATGAGCACTGGAGCAAAAGTCGGTCTTGGTGGTATCGGTGGCATCCTGGTGGCTGCCTTGTTTGCATGGATGAGCGGCGGCGACCCGATGCAGGCTGTCGTCCAGGGTGTTCAGGAGCAGATGGCCCAGCGCACGGAGACTGTCGACGAACAGAACTTCACCGAGGAGGAGCAGGAGCTGGCCAGCGACTGCAAGAAGATTCTGGCCTCGACCGAGGACGTCTGGTCGGCCGTGTTCCAGCAGATGGGACGTACCTACACGTCGCCCACGCTCGTGCTGTTCACCAATCAGGTACAGTCGGCCTGTGGCTCTGCTTCGGCAGCCGTCGGCCCCTTCTATTGCTCAGGCGACCAGAAGCTGTATGTCGACCTGTCGTTCTTCACCCAGATGAAGCGCCAGCTCGGCGTCGAGGGTAACACCTTCGCCTATGCCTACGTGATTGCCCACGAGATTGGCCACCACGTGGAGTATCTGACGGGAACGCTGAACAAAGCCCATCAGGCCATGAGCCAGACCGACAAGGTGCGCGCCAACCAGCTCAGCGTGCGCCTGGAGCTGCTGGCCGACTACTATGCCGGCGTGTGGGCTCACTATGAGGACGCCATGAACCACTCAATGGAGTACGGCGACCTGGAGAAGGGCCTGGAGCTGGCAAAGGCTATCGGCGACGACTGGCTGCAGAAGAAGGCTCAGGGCCGCGCCACGCCCGAGTCGTTCACCCACGGCACCAGCGACCAGCGCAAGCGTTGGCTCCGTCGCGGCTTTGAGACGGGCGACATGAACACCTCAACGTTCAGCGTGCAGAACTATAATGACCTGTAAGGTCGAGGAGTTGAGGAGTAAGGAGTTGAGGAGGTAAAGTAGATTAGACTTTCCCCTCAACTCCTCAACTCCTTTACCTCCTCACTCCTTACCTCCTTACTCCTCATCTCCTTACTCCTCACTTTCACTTTTCACTTTTCACTCCTCATCTCCTCAACTCCTTACTCCTCATCTCCTCATTCATGATGATACGGCTCCCCTTTTATTATAGTACAGGCGCGATAGACCTGCTCAGTGAAGACGAGGCGTATCATCTGATGCGAGAACGTCATCAGCGACAGCGACAACTGCTCGTTCGCTCGCGCATAGACCTCTTTCGAGAAACCGTACGGTCCGCCAATGACAAACACCAGTCGGCGGGCCGTATTCCGTTTCTGCTCCAGCCAGCGGGCAAACTCCAGACTGCGCAGCTGGCGGCCGTGCTCGTCGAGCAGCACGACGGTGTCCGACGCCTGCAGCTGCTTCAGTATCTGCTCGCCCTCAAGGGTTTTCTGCTGCTCTTCGGTCAGGCTTTTCGTGTTTTTCAGCTCAGGGATGGTCACCTGCTCAAAGGGCATGTAGTGGCCTATGCGCCCCACGTAGTCGTTGATGCCTGCCTGGAAATGCTTGTCGGTGGTCTTGCCTACGAGAATCAACAGCGTCTTCATAGTCGTTCTTATTTGATGGTTGCCGTCTCCAGGAACTCATCCCATTGGGTGCGGTAGCCGTTAAACACATTGATGTCTACTTCGCCGTGAATGCCAGTCACCCTGCCGTTGGGCGACAGCTGCCAGACGGCCAGCCTCACGTCGGGCTTGTATTCACTGTAGCGCGCAATCCATACGTGGTAGTCGCGTTTCAGGTCGGGAGCCTCGGGCAGGTAGCGGTTCACAAACATCTGGCTGACATACAGTATGGGCTTTACGCCTGTGCGCCGCTCAACGGCCTGCAGCCAAGCCCTGACGTGCCTGAACAGCACCTGCGGGCCGCCCATCGCCGCCACCTGACTGTGGCTGGGCTCGATGTCGAGCACCGGGGGCAGGTCGCCCTGACGGAAGAGCGTGTTCTGGATGAAATACTGGGCCTGTGCGCTGCCCGACGTCTTGTACGAGAAGAAGTGGTAGGCGCCTATCGGAATGCCGTGCTGGCGCGCTCTCAAGTAGTCCTGGGCGTAGAAGGGGTTGCGTATGCTCGTGCTCTCGGTCGACTTGATGAATATGAACGATACGGGGTAGTCCACCGTTCCAGCCGCATTCTTCTGGTTGTTCCCCAGATGGGCTATGCGCAGCCTGTTCCACACTATAGGGTATTTCTTCTTGCCCTTCCCGTGCTGGTAGCGTGAAATGTCGATGCCGTAGATGCGCTCGCTGGTGTAGCTCATGCGCTCGCCCATGTAGCGGTCAAGCAGCCACTGGCCTACGCGCAGATGCCCTGCAGAGTCTGCAGCAAAGCCAAACCCGTGGCGACGGTCGGCAGCCCACTGCCCTTCGTAGTACAGTCCGTCGCTCGTCAGCGAGCAGCCGTGCCCCTCGGCCAGTCCCTGGGCAAAATCGCCCGAATACACCTCGGCTGTGTCGGTACGCAGGCCCGTCACCAGCGTGTCGGCCTCGTAGTGGGCAAAGCTGATGCGTCCCAGCGTGTCGCGGTCTATCCCCGTGCCCTCTCTGTGGAAGCCCTTCCACTTGCCCACGTTCAGCAGCTGCAGTGGTTCCGAGGGCAGGTGCGTCAGCATCGTGTCGCCGTTGGTCGCGAAGTTCACGATCATCTCATAGCCCTCGTCCTGCACGTTGTGCCGGTCGAGGTAGTATTTCAGCTCCTCGTTCAGCGTGGCTGCAGAGAGCGCCACCGCTGCAATGACGAATATCAGGACTATCAGTTGTTTCATATCTGCTGCAAAGTTACTTTTACTGCCAAAGTTGTGTTTTTTAACAGGGTCGAAATTGTTAATACTAAGGTTCTGCTCGCGCGCGTCGCCGGCTTCGTCAGCTAATTGGCCGTTTTAGCTGTTCTATCTGCCGCAGTTAGACGTCTTAACTGCCCCAGTTCGTCGTCGCCGGACGACTTCTCAATTGCTGGTGCAAGTGTGGTGCAAGGTGAACGCAGAGCCGAGCTCGCCCGAGTTTTGCTGAGCCGCAGCCCACACTCGCAATGCATTTTTAAATGCATTGCAAAGGTACAAAATAAATCTGAGACCACCAAATTTTCAGGCAATAAAATCACGAAAAAATGAAATAAAATTCGTGCCCCCAAAACAATCGATGACAGTATGACAGATGACAGTTTTATAGGGGCCGCTTAAAACCCGCTAAAAAGAATATACTATATATAATATATATATTATATATAGTATAATATTATTATACATATTTTCTTCTTTCTCGGCGTATGTGCCCATTATAAAACTGTCATCTGTCATACTGTCACCGTTCGGTTTTTACTATACACCTACACAATCCGTTCCGCTCTCTGTTTCAGCAGTTTAGATTCCCGGAATACTGATTACAGAATTACAGATTACAGTTTTAATATGCCCGTATATACCACCTTCTGCCGATGTAGTGACCAATAAAATAGGTATACGTTATAGAAAAATGGCCGAAAAATTTGGCCGTTCGACAGGAATATCGTATCTTTGCAGTCGGCTATCGGCTATTCGTATTCATACGTTTGACCCCTTATTTTTGGGGGCCGCCAGCGTAAATAAGGAGTTGAGGCTGTCAAATCGGCCGACACTCAACGAGCCTCAGCGGAGGTGCCGATGCAATTTTGTGGGTAAAACAATAACAGCATTAGCAGTTATTCGGTGTGTCTGAAAGGTGAGAGTTTTAGTCTGCGAGTCTCGAATAAGTGCTTTTGCCATAAACAACTACAAACATTTTTAAAACTATAAAATGGCAAAGAAGGCAAAAGAAGAGGTTTTGAATCTCGACAACATCCTGTTCAAGTGCAGAGATATTCTGCGGCAAGCGAAGAACTCCGGTTCTTTTTTCGAGAAACGTGATATGATGCTGACACTCGTATTCCTCCGTTTTATCGGTGAGAAATACGAGGATAGTCTGGCAGAGCTCCGTCAAGAACTCATAGACCAAGACTTAGATCCTGACGATGAAGAAATCGTCAAGGCTTTCTTCGACGATATGGACGGTACATACGCCCTGCCTGAAGAAGCCCGCTGGTCGACCATCATCAATACACCAGCCCCACAATTGAACGTGGCACTCGATACAGCCCTGAGAAGTATTGCTACGAGTAATGCCTATCTGAAGGGCTGCTTCGTGGAAGGTACGTTTACCCAACGCAATCTGGGTGCCAACGACATCAAGAAGATTGTGGACGAAGTGAACAAGATTAGCCACAAAACCTTTGGCGAGGAGAAAGACCTGATAGGTCGCGTGTATGAGTACTTCCTGAAGGAGTTTGCCGTGAATGCCACCAAGGAGGAAGGTGAGTTCTACACGCCTCACGATGCCGTGCAGCTGATTGCCACAGTCATAGAACCCTTTGACGGAACACTCTACGACCCTTGTTGCGGCTCGGGCGGTATGTTTATCCAGAGTACCGAACTGGTAAAAGCCCGTCAAGGCGACATCAGCCGCATCAACATCTACGGGCAGGAGAAAGATGCTGCCACTTACCGCCTGGCCAAGATGAACCTTGCCCTTCGCGGCATCAGCCACAACCTTGGCTCCGAGAACGATTCCACGTTTAGCAACGACCTTCATAAGGGGTTGTACTTTGACTATATTATGGCCAATCCGCCCTTCAATCTGAAAGGATGGTGGGATGACAATCTGAAGAATGATGCCCGCTGGACGGACTATGGACTGCCACCCGAAAGCAACGCTAACTATGCGTGGATTCTGCACATGCTGTCGCACCTGAAACCGCTGTCGGGCGTAGCAGGATTCCTGTTGGCCAATGGCGCTTTGGGAGATACCGATGCACTTGAAATCCGCAAACGTCTGATACAGAACGACAAGGTGGAAGCCATCATCATTCTGCCCAGGGAACTGTTCATCACCACCGATATCAGCGTAACGTTCTGGATATTGAATCAGAACAAGAAAGGCGGTCGTTATCATGGGCGAGAGCTGCGCAATCGTGAACACGAAATCTTGTTTATGGATTTGCGCCGTTGGACGGAGAATCCTGTAAAGGGTGAACAGAAAAAGAAGGTACAGCTCATCACGGAGCAGATTCAGCGTGTGGCAGACCTCTATCACCAATGGCAGAGCGTTGGTACTGACGGAAAGCATTTTGCTGAGCCAGAGCTTTATAGGAGTGTAGGCATCGAGGAGATAGAGCAGAACAACTGGACGCTGGTGCCCAGCAAGTATATTGAGTTTATCGACCACGACTTAGAGATTGACTATCCCAAGGAGATGGCTCGCATACAGGAGGAGATGCGTGAGCTGATGACAAGGGAAAAAGAATCACAGCGTATGCTTGAAGAGGCATTTAAAGGTATTGGCTATGGGATTGAGTAAGTATAAATTGGGAGATTTGATCAAGCAGCGTCGTGAGAAGTACGATGGAAAAGAGGATTTGCAAAGTTGGGGCGTTTCCCGAGACGGATTTATTCGTCCTAAACAGGAAGATGCAGACACTTCTATATACAATGTGTTTTATCGTAATGACTTTGTTTTCAATCCAGCAAGAATGGAATTGAATTCTATAGTACTAAATACATCGTATGATAAAGCGATATGCTCATCCCTTTATGAAGTATTCTATGTTATAAGAGAAGATGTTGTGCTACCAGAATATCTTAACATGTTCATAAAACGTGATGAGTTTGCACGTAGATGTTGGTATGAAGCAATTGGTTCGGCAAGAAACTATTTCAGAGTTGGAGATTTATCTCAGTTTGACATCACTCTCCCTTCCATCGAGCAGCAGCGAAAATACGTTGATGTTTATCTGTCGCTCCAAAACAACCTCGCCACATACCAAAGCAAAGTGGATGATTTGAAACTTGTCTGTGATGGGCACTTTGACGAGGCAAAAAAAAGTAAAGTGATACCATTGGGGGAAATAATAGAAAGAGTAGATAAAAAGAATTCGGAAGGATTTTATAAAGAGTCCTCTGTAAGAGGCATAACAAATAGGAAGCAATTTGACAATACCAAAGCAGATTTAATAGGTTCTGATTTATCAAAGTTCTTGGTTATCGATAAATTCGTTTTTGCTTATAATAGTAGAACCGATGGTAGAGATATGTTGGTACTTGCATTGAATAAAGAGAATCATAGTGTAATTGTTACATGGAATTACAATGCATTCCGAATAAAGAGTGATTATGAAGCCATTGTTAATCCAGAGTATTTATATTCGTTTTTCCTAAGGTCAGAGTTTGATCGTAGAGTCCGTTTCAATTCGTGGGGATCGTCGCAAGAACTCCTTTCTTGGGATAATCTTTGCAACATTAAAGTTCCATTCCCTGATATAAAAATCCAAGATGCATTTGCAGAGATAAATAGTATCTATCTTGAGCGCAAAGCAATTGCCGCCCAACTGAAAGAGCAACTGAACAATCTTTGCCCCATACTCATCAAAGGGTCGCTTGAGACAAGGAAGTGATAGGAATTTTGTAGTACGTAAACAATAAAGTCGTGCCAAAAACGTTATTGTAATGGACAAAAGTGGTAAGGTTTTTGTAAACAAGAAGATTATGAAACGTGATTTTTTCAATGAATTGTTGAAATGGCGCGACAGTTCCCGACGCAAGCCGCTCCTTGTCACAGGTGTGCGCCAATGTGGCAAGACTCATACTTTAAAAGAGTTCGGACACTCCTGCTTTGACAATGTATGCTACATTAATCTTGAGTCAAGCAACAATTATGCCGCCATATTCGATTATGACTTCGATGTACGGCGCATCATCAGAGAGATAGAACTGTTGGAACAATGTACGATAACCGCAGGAAAAACGCTGTTGATATTGGATGAAGTACAGGAAGTACCACGTGCTATCACGGCCTTAAAGTATTTCTGCGAAAACATGCGCGAGCTTCATGTAGCCTGCGCAGGGTCGCTCTTAGGCGTAGCCCTGAGAAATGAGAATATTGCCTTTCCAGTAGGTAAGGTGAATCGTATGCAGATGTTTCCGATGACTTTCAGAGAGTTTGTCGTGGCAAACAACGGGGAAAAGTATATCGAGCTGTTGGCTGACTGGAACCTTAACAGGGAGATTCCCGAGGTATATGCCCGTCCTCTCGAACAGCTGTTGAAAGAATACTATGCAGTAGGGGGAATGCCTGAAGTGGTGCAGGAGTATGTCAATAACCACGACTTCAAGTCTGTTCAGGAAATACAAGATGAGATACTGTCCGACTATGCCGATGATTTTTCAAAACACGCACCTGCTGCGGAAATAGAAAAGATTCGGCTTGTTTGGGACTCCATCCCCAAGCAACTCGCCAAGGAGAACAACAAGTTCATGTTCTCGCATGTCAAAGAGGGCAAACGGGCACACGAACTGGAAGGCGCCCTGCAATGGCTGAAGAATGCCGGACTTGCACACATGCTGGAGCTTGTACAGAATGTCGAGATTCCTCTTTCGGCTTACGCCGATGCCACTTATTTCAAAGTATATATGTCTGACATCGGGCTTTTGTGTCGCAGGTTGGGACTCGGATATAGGGATTTCCTCGATGAATCAGGCACCATGAAAACATTCAAAGGTGCCGTGGTGGAGAACTATGTGATGAATGAACTTACATACTATGGCAGGAATCCCTATTTTTGGCGGTCGGGGAATACTGCCGAGCTGGACTTTATGTTTGAAGAGAATGGTGAGATAGTACCGGTAGAAGTGAAGTCAGCAGCGAACACGCAGGCAAAGAGCTACAAGCAATTCTGCAAAAAATACAAACCTCGAAGGGGATGTAAGTTGTCGCTGAAGAACCTTGCTGTCAATGATTGCGAAGGGACAGAAACTACCAGTCTGCCACTCTATCTGACGTGGAAGATATAAATTAACTGCAACAAACGCTTATGGCAAAAACTCGTTTGAAGAATATCAATGGTCGTTTCGTGGAGAGCGATTTCGAGAATGCGCTTGTAGCTTTCCTCGAAGCAGAAGGATGGCAGTATGTTTATGGCGACGACATACCCAGAGCCAACAGAAAAGAGGTGCTCTACATGGATGACTTGCACCACTTCCTGGGAGAGCAGAATCACAATCTGACCAAAGACGAGATTCGCCAAATAGCCGACAACGTAAGACTTGTGGGTGCTGATACCGATTTCGCCACACTCCATAAAGTGTATGGCTGGATGGTGAACGGCATACAGTATGTGACTCAGGCTGGTGAGCCCATGATGATTAGCCTGATAGATTTCGACAATCCAGACAACAACATTTTCCGTGTGGTCAATCAGTTTACCATAGACTATGTGAACAATGGCGAAACGAAGAACCGAAGACCTGACGTGCTGCTCTATGTGAACGGTATGCCTGTATGCTGCATTGAACTGAAGAGTCCTACGGATGCCAATGCCACGATAAAAAAGGCTTGGGAGCAGATAAACATCAGATACTGGCGCGACATTCCTCACCTGCTGCACTATTGCCCATTGGCATGTATCAGCGACGGCGTGAAAACCCAGTTGGGAACCGTTCGCACACCCTACGAACACTTCTATGCCTGGAAGCGTGTGGAAAACGAAGATGAGGTGGCAGCAGGTTCATTCAATGAACTGATGACCATGGTGAAGGGCGTTTATCGCCCGGAGCGGTTCTTGGAGATATTCCGAGACTACGTCTATTTCCAAGATACCAACTATGATAGCGACGAAAAGGAAATCGTGTGCCGGTATCCTCAGTTTTTTGCCAGCCGTCTGCTGCGTGAAAGCATCAAGGACTCTGTAAGGACACGAAGCGGAAAAGGCGGAACATACTTTGGGGCTACGGGTTGTGGCAAGACCTTTACGATGGCTTTCCTTGCCCGTCAGCTTTCCATGCGTTGTCCTGAGTTGGGGTCACCAACCATCCTAATGATTGTTGATAGAGAAGACTTGCAGAAGCAAGGTGCCAAATTGTTTACCAAGAGTACCGAATATTTGGGATTGGGTGAAGTCGCCATCGTGCAAAACCGAAAGCAGCTGCGCCAGGAACTGGGTCAGCGTCAGAGTGGTGGCTTCTACATCTGCACCATTCAGAAATTCTGCGACCGAAAAGATGATGCTATCGGGCTGATAAATGATCGTGCCAACATCATCTGCTTTAGCGACGAGGCACATCGCACACAGATAGAAGGCTCGAAACGTATCAAGTTCAGCGAGGATGCTGACGAGAACATGAAGGCGATGATATCCAAGCCATACGCCACCGTACTGCGCGAAGCCCTACCCAATGCAACTTTTGTCGGCTTTACAGGTACGCCTATTGCCGAGACCTATCAGACGTTCGGCGACGAGATAGACCGCTATACGATGGATCAGGCTGTGGCCGACGAAATCACCGTTCCCATCAAGTATCACCCAAGAATAGCTAAGGTACTGCTGAATTCAGAAAAGGTGAAAGAGATTGAGGCATACTATGCCAGTTGTGCAGAGGAGGGCTCAACGAAAGAGGACATCGCTAAGAGCAAGAAAGCCATGAGTTCATTAGAGGTGCTGCTGGGAGAATCGGAACGACTTGACAAGCTCTGTGTGGATATTCACAATCATTATGTGAAGGCTGTGGAGGCTGATCCCAAACGGGTGCAAAAGGCCATGATAGTCTGCTCCAACCGAAAGATAGCATACGACCTGTTGCTGAAATTCAAGGAGCATTATCCTGAATGGTTTGTTGAGAGAAAGGCTCCTGAAGGTGAAGATGTCACAGCTGAAGAACTGAAAAAACTGAAAGAAATGCCTCTGATGGCTATGGTCTCAAGCGTAGGCAGTAATGACGAGAAAGAGATGTATGACTATCTGGGTGGCGTGAAGAATGACAAGCGGTCAGACGAACTGGATGCAGCCTTCAAGCAGGAACACTCTAACTTCCGTATTGTCATCGTGGTTGACATGTGGATTACGGGCTTCGATGTGGAATGCCTCACCTATATGTATAACGACAAGCCTTTGCAGAAGCATTCGTTGATTCAGACTATCAGTCGTGTGAACAGAAAGTATCCGGGCAAGGAATACGGCTTAATAGTTGACTATATCGGCATTCGCGACCAGATGCTTGAAGCAAGGAAGATGTATGGTGGCGGCAGTTCGGTTGCTCCTAACAAGGACGATATAGAGCAGGCTACAATCATCTTCCGCGAACAGTTAGTAATACTGAAATCCTTGTTCAAGGATTATGACCTGACACCATTCCTGAACGTCAATACAGACCCAGCCACGCGATATATGCTGTTGGCCAAGGCGGCTGAGTACGTGTTTGCTTGTACTGAGACTTTGAACTCGGAGAGCAAGGATGGTAAGAAGACCAAGAAGGTGTCGTTCAAGACCTACTTCCTGCAATTGGTGAAGCGCATGCGTAAAGCCTACGACCTTTGTCAGCCATCAGGAGAATTGGGCGAAGAAGAGTCGGCTTTGGCACAATGCTTCATGGGTGTGGCCGGTATGGTGTATAAGATGAACGGAACGGATGCACCTGATACTGACACGATGAATAAGCGGGTGGCAAAGATGGTGGAGGAGGCTTTGAAATATAATAATGTGGAAAGCATTCTGGAAGAGGGTGAAGAGATGGATATCTTTGGCCCTGAATTCACAGAGCGATTGTCTGATATCAAGATGCCTGCCTCTAAACTGGAAATGCTCATCAAGTTGCTACGTCAGCAGATAACGGAGTATGGCAAGACCAATCAGGTGGCTTCAAAGAAGTTCCAAGAGATGATGGAAGAGACTATCAAACTGTATCATGAGCGGCGTAAATTCTTGTCTGAACAAGAGGCTGGCGCCACTCAGGAGCATGCTGCCGAGGATATTATCAAAAAGGCGATGGACGAAGCCCTTAAGATTCTCAATGGGCTGAAAGCTGATCGTGAAAGCTTCAGGAAGTTAGGACTCACATTTGAGGAAAAGGCGTTCTATGATATTCTGATTCACCTGCGTGATCAATACAACTTTGAATATGGTGAAGACAAGAATGTGGATGGCGTTGTTGTCAATGAAAAATGCAAAAGCCTTGCCCGTAAGATAAAAGACCTTATTGATGCCAAGTCGTCATACGCAGATTGGCTGAATAATACGATTGTACGAGAAGACCTAAAGAAGAAAATCAAGATTTGTCTCGTCAAAAATGGTTATCCACCACAGTACACGCCTGAGGTATTCCGCGAGGTGATGGACCAGGTTGAGAATTTCAAGGAGAACGAAACTTTTGGTGTCCGCAAATTGGAGAATATCGAGGATGACAGTGATATTCGTAATCTTATCTATCAGCGCCTCCAAATGGATGCTGCTATTAGCGATGAAGACTTAAGGCGTGAAGCCATAGAACTGTATGGTGAGCGTTATCCAGACATGTCGCCGAATGATTGGCGTCATGTCGTTGAAGCATATACGCCAATGGTTAGAGAGGCTGCACAGCCAATTGCCAAGGAGATGTCCTTACAACAGTATGGGATAGCGGCAGAACCAGAGGAATGAAGTTTGAGGAATAGCTACACTGATAGTATCAGGAAGAACTCCAAACTTGGCCGTGTTCCGCTGTTTCTGCGTTTTGGCTTGCGATACGTGTGTGCTGGTTCTGCCCTGCGGGAGAAGTGCCCATACGGAAGCGGGCTGGTTTGCAGGCAGAGGGCGCACGACGATTGCCTACATCCCTGAACGGCAGGAGCCGGAACTGATGTACAAGCTGTTCAGCACCGTCTGCTGCTCAATCGAGGAACTGATTGAGAAGCTGAAGTAGAAATTCCCTTCCTGAGCTCAGGAGGGGAATCCGCGGCGGACAATTCCTCCCCTGATCAGGGGAGGTTAGGAGGGGTCTGAACGGTGCCCTCGATAGCACCATGTTGGGTGGTGTTCTCAAATTTTGCGAATACCACCTCATCAGCCCATTCTTCTTTTAGCGCATTGGCGGAACTTGTGTTCCAAAATGGAACATGTGCTGTCCTCTTCAAGTTCTACTTCTCAATTTAGCTTGATTGACGAAAATAATCGTGGAAAAATTTGGAAGTTCCAAGAAAAGTTCGTAACTTTGCCCCGTCAGAACAATAGTTTTGACTACGCCGCTGAGTGCGGGGAGCAAGCCTTGATCGACACTACTCCATTTAAAAGCCACTTTTGAGTGGCTTTTATTTTTCATATCTCTTTCGAAACAACTTATGATATTGAGAACTATGGCCAGACTTGCGATGAGGTGCTGCTATCATCGACCCCTACTGATGTATCGGTCAAGCTCTTCTACGCTTTCAAACCTTTTCGAAGGTCCCTTCTTGGCTTCGTCAATCATCTGGAAGAACTCCTCCTTGGTCATCAGCGTAGGGTCGTTCATTGCGTTAAGTTGTACTGCTGTCATAACTTCTGTCATAAAATGATTACCGCTGCAAAAGTAGGCAAAAAAAACGAAACGGCAAAATAAATACTCATAAAACTGTATGAACGAAGCGTCGGCATAGGTGTATTCCTCCCCTGATCAGGGGAGGTTAGGAGGGGTCTGAACGGTCGTATGTCTTTTGCGCTTCTTCAGACCACCCCTGGCCCCATTCTTTGCAAGCAAAGCGTCCCCGTGGGCCGAGCGCCCGAGCAAGCTCGCCTACCCGTAGCCTTTCCTGACTCAGGAGGGAAATTTTGGGGGGCTTCTGACTCAGGAGGGGAATTGACTCTGGAGGGGTGGTTTTTGCGTTGAAATCGGGCGTTTTGGGGCTTGTTGGGGGCGTTATTGAAGTTTTTTTTGAAAAAAGTCAGCGAAAAATTTGGCAGGTTCAAAAAAAGTGCGTACCTTTGCACCCGCAAATCAGAAAGCGGAGGTTCCGTAGCTCAACTGAATAGAGCATCTGACTACGGATCAGAAGGTTGTGGGTTTGAATCCCGCCGGAATCACAAAAGAAGATAATCGCAAGAGGCTGCAATCACAGCAACTTGCGATTTTTCTTTCTTAAAAAGCGACAATTCTTTTGGAGGAGTCGCTCTTTTTTCGTACTTTTGCGCTGTCAATACAGAAACGTCAGGAAAATGAAGCAGGCGATGATATTAGCGGCGGGACTGGGAACCCGTCTGAAACCGCTGACCGACAGCATGCCCAAGGCGCTGGTCAGGGTGGGGGGACAGCCCCTGCTCTGGCACGTGGTGATGAAGCTGCGGGCGGCTGGCTATGAGCGCGTCGTGGTGAACGTCCACCACTTTGCACAGCAGATTGTGGACTATCTGGCAGCGAACGACAACTTCGGCATCGACATCCGCATATCGGACGAGACGGAGCAGCTGCTCGAGACGGGTGGCGCCCTGAAGAAGGCGCAGGCCCTGTTCGACCCCGACGAGCCGGTACTGATTCACAACGTAGACATTCTCGACAACGTGGACTTCGACTGGCTGCGCCGCCGCCATCTGGACGACGAGGACGCCGTGCTGCTGGTGAGCCGCCGCACGACGCAGCGCTACCTGATGTTCGACAACGCCATGCGCCTGATGGGGTGGAAGAACATGGCCACGGGCGAGGTGAAGTCGCCCTACGAGTATGTCAGGCGTACCGGACTGTCGCAGCACGGCGAGCCGCTCAACGTGTTTGCCTTCTCGGGCATCCACTCGCTGTCGCCGAGGCTGTTCCCGCTGATGGAGCGTTTCCCCGACCGCTTCAGCATCATGGACTTCTATCTGTCGGTCTGTCACCGCTCACGCGTCGTGGGGCTGCTGAAGGACGACCTGCGGATACTCGACGTAGGCAAGCTCGGCACGCTGGACCAGGCAAACGAATTTATCAAACAACTATAGAATATGCAAAAGATCATCATTCTGGACTTTGGCTCGCAGACGACGCAGCTCATTGGCCGCCGTGTGCGCGAGCTGGACACCTTCTGCGAGATAGTGCCCTACAACAAGTTCCCGAAGGACGACCCGACGGTCATCGGCGTCATACTGAGCGGCTCGCCCTACTCGGTTCACGACCCCGAGGCGTTCAAGGTCGACCTGTCGCAGTTTGTGGGCCGTCTGCCGGTGCTGGGCATCTGCTACGGCGCGCAGTTCATTTCACACACGCTGGGCGGCCGCGTCGAGAAGGCCGACAGCCGTGAGTACGGGCGTGCCAACCTCGAGACCATCAACCTCTACAATCCGCTCTTCAAAGGCTTCGACAGAGGTTCTCAGGTCTGGATGAGTCACGGCGACACCATCACCGCCATCCCCGAGGGCTTTGAGGTGATTGGTTCGACACATGATGTGAGAAACGCAGCCTTTGCCTCTACCTCTCAACCAGTGTGGGCCGTGCAGTTTCATCCTGAGGTGTTCCATAGCCTTCAGGGTACTCTTCTCCTGAAGAACTTTGTGGTCGACATCTGCGGCTCTCGTCAGGAGTGGAGCGCAGCCTCGTTCGTAGACTCCACCGTCACCGAGCTGAAGGAGACGTTAGGGCAGGATAGGGTGATCTTAGGTCTGAGCGGCGGCGTCGACTCCTCAGTAGCTGCCGTGCTGCTGAACCGAGCCATCGGCGACCGTCTCACCTGTATCTTCGTCGATCACGGCATGCTGCGCAAGAACGAGTTCCAGCAGGTGATGGAGGACTATAAGGTGCTGGGCCTGAACGTCATCGGCGTCGATGCCTCAGAGAAGTTCTTCGCCGACCTCGCCGGTGTCACCGAGCCTGAGCAGAAGCGCAAGATTATTGGCCGCGACTTTGTAGAGGTGTTCAATGCCGAAGCCAAGAAAATCATAGCAGAATCTAATGAAGCCCCCTCGGGGGCAGTAGGGGGGGCTTGCCGCTGGCTGGCCCAAGGCACCATCTACCCTGACCGCATCGAGAGCCTGAACATTACGGGCAAGGTCATCAAGAGCCATCACAACGTCGGCGGACTGCCCAAGGAGATGAACCTGCAGCTCTGCGAGCCGCTGAAGTGGCTCTTTAAGGACGAGGTGCGCCGCGTTGGGCGTCAGCTTGGTATGCCCGAGCACCTGATTACCCGACATCCCTTCCCGGGGCCCGGCTTGGCCGTCCGCATTCTGGGCGACATCACGCCCGAGAAGGTGCGCATACTGCAGGACGCCGACGACATCTACATCCGCGGACTGCGCGAGTATGTCGACACCGACGGCGAGACGCTGTATAATAAGGTGTGGCAGGCAGGCGTCATCCTGCTCTCCACTGTCCGCTCGGTGGGCGTGATGGGCGACGAGCGCACCTATGAGCACCCCGTGGCCCTGCGTGCCGTCACCTCGACCGACGCCATGACTGCCGACTGGGCCCACCTGCCCTACGACTTCATGGCCAAGGTGTCAAACGAAATAATAAACAAGGTGCGCGGCGTCAACCGCGTCTGCTACGACATCTCATCGAAGCCGCCCGCAACGATTGAGTGGGAGTAAACACACACACATTACTTCCCAACAAACTTGCTGGGGGTGAGTCCGGTGATGCGCTTGAAGAGGCGGGTGAAATGATGAGGAAAGTCGAAACCCAGCATACGGGAAGTCTCGCTGATGTTATGACCCTGCATCAGCAGACTTTTCGCCTGTTTTATAACGTAATCATGGATGTAGCCGATAGCCGTTCCGCCTGTGGCCTTGTGAACGATGTCACCGAAGTAACGTGGCGAATAGGCCAGCTCGGAGGCACACCAGGCAACGGTGGGTAAGCCTTGCGACAGTTGGCGGTTCTCACGGAAATAGGTTTGCAGCAGGTTGTGAAAACGCTTCAGCACGTCGGGCTCTCCCCTGTCTTCTTCTGACAGCTGGCGCTGATAGATGCGGTTGCAGTATTCCAGTATCAGTCGCAGATAGCCCAGCAGGACATTCCTTAGTGACGGTGAATCCTCGTGGGTCAGCAGCTCTTGTCGCATCTGGGCCACCAGCTGCGTGATGCAGAGCCATTCGTCGGGTTCCATACGCAGCGAACCATCAAAGAAATACGAGAAGAACTGGTAGCGGTCTATCTGGCTTTCCAGCTCAGAGCCGTGCAACAGCTCGGGCGACCATAGCAGCACCCAGCCACACAACGAGATGCGCTCGCCATTGTCTTCCAGTCCGCCTATCTGTCCCGGTTCCACAGCGATGATGGAGCCGTCGCTGACCTGCAGTTTTCGCATTCCATAGGAAAGATTATGGTAAACTGCCGCTGGATGAACAGTCCGTACACGCCATAGTTGTTCAGACTGTGACGGAAGGGCGCCAGTTCGTCATAGTGGATGATGCTGATCAGCGGATGCAGCAGCGGCGCGTCCACAAAGCGAGCGTAGTCGTTAGGAGTATCAACCTTCAGAATATTCCTCATATCGGTAGCAAAGATACGCAAAATAATCTGATAATGGTATGCGTTTTTACGTTTTTTAAGCACTTTCTGCGAAATTGGTATGTAATCAGCCAATTTGTGTAATACATGTTTGATAGATTTTGCGTACCTTTGCACCCACGATGAAACAGACTCTGTTATGTTCAATAAATAGAAAATAAGATATGAAATACGCTTTATTGGCAACAATGCTGATGGGCATGGCGCTCACGGCTTGTAACGAAAACAAACAAACTACAGTCGAGAATATGAAACAGGAACTGGAACTTACACAGGAGTGGGACAAGGTGTTCCCGCTGAGCGAGAAGGTGAACCACCGCAAGGTGACGTTTGAAACGCAGTACGGACTGACACTGGCGGCCGACCTCTATACGCCCAAAGATGCCAAGGGCAAGTTGGCAGCTATCGCCGTCAGTGGACCATTCGGAGCTGTCAAAGAGCAGTCGAGCGGACTCTATGCCATGCGGATGGCTGAGCGCGGCTTTGCAGCACTGGCCTTCGACCCTTCATATACGGGTGAGAGCAGCGGTGAACCCCGTCGCACGGCATCGCCCGACATCAATACCGAGGACTTCATGGCAGCTGTCGATTTCCTATCGAAGCAGGATAATGTGGATGCTGAGAAGATTGGCATCATCGGCATCTGCGGCTGGGGTGGCATTGCCCTGAATGCTGCTGCTGCCGACACACGCATCAAGGCTACTGTTGCCTCTACGATGTACGATATGACGCGTGTCAGCGGCAACGACTACAACGATGCCTTCGACAATGAACAATGGCGTCATAGGAACCGTGAGAATCTGTCAAAGCAGCGTCTCGCCGACCCTGACGCGATGGCTGGCGGCGTGCTGGACACAGTCCCCCCACAGGCACCCCGTTTTGTGCATGATTATTTCGATTACTACAAGACCCCGCGCGGCTATCACAAGCGCTCAGGCAACTCAAACGACGGCTGGCGCGTCATCGGGACCCAGGCATACGCCAACAGCCGTTTCCTGTACTACATCAACGAAATCCGCTCCGCCGTACTCGTGATGCATGGTGCCGATGCCCACTCACGCTACTTCGGCGAAGCTGCCTATCACTATATGGTGGAGGGCAAGGCCGAAGGCTACAAATTTGCAGGCGAGCCCAACCCCAACCCGGAGAACAAGCAGCTGCTCATCATTCCTGACGCCTCACACTGTGACCTCTACGATGGCGGCTATGAGGAAAAGGAAGGTAAGGGACAGCCAAGGAACATGATTCCCTGGGATACATTGGCAGACTTCTTCAGACAGTATTTGGAGGTAATCAAGAACAAATGAAAAGGGGGGCCAGCAACGAATGGCTTGAACCGGTGGACGATGCAGCCTACAATGCCATGATAGTTCCACATCTGAAAGACTGTAATTGCTCGCCCATCACGCCTTTCATCACCTCAAACACATTGTCACCTGTGCAATGGCTGGTGTAGAACTGCACATCAGGATACTTTGCTCTCAGCCTTTGAGCCAAGGCTATTATTTCATCATCAGTCTCTTGTCCGTCGAGTAAGTGGAAACCACCTACAACGGACTGAACAGGCCAAGGACAAGCCGCCAGAATATTCTCCAGTCCGCTGTGGGCACAGCCCGTGAATAGCAGGCCATCGACATACAGAGCCAGTTCGTGGCGGAAGTCATCGTGGATACAACCCCCATTGGTATCCTGTACATAGAGATTCTGATTCCCCTTGGGCAAGGGATTAGTCTGTGGGATATGGGCAATTACATGAATACCTCCCAAAAACTCGCAGGTCTGGTCTATCAGAATTAGTCTGTCATCTGCTATCTCTGGCCACTCAGTGGTAATGCTATGCAGATTCCCCCGTTTAGAAAAGCGCTCGAGCTTGCTCGCTTTTCGATTAGAAAAGAACTTACCGCTCATCGCATAGGGCGAGACCAGAATCTGGGCTTTTTGATTATGCCCTAAGAAGTACCGTAAACCTCCCGCATGGTCGCTGTGTCCGTGAGAAATGAAGACATAGTCCACATCGCTGAGATCAATGCCCAACAGCTCTGCGTTTCGGATAAACACACCGCTTGCTCCAGTGTCAAGCAGGATCTTGTGCCGCTCTGTTTCCAGCAGGATTGACAGCCCGTGCTCTGTTGAAAGCCGACTGTCATCGCTACGATTATCTGATAATACTATCCACTTCATCGCTCACTCATATAACAAAAGAACCGTCCCTCTGTTACACTTAAATTCGGCTACAAAATTACTCATTTTTCATTAGAAGAAAGACGGTGAACACCAGTTTTCTTGCCAAAATAACACATTTTCACTTCAGAACTGAGCGTGTGTGTCTTCCCCCAGAAAAAGTTGAATGGTTTTTACCTTAACCCTGCCATAGGTTGAATGCCTTTAGGGTACTCCCTATATCACCTAAAACGATGAAAAGAACATTTTACTTCCAGATTATTTGGCGAATTGGAATAAATATATTACTTTTGCGGCATGAACGAGGATATTAGGGAAACTATTCACTCTGTATAACAAAAGAACCGTCCCTCTGTTACAACTAAAACTACAAATATGGTAAAAGCATTATTCATCAACGGAAGTCCGCGTAAGAACGGCAATACGGCACAACTGCTGAAACATGCTATGGACGGTGCCAGAGAGGCTGGTGCCGAGGTGGAACTGGTGAACCTCTACGACCGCAGCCTGAACTACAAGGGTTGTATGTCGTGTTTCGCCTGTAAGGTTAAGGGCGGTAAAAAGGGAGTCTGCTCCTTCAAGGACGACCTGCAGCCCATACTCCAGAAGGCTGTCGAGGCCGACGTGCTGGTATGCGGATCGCCCAACTATTGCGGCTATCCCTCTGCAGCCCTTCGTGCTTTTATGGAGCGAATGGAATTTCCCGCAGTCAACTACTCTGACTACTCCAAGCCCGTCGTGCTGAAGCGCATTTGTTCTGCTACCATCTATACGATGAACTGCCCCAACGAAGAGGTTTATCGCCAGATGAATTACCCTATCCTGATGGACACCTCTGCCCAGCAACTCGGCGTATTCGGACCTACGGAGATACTATGCTCCTACGACACCTATCAGTTCTCTAATTACGACCGCTATGATGCTGCCACGTTCAGCGAGGCACACAAGGCAGAGGTGCGCGACAAGCAATTCCCCATCGACCTCGAAAAAGCCTACGAACTGGGCAAGCGACTGGTTAAGAAATGTAAGGAAGAATAGTATCGAGACTTATATAACAAAAGAACCGTCCCTCTGTTATATAACAAAAGAACCGTCCCTCTGTTACAAGAACGGGAACTCCATCCACCGAGAGTTCCCGTCCTGCGTTTTGTAATAAATGGTCCCGCTGATTACTTATTCAAAATCAGCTTTACCAGCTCGTCAACATCGGCAGAGTCAACCGCCTCGTCATTGTTCACGTTGGCAGCCTCAAGATTGAAACCGTCGGGAGTGTGTCCTGCCAAGTGGCTGATGAGGTTGGCCACGTCAACAATGTCAACCACACCGTCGTTGTTCACGTCGCCAACTTTTGTGAAACTCGCATAGATGTAAACATCATGCGCTGGCATCGTTTCAGGAATCTCACTCCAGCCTGAAAACACGTAGTTCTCTTTTTGGGGTTCAGTTTCTGGTATGATAATCTGAGCGTATTCCATATCGATGGATTTGTATTCTACTCCATCAACCATATATACAAGATTGTACTTGTTAACGGTAAATGTGCCTGTCACGGTTACGTCTTCAGCAGGCATTGTCTCTGGAATCTCGCTCCATCCATTGAAGGTATATCCTTCCTTAGTGGGATTGGCTTCTGGGGTAATGGTGGCTCCGTACTCTACCTCAATAGTCTTGTACGTCTCATTATCTGTGATATAAGTCAGATTATACTTGTTGACAATGAACGAGCCGGTAACTACAACATCATGCGCTGGCATAGTATCTGGGATTTCGCTCCAGCCAGAAAAAGTATAACCATCCTTTTGTGGAGCAGGTTCAGGAGTAATAATTTGATCTTCCCATAATTCATATGATATATATTCATTGTTATCAAGTATGTAGGTCAATTTATACTCTTCACCATATAATCCGGCAATGCTGCCAAATGCACTCCAAGGATTGCTATTTCTATATAAACCAATAGAACTGTTGGGAACGTGTAGAGTGACGTTCTGAAGGTTGACAGCATAAAATGCATTTAATTGTGTTAAAGGAACTGTTTCCGCATGACAATATACATCTTTCAATTTGTAGCACTTACCAAAAACATCATAGCCAATATTATTTACACTATTGGCTATTGTCACTTTAGTAAGGTTAGAGCAATCCCAGAAAGAATAATTACCTATGTATTCTACGCCATTTTTTATTATCACTTCTTTGATTTTTCTATCATAATCATTCCATGGGGCATCGCTACCATTGCTATATCCGTGATAAGCATACATTTGACCTATGCCGCCAATTGTTAAAACACAGCTGTAAGTGTTGTAATCCCATCCGACACTTGGTCCACATTTTCCACTTGTTTTCGCATTTAATCCAATCGCGTAAATAATTAATGCGAATAGTAGTAAATATTTCTTCATTTTCATTGTTGGGTTTAGTTATTATTGTCGTTTTTAGTTAGTAAAAAAAGGAAGACGTGAGCAGTTTACTTCGCTTACGTTTCGGAGGTATTGGGGAAAACCTATCAATCTTAAACGAGTAAAGGCTCACGCCATCAGGCGCGAACCGTCTACTATGCTCTTGATTGATTTCTTCCAATTCCCCAATTGTCCGAAACAAGAATCAAAGCGGACGCTTCAACGTATATGTCTGTTTGTCTGTCGTTATGTTGCCATACGCGGTACTGTTTAATAGTTCAACAATTGCAATATCGTCGGCAAAGATACGAACTTTCTGCTAAAAATGCAAAGAAAACGGGAGAAAAAAGTTTTGCAGCCGCAGCTACGGCCTGATTTTGGGTAAGCCAAAGGGGCAGCTGTTTCGCAACAGCCACCCCTTCCTGAAAAAACACAATTATGAAAGTCGTTTTGCAATTTGCAATTTTGCACTTTATCAGTCCAGCTTGCGGTATTTACCCTTGTCCTGACCAGCACGGATGCGCTGGGCCTTGCCATCGTCCTGCAGACGCTTGATGCAGCTGTAGATTGAGTTCTTGTTTCCCTCGTAGCCATAGCAGCGGTTCACGTCGTCGGTGGTGAATACGGCTGGCAGCTGGCTGTAGGCACGTGCTGTATGGCTCTGGTAGTTCTTGCCCGCCAGCAGCTTGCTGTCCATCCTTTCGTAGTATTGTTCGGCGATGGCCTTGAACGAGTGGTGCTGGAAGGCCAGCTGAGCCTTGGCAATGAGCAGTGCCAGCTGGCGGTCATACTTGTCGGTGGCAAAGGTCTCGCTGCACAGCCAGTAGCCATTGTCATCATGCACCATCTGGTCCCAATGGCGGCTGACGATGAAGGGCAGGCTGAAGTTCATGGCGTGCCAGCCCACGCGCTTCAGCAGGTCTTCCTCGGCCTTGGACTTGTTTTCCTTGGCCTCGGCCATGCGGTTGCTGGTCCACTGGTACAGGGCATTGCTGATGTCATCGGCTGGTATCTTGCCGCGCGTCTTGTTCAGCTTGTGGGCCCACTGGCTGATGAGTTCATCGCGGCGCTCATCCTCTTGCGTGTACTTGTGGTTCTCCATCATCTCGAAGTTCGTGTCACCAATGGGCACCACAGTGAGTCGCCCGGGCAGGCCTGTGCCATAGTTGTCGACGGTCACCTGCTTGGCGAGTGCGTATTCTGTGCCGCTGTACATGAAATTGGCCACGACATTGACCTCACCCACACAAGCAGACGATGTCTTCAGGAATGCACCCTGAGGCTCTGAGTGGAAGGCTTTTAACCATAGTTTGGAGATGTCAAGATAGTCCTTTTTCATCTGCGTCAGGCTGTTGTCAAGCTCTGAGTCCATGATGCTGACGTGAAGCTGAATGTCTTCGCCGTTGATCGTTTCGTGGTTGAAGAACATCTGGTCGCGGATGGCTGCTGCTGAAGTCTCACATGGGAGACATCGGTAGATGCCCGTGGGGCGTGGTGAATTGTTCTTCGCCGCACCACTGTTCTGAACTTGCTGCTGGTTCCAATGGTTCAGGGCGTCAATCTGCGCCTGGTCTTCTTTTTTAACCGGCGCCATCATCAGCTTGTAGAGGTCTACGAGCAGGTGCTTGCCGCTGCCCATGCGCCCAATCAGTTCGAGAAGGCAGTTGAGGCGGCACTTGCGGCCTGGTGCCCCGTAGAACTGGTAATGGCAGCGCGTCATCAGCGTCATCGCATATGCTCCGCCCACAAAGAGGGCAGCCACGTAGTGCTTAGGCTTCAGGCCTTGGCAGAGAAGCTCAAGGAGCGGGTAGCGGGGCATCAGCCTCTTGATGTCGCGGGCCAGACTGAGCAGAAACTTCATCAGTTCGTCAGCCGACGCATCAGCCAGGTTGCCCCCGGTTAGCCGCTGGTGGGCTTCGCTGACCAGGCTGCGGTAGCTTCTGCCAGTCACTGTCTCAATAGCCCGCCGCATATCCTTGGAGGGCTGGGGCGAACTGATATACTCCGACTCGCGTTTCTCCATAAGTTTTCGTGCTGAGGCCAGCATTGACTCTAACTCCTTCTCTCCTCGCTCACGAACTATGGCCTTAATGAAGTCAAGGTGAAGCATATCTTCGCGTACAGCATCCTGGTTGCCATCGCGTAATAAAATTAGGTCGCTGGCCAGCCTGACACCAGTCTTATGGCGAGAGCCGACGGGCGCACCATTGGGCAGGAGCACGCGCACGAAGTCCTCAACCTGATGGCCGAACACCAGAGGCAGCTCCTGCTTATTGTCGTCAGCTTCAGGCATTTCTTTGGCAACGGTTGCAGGCTTCTGAGGGGCAAAGAAATGGTTTTCGGCGTGGGTGGGGTTGCAGCTGCCCCTGCCCTGACGGTATTTGCTGCCGTATAGCTGCTCCATCTGGCAGTCAGCATCGCCGTCAGCCTCTGTGCCGAAGAGCAGCAAATTATCAACGTAGAGGATGTCCTCGCGGCGTGGGGCATAGCTGATGCGTGAGGCATCGATGCAAGAGTCGTCAACCACTGGCTTGCCCGTGGTGCCCATCATGTCGTAGATACCCAAGTCATGGGCCAGAAGAATCTGGTTGTCGGCTATATTACCCAGCTCAGGGTGTGTTTCACAAACTAGCCTAAGACCTTGGCCCGACGAGGTGACATGAGCCAGAGCCACCTGCCAGGGGAACCCGTCAGCCTGCGTGCGCAGAAATATGTCCTTAGGGTCGCAGGCCAGATGGTCGGCATCGAACATGAAGAGCGGGGACAGGGTGATGTCCTCCAGCCTGCGCTGTTCACCCGCAAAAGCCCTTGCGCTGAAGATGAAGCAGGGCAGGCCCATCTTGAGCTGGTTAGTCCACTGCAGCAGCCTCTGCTCCGTGGTCAGCTTCTGGAACGAAGTTTCACTGTCATGCTTACGGCAGAAACTCTGGAACCTGACGTCTGCCAGGTAGCTGTCAAGCGGCAGCAGCCATGCTATCGCGTTCTCTACATCTCGGCGCGTCTTGATGCGCCAGCTTACATCCTGACTGTCAACGATTTTGTTGAAGTCGGGGAGGGTACAAGGGAGCAATGCCCCCCTGTACTGGTTCTCCTGATAAACAAATCTCCAAACCTTTTTCATAACCAAACGGGGTCTAATTCTTTCACTAATTTGATGTCGTGAACACTAATCTGATTGACAAATTCACCATCTTTCTGGCGCCTACTGAAATTCAGTTCCACTGCGACCAAGTCACCCTTTTTGAACTGGTGAAGCGCAGCTTTGCCGCTTAGTTGGGCAACCAGGTTATACATACTAAATCTGCCCGGGTCTTTTAGACCAAGTTCGCACTGTGGTTCAACACACGGGTCGTCGTAAACAACCCTCTTCACTTCACTCTGAAACTCTACCTCCATAATGGAGTAATTAGTTTTAAAAGTCATAATTTTTAAATTTTTAATAGAACATAATTTGAATTCAATTCTGCCGCCAATGTAAACTCGACAACAAAAAAGAGCACTGTCGCTCAGGACTAATCTCCTGATTGACGGTGCAAAGATAGGCAGATTTCAGAGGATTTTTTCATGAAAAGGCAACTGTCCGGTTTTTTGTCCGGTTTTTACGTTGCCCTTTCTGCGTTTATGTTTTTAGGCGGTTCTGTGACTCTTAATTTGATATAGCCGGACGATTTCTTCAATGAATAACTCCACTTTATTTTGTATACCTATTGGGCTTTTTTTATATGCGTCTTGCTTGATAATCAATTTCGGTGATTTCCTTTCAAATTTACGTGTGTGTTCGCTTAAATTAGATTTTTCTCCAACATCAAAGCCTAATGAATTAAAATAACTGCAGAAGTCACGGTCTGACATGTCATTGTTGCCGACTCCAAATATCCCATCTTTTAGTAATAAGAAAATGACAGCAAAGTATAGTTTCTCTAATTTCATATTTTTTCTCAGGAATTGACGATTCCCACTGTTTTGAATGTCCCTTATTACTTCAGTTAAACTGTCAAAATCTACTTGGTCGATATTTCCGTCTTGTATACAACGATACATTGGATTCCACTTTTTATAGGTATTATCTATGAAATTGTATAAAACGACGGTTTTTCTACTTTCTTTTGCTCTTTCGAAGGCATCTTCAGCAGCTCTTATTAGATCCTCGTCCTCCTCATCCTCTTTATGTATATATATTAAGAGTCGATTGCTGTTATCATTGAGATGAATAGCGAGAAAGCAAAGGGATTGATTCGTAATTTGCCTATCACGGCCAAGATTTTCTTTAAAATCTTCTTTCACATGAAGGTTATTGTCACTGCTTTTTGTGGGCGTATCACCCGATCCCAACCAATTATTTATATCAATCATATCTTTTTTTTGCAAATGTACTAACTTTGCGGGGAAGCACCAAATGATTTCCCCAAAAATTGTGCAAACTTGCAAATTGCATCCAGATGTGAGAAAAGCGAAGGCGTTGTAGGAATAGTTAAAGTAGTTTAAAATAGTAGTATAAATAACTAATAATCAATATGTTATGAAGTTTGTGTAAATTTCTTGTTAAATCCCGCTCCCGACCAGGCTGAATTGCACTTGCACTTTTGCACACTACCCCTTCTTGCGACCTCTACCCGCCACCTTCAGCCCCCTCAACACGGCGGGTACGGAGGCTCTACCCGCCGGGTAACAGAAGGGGGACTTTGTATACTGACCCCACCCCTGCCCCTCCCCTACAAGGGAGGGGAGCGCCTCACGGGGTTCCCCTGGAGCAAGTGTCGGCGGGAGCCATTCCCCTCCCTTGTAGGGGAGGGGCTGGGGGTGGGGTCACTATCTTGACAGCACTGAAAAAATATAGTGTAACAAAAGAACCGTCCCTCTGATATAACTGAAAAATATTTTGAAAAAAGTTACCAAAATGTTTGGTAGTTTCAATTATTTTTTGTACCTTTGTAGCATGAAAGGGGAGATGGATAAGGCGCCTGTTCAGACCCCTAATCCCCTAACTTAGGGGACTTGAAAAGCGGGAATGGGCCACCCGGTGCAGTTGGTCCAAAGACGTTTCTGATACCATGAAAAATATTAACAAAGATGGCAAGAAATGAGATTACTATGCTGGTCGACCTGTACAAGAACCGCAACACGGCCAGCAAGACGTACGGCCAGTTCTACGGCCGCGTGTTTG